>Ga0307408_100003383_pt1 | contig 10944 bp, 18 predicted proteins | sample 322Cmetagenome_FD_202116 | JGI IMG/M metagenome (GOLD analysis project Ga0307408, IMG submission 202116) | Maize rhizosphere microbial communities from greenhouse at UC Davis, California, United States - 322HYB-C-3 | ecosystem: Host-associated > Plants > Roots > Rhizosphere > Soil | place... | reverse complement strand
CGGTCATTTCCAGTGGCATCTCTACCACCATTGGTGGCGGTAGCTTTGGTGACAACTTTGGTTCCGCGTTGCTGGGAGAAGCGGGCAGTGTCGCGATGGCGACCGGGTTCAATTTTGTTGGCGATCAAACGATCAAGTTCCCGGAAGGTGGCGTAGTAAAAGTTGTCGCGCATGCGCTGATGGGAGGCTTGCTTTCCGAGGCGATGGGTGGGGATTTTGCTACTGGTGCGGCGGCTGCCGGGCTGAACGAAGCGGCGATGAATGTCCTTGTGAAGTTCGCTGGTGGCAATGATCAGATGCAGGTGATGCTGTCGCAGCTGACGGGCGTGTTAGCGGCTGCCGCCGTGGATGAAAACACCCAGCTAGGGGCCGCCATCGCAGGGAGTGCGACGACCTATAACTACCTCTATCACCGTGAGGTGAAAGAGATGCTGGCCGAAATGGACAGCAAATCCACTGATGAGGAAAAGCTGGCGGTCAGGGATAAATACGAAGCGCTCGACAAGCAACGAGAGTTGGAGCGTGACGAGTTTTGTAAAGGAGCAGCTGATACTTGCCGTCAGATCTCACGCGATTTGGCCGACGATGACGAAAAATTTTCAGAACTCATAAACAAACTGAGGAGTGAAGGCAACGGAGCAGAGGCCTATTGGGTAAGCTCTGTTCAAGGAGGGAATTTATATTCTGCTGGATCAATGGCTTCCGTTGTGAAAGCACAGGAGGGTGGCTTCTTTGCAAAATTGGGCGCTGTGGTTTTCGAGATGGGCGCCGGAATTTTTCCGGGGCGGGCTATCGGAAAAGGCACGACGGCTAAACATGTGGATGATGAAAAGGTTGTTGATGTAAAAGGGGTTGCTGGCGGCGCAGGCGGTACTGAAAAAATCGTCACGATCAGCAAAGATCGCTACCCCGAGTCGGCGCAACATATTGAAGATGCCATCGGGGCAGGAAAGCCTGACACGTTGACCATAGATCGAGATAATGCGGCAACGCGCAGGCGTGATTCTTTGCGCGGAATTGAAACAAAACCGGGCCTCGACCGTGATGAATATCCGCCCGCCATGTTCCAGGAAGGGGGGCAGGGAGCCTCAGTAAGGCATATCCCCGCTGGTGATAACCGTGGGGCGGGCGCTTGTATTGGCGCTCAATGCAGAGAGTTGCCTAACGGGACGAAGGTTAGAATAGAGGTGATAGATTAGATTATGAATAATCTGGATAAGTTGTTATCGATTGCAAGTTCGTCCTTGAGTGAACGTGAGCCAGAACTGTCTGGGCCAATACGCAAACTGGCAGGGACTTCGGCGGAACAACTTGTTAATGTGCTGCGTCAGCGCAATGGCTTCTATGCTTTTGAAGGCGCGCTGCATGTTTTTCCAAGTGACTCCAGTCAAAGTGAAATGGGCATATCTGATTGGAATCACGCTGACCTGTGGCGCAGTAGCTACAATGGCCTAGCCGATAACGTTGTCTTTTTTGCTGAAGATATCTTTGGTGGACAGTTCTGTATTAAGGATGGCAGTATCTACATTTTTGATCCGGAAACTGGCTCGTTAGAGTACTTGGCTGCGGATGTTGAAAGCTGGGCTGAAGTAGTTCTGCACGACTATGAAGTATTGACAGGCTATCCGTTGGCTCATCAGTGGCAAAAGCGCAATGGTCCAGTTCGTGCGGGGATGCGTTTGCTGCCCAAAGTGCCTTTTGTAATGGGCGGTGATTTTTCCTTGGATAATTTATATGTTGCCGATGCTGTAGAAGGCATGCGGCTCAGAGCCGATATAGCCGATAAGATTAAAAATTTACCAGACGGTACTCAGGTTAAATTCAGTCTGGACTGACAGGAGAAAATAAATGGGGGCGGACCACGTTTAGAAAGGGATAAATGGGGACAGACCACGTTTAGAAAGCACTCCACTCCAAGAACGTGGGTCTGTCCCCGGGAAAAAGGGTGGCAAACCACGTTTTAATGTAATTGACTGCAACAATACGTAAAAATTTGCCGTCATGTTTACCTTGCGGCCCGCTAAGCTTTCAGTTCGACCAATTGAAAGGATTCATCAATGCCGCGTAGAGCCCGAGTTTTGATACCAGGCGTACCGCTCCACTTGATTCAGCGAGGAAACAATAGATCTGTCTGTTTTTTTACCGAGGAAGACTACCATTTTTATCTGGAGCTGTGGGCTGAGCAGGCGTCGAAAAATGACTGTGATGTTCATGCGTGGTGCTTAATGACCAATCACGTTCATTTGTTAGTCAGTCCTCATCATGCCAATAGCGCAAGCCTGCTGATGAAAGGTATTGGCCAGAGATACGTTCAATATATAAATCGCGTGTACAGACGCAGTGGAAGTTTGTGGGAAGGCCGGTATCGTTCATGCCTTGTTGAGAGTGAGCGATATTTATTGTGCTGTTATCGGTACATCGAAATGAATCCGGTGAGAGCGAAAATGGTAGTTCATCCAGCCGAATATCGCTGGTCAAGCTACCGTGTTAATGCACAATCAGAGCGCTCGCACATTGTTACCCCTCATGCTCAATACTTGGCGCTTGGAGTGCAGGGCGGGCAACCGGCAGATGCCTACCGCGAACTGTTCAATAAAGACTTAGAGTCAGAAGTGGTTGACCAGATTCGTGCCGCGACCAATGGGAATAATGTTTTTGGCGGTTCAAAGTTTGCTGTTGAAGTGGAGGCAATGATCGGTCGTCGTGTGCAGCGAGGGAGCCCGGGACGGCCGAAAAAATCGACCATTTAGTAAAAGGTGGTCTGTCCCCGTTTTTTACTTTTTAATCATCCTGATATGGCGAATCAGGGAACATTTAAAGTGTTTAATCCTGGGAAACCGCAATGAGCAAGCAGTGTTTTATGGCGTGCGAGCAGTGTGGAGGGGAGCTGTCTGTCTACAGAGAAGGCAGCGCCCAAGGAGTAAAATGTTCTCAGTGCGGTTGGTCGGTAGTTACAACCCACATTCCAGAGATTAAGGTGGACGAGACTCAGTATGAGGTGCGCTGCCGGGGTGACTATCAGAATAAAGCCCATGTAAAAGCTGTTTCTGAAGTTACAGGCCGTAATTTCTTGTCTTCCAGAACTACTCTCCAGCAAGATCTTGCTCTGGTGTTTGTCGGTCAAGCGGAGAAGGTTTTGCAGGTTAGAAATACTCTTGTTTTTGCGGGAATGACGTGTGAGATTACGCCTGATTTTCGCTGGGTATGAACGTTGCAAATAACCTCGGACAGATCACGTTTAGAAAGCGTTGCGAAAACGTAGTCTGTGGGGTAAATGGGGACAGACCACGTTTAGAAGGCACTCCAAAACGTGGTCTGTCCACGTTTCCTTCCAAAACGTGGTCTGCCCCCGTTTCCTTCCCCCGGAATGAAATCAGTAAAAGAGGTGAAATAATATGAAGCGCTCTCTCTCTTGGACGGTCGGTTTTGGCGGAACCTGTGAAGGTGGCACGCAAAGAGATCCATCTTGGAATGATGTAGTTGCGCACCTTGAAGAATCCTGCCGAAGTTTGGGGAGTGTAACCCTGGATATTGAAGAATTAGCAGGCTTCGAACTATTGACATTGCAGGTTGTTGCAGAGAGAAACAAGTACGCGCTGACTCTCGGCGTTGATGATGGCGATGACAACGATGTCGAAGTATTTTGCGGCGATAAAAATCGTGGCGGAATCATTCATTTCCAAGGCGACGCCGTTGCTGGTTCAGCCATCTGCTCAAATTTTGAGATTGTCGTAGAGATATTCAACCAGCTCTTCGACAGTGGCCGAGTGTCGCCAGCGCTCATGAACTGACGTTTGGAGATAAACGGGGATAGACCACCTTTCATTTCGCGTCGAGCGTATAACGCGATGGTGACCTGAAGCTCGATGCCGGTCGCGACATCAACGTCGTCGCCATCGCCGAAGCTACCGGCAACCTTACCGCCGAGGCCAAGCGGGACATCAACATGTCCTCGGCCGGTGAGGAACACAACGTCGAAACCCATAGCGAGGACGGCAAGAAACGCCTCCATGAGCAGTACAACCACACCGTTTAAAAAGCTGTTGAATTAATCGCTGGCGGCGACGTTAAACCCAGCTCGGGCCGTGACATCACTTTGATCGCGGGTAAGATCTGCGCAGGCAACGACGTCTACACCGGCAATGACCTGAACCTGCTGGCCGCGCAGAACAAGGACCATACCCTATGCGACATGGAGGGGTAAAACGTGGTCTGTCCCCCGTTTTCCCGCTCACAGGTATCGGTCTGCCTTATGGTTCGGCACTGGGTGTGTACATAGGTGGAGTGGGCGGAAAAGTGTTTGACTTTTATAAGGAGGTGAGCGGTGCGAAATAAAAATATTATTCTAAGGGGGATTATTTTCTTAAGCGTGATCGGATTCGTTTGGTCCGCGTTTCTTCTGGTATCGCTGCTTGTAGTTTTTTTGCTTATGGCAGTTTTGTATCTGTTTTTTGAACCGGATTTCAACATGGTATTTAAGTGGTTCGGGCTGCCTCTCTCAGTTCTTTTGTCAGTGCGTTGGATCTACAAGAACTTTTATAAAGTTAAAGGCTATGTGGAGGGGTGAATGTATTTTTTCTCTTTTTCAGGGGGAACCAAAGGGGGCATAGGATAAAGGGGGTTGATGTGGATAGACCACGTTAAGGATAAATGGGGACAGACCACGTTAAAAATCACTCCCAAAACGTTGTCAGTCTCCGTTTAATGTAATTGACTGAAATAATACGTAAAAATTGCCGTCATTTGAGCCGTGCGGCGCGCTAAGCTTTCAGTTCGACCAATTGAAAGGATTCATCGATGTCGCGTAGATCCCGAGTTTTGATACCAGGCATACCACTACACTTGATTCAGCGAGGGAACAATAAATCTGCCTGTTTTTTTAACGAGCAAGACTACCTCTTTTATCTGGAGATTTTAGCTGAACAGGCCTCTAAAAATTATTGTGATATTCATGCGTGGTGCTTAATGACTAGTCACGTTCATTTGTTAGTTAGTCCGCATAACGCCAACAGCGGGGGTAAATGGGGACAGACCACGTTTAGAAAGCACTCTGAAAACGTGGTCTGTCCCCGTTACCTCTCTTTAGATCAGCTCTTTTTGTATGGTGCGAGCAGAGGAGGGTTATAACCATGTCGTTATCGGCAATGATCATTTCATCAGAAAAGTTGAACACAGAAGACTTCAAAGAAATCATCTTGGCGCACGGTGGGTTCGTGAGTTCCGGCAAGCCCTTTCGGGGCAGCGTTAGCGAGGGCAATTCGGAAATCTGGCTGGCATTGCATTCAAAAGATATTCTTGAAGAATTTTACGATGCCGAAGATCTGCAAGGGTGGCAGGATGTCTTGGGGGGGGAGCCGCAGGTAATGATTGAGCTTAACCTCGATCATACCGAGCATGCGAAGTTAATTTACTTGAAGGTTTTTTTAAGTTTTGCGAAAGCCTGGCCTTGTGTTTTAAATGACGTGGACGATTCTATTCTTTCCCAAAGTTCAGTTTGTGTGAAATACAAGAACCTTCTGGGCAGCTTATAAGAGGAGTGCCTCGATACAGGTAGCACGTCGCCGCGGGCTCTGGTGACGTGGGTTATTGAGCCGATCAATTAGCCGTTGATGGCTCGTGAATCTTCGTAGCCTCAATCGTGAGTGTTGGGCCGTTGTAACGCTGGAACGGAGTGCCAAAAAGTGGCCAAAATACCATCGTTGTTTATGGTGTTTTTCATACTTTCAGGCTGCAACACCCACGTCAGAGACTCTTCCCCCAGTCTTTTAAAGGATGGTGTCCAAATTCAGCAAAGAACGGCAACGCCAGATGCACAACACGCCAAAGTCATCATGAAATCGACCGGCTACACATACCCTGTCGAGTTCTCGGTTCGCCGGGCTTCAGATCCCGATCAACGAATGGAGGTGCTGGGTACTGTGGTGGATTCCGGGCGGGGTAAGGTATTCGGCTGGATCGCCAAGCTTAACGAAGCGGCCAACAGCGCCACGTTCAAGCACTTTCCTCAGTTGGAAGCGCAAGCCAATGCCGACGAACCCTTCGAAGTGTCGGGGCGTTCCAACGGTATGGGCACCGGCAACACTTATAGCTGCGGGCCGCTGAGCAGTACCTTTACGCCGGAGCGAAGCAAGGTCTACCTGGTGGAGTTTCAGTTTGTTGGGCGGGATTGCGAGCAGCGTGTTTACGATGTCACCCAGCCGGGCCAGCGCATTCCCCTGATTTCTGAAAACTAAAGCCCCGGACAAGTCCGGGGCCTTTTAGTGGGTCAGAGACCGCCCGCCGAGTAATCAGCGAAACGCCGGCACCACATGCTTGATAAACAGCTCCAACGACTTCTTCTTCTCCTCATGCGGTAGGCTGTTGTCACACCAGAAGCTGAACTCATCCACCCCCAGTTCCTGGTAGTACTTGATCCGCGGAATGATCTCTTCCGGCGTACCAATCATCGCCGTCTTGTGCAGGCTCTCCAGCTCAAACTCCGGACGTCCGGCAAACTTCTCTTCCGGGCTCGGCGCGAGGAAGCCATTGACTGGGGTTTGCTTGTTGCCGAACCAGGCATCGAAGGTGCGATAAAAACGTGAGATGGCTTTCGCGCCTACTTTCCAGCCGTCCGGGTTATCAGCGGTGTGCACGTGGGTGTGGCGCAGCACCATCAGTTGTGGGCGCGGTACGTCTGGGTTGTTGTCCAGTGCAGTCTGGAATTTGTTCTTCAGGTCGAGGACTTCTTCGTCGCCTTTCATCAATGGCGTGACCATGACGTTGCAGCCGTTGGCCACGGCGAAGTTGTGCGAGTCGGGGTCGCGGGCGGCGATCCACATGGGTGGGTTGGGCTTCTGGATCGGCTTCGGCACGCTGGTCGAGGTGGGGAATTTCCAGATGTCGCCGTCGTGGGCGTAGTCGCCTTGCCACAGGGCGCGGACCACCGGGACCATTTCGCGCAGGGCCTGGCCGCCGCTGGAGGCGGGCATGCCGCCGGCCATGCGGTCAAATTCAACCTGATAGGCGCCGCGCGCGAGGCCGACTTCCATGCGGCCGTTGCTGATGACGTCGAGCAGGGCGCATTCGCCGGCCACGCGTAGCGGGTGCCAGAACGGCGCGATGATGGTGCCGGCGCCGAGGTGGATGGTGGTGGTTTTCGCTGCGAGGTAGGCCAGCAGCGGCATCGGGCTTGGGGAAATGGTGTATTCCATGGCGTGGGGAGATAAATGGGGACAGACCACGTTTAGAAGGCACTCCGAAACGTGGTCTGTCCCCGTTTTCTCACTGACCTCGAGCGAGCGGCGCACGATTTGTCCGCCTGTGGCAATGACGCTGCGTGCGCGAATACGAAGTACGCCGAATATCACGCTCTGAGCCAGAAGCAAGCCATCGAGGCAGTTGCTCAATGTGCGGCTAATTCTGGTAGCTGCGAAGGCCTTTCATGGAGTGTTGCAGAGGCCGACGCGAAAAATCAAAAATTGAAAGACCTGGCAGCCTCGGCATCACCCGAAGCAGCCAAGATGTTCGATCTGCTGATCGCGGAAAATCACGGGTTCCAGAACATGCTGGCGGGCATCACCGCTGGACATTCAGTCGCTGCTATTGCGGACACACTGGTCCAAACACTTGGCATCAGCCACGAAATGGCGATGGCTGCTGTTGAAGGCTTGGCGATGTCAGTGTTTGGGATGGCTCCGACGATTAAGACCGCAGGAGGCGGTAAGAATAAACCCAAGGGAGGGCCTGCTGGATCGACAGAGGAGGCCGAATCCACTGCTCCGAAAGGCAACGCAGGAAATACCAAAAGCGACTCGGCGGAAAACGTAACCTATTTCCGGGTAGAAGGTGGGGAACAGGGTTTAAGACGAGCCAGAATCGAATTACCGCCAATGACGACGGGAGCATTACCATTAATCCTGGGTGTACGGGCCAGCTGTGTGTCAGTGTTGGCAATGCTGACCACGCAACCTACTACTTGACGAACAAGCGTCCTGATGGCTCCGTAGTGGTCTTCGATATCGATGCCAAGACTCATAAGGAAATTATGGACAGAGTGATACCTCAGCACAGCGATGGTCCAAGGGACCGTGATGCACCCAAGAGAGTCGACGAGGGCCAACCAGGTTACTCCCTGGAGTTGCCGAAGATATGGGAGTCGGTACTCGAAAACAGTGCGAGTAATGCTCGTGTCTATACGCAAGACGAATTTTTAAAAGAGTTTAAGAAATGACCATTGATCAAGACGTTTTTGATGACCTGTGGGACGGCGAAAGAAGTATCGGTTTTTTTGTTCAGTCAGCTCAGGGTTACTGGATTGTTGACGAGAAGCGTAATTTTACTCTTGACGTTGACAAGAGTCTTAGATCGTCATTGAGTAACGGAACTATCACGCAAGAGCAATACGAACGATCCTGCCTGAAATTCAGAAATGGTATCCTGAAGATGACTGCCGAGAACTTTCCTTCGTATCTTCATGGGCCGAGTGTAAAGATTTTGTCGTCTTCCGAATTGCAAGGCTTTATTGGGGCTAAGCCGAATGTTTTTGAAAAAATTGAAAACTACTATCTCACAGGCGAAGGTCTGGATTCGGAGCTGTTCAAAAATGCAAATGTCATACGCTCGAGGCTTCCACTGTTTTACGTGAATTTTGATCGAAAGATTTTCATGCACATGGATGACGGTCGATTTCATGAGGAGTATGTGCATTCGGACTGGATTGCTGAATCTGGCGATTTCAGCTACTTGATTCCGTCACGAGAAAAGTATTGGGTGGATGCAGGTAAGGATTTTTGGAAGGTTCGTTTTTTATAAACTAAATGCTGATTTTTAATATATTGGGGGGGTAAATGGGGCAGACCACCTTTGAACCACCTTTCAATTCGTGTCGAACGTAAAAGAGCGGACAAATGGGGGCCGTCCCCTTTTTTGTCAGATATCGATTTTGCCAGAGAGTTGATTGGAGATATCGAAAATGCGCTCCTCAAGTAGTAATTTTATAGGTTTTGTTTCTTGGCTAAAATTCTCGCCATATTTTTCGAATCATGACATGGAGCAATTGTTGGCCTCCCTGGGAGGGAGCAGTGGGATAATTGAGAACGATTTGTACATTTCCGCTTATGAACTGCTAGGTTGTGCCTTAGTCGAGAAAAATCCGCTCGAAGTTATCAAAGAATTCTTAGCCGTTAATGAAGGGTTGCTCGGCGAAAATCCCGAGCAACTCTATTATTTTGTAGAGTCGATAATTGATCACTCTATTGTCCGGGGGGCGAGCCCTGAATCGCTGATTGCGATTGCGCCTTCAAGTTACAAGCCATTCTTACGCAAAAGATTTATACCGAGATAGTTCTCTGCGCATGAGTCAGGCTTGTCGTAACGCTTATTGAACTGGTTGAAGTTGTTGTGGATGATTGTGGGCAGTTCCCTTTTAAGTTGAGGGGCAAGGGGACTGTCCATTTTTCATTGCGGATATCAGTAAAGCGATTGTTAGAATTCGATTCGAGAGTGAATAAATGAGCCTCACCAAACTCGAACATCAAGAGCTGAGTCAGATAATCGCGATGTTATCGAATCGTCTTGAACTGAATAAAGATTTGCCCGAGATGGTTTTTCGAAACTCCGGGTTAGAGTTTTATTTTTTTTGAAAGGCCTCTGTTTTGTAATGTTGATGTACTCTATGATTTGCTCTGTTCTAGCTTTAAGGTTTTTTCGACTCGCGCGTTTGCCCTGTTCAGTGCTCCGCTGGCCAATATTTGTTATGTTTTTGATGGGGAGAATATTCAGGAAGGTGTTGAGGAATTAAGCGTGGGGTTTCGAGATTTTTTCAAGGGCACAGTAAATTATCCGGTAGTCATGGGTAATGTGAGTTTGGATTGGCTCTTGTTTGAAAGTGCTTGCGAAGAGTACGGTGTGCTGGCTTTCAATTCACGGCATGCTTCTAGTGAGTTTTCTGAGTGTTTAAGCTGCAACTTGATAAGTTCTGCAGAGTTTCAGAGTCTTAAAGGTCACGATAAAACCTTGGATAAAATAATTACAGCGTTTCATGCCTATTTTGAGAGGATATAGGTTGTGACTAATTTTTTCTTTATGTGAGGTCGGAAAAATAAATCGCTCTTCGCGTTATACCTTTCATACGGACCCTCATGCTCATACCTACCAGTACGGACCGCGCAAGGATGTCAATGACCAGCACACGAGGATCAACCATTGAACAATGTTGAAGCACTGAATGGCTTTCTGCGTGAATACGTTTATGTGGAAAGTCTTCACCTGGATTCCGAAGATGGACTTACCGGTTACAACCTGTTGATGACGGTGGCGAAGTCTGCGGATCCTGGAGCAGCGACTATCGCGGTCATATTTTTTAACGTGGGCGGTCTGAACGTGCGGGGATTTGGTGGTGGCCTGACACAGTTCATGGATCTTTGCGTGTCGAGGGTTGAAGGCGGACTGGATCGTATACGGTATGAGCTGGTTGATGAGGAAGAAGAAAAAATAGCCTTCAACTTCCACTCCTTCAAAGTGCTCAGCGAGGATGTCAGCGGCGAATAGGCTGCGAAAGCCAGGTTGCATGAGTTGATGCCTGTTTCCAAAAAAACGCCCCGTCTGAAGCGGGGCGTTTTTTTTGGTTTAACCTGCGAAACCTTTAGCGAAACGCCGGCACCACATGCTTGATAAACAACTCCAGCGACTTCTTCTTCTCCTCCTGCGGCAAGCTGTTGTCACACCAGAAACTAAACTCATCCACCCCCAGTTCCTGGTAGTACTTGATCCGCGGAATGATCTCTTCCGGCGTTCCGATCATCGCGGTCTTGTGCAGACTCTCCAGTTCAAACTCCGGACGTCCGGCAAACTTCTCTTCCGGACTCGGCGCGAGGAAGCCATTGACTGGTGTTTGCTTGTTGCCAAACCACGCATCGAACGTGCGATAGAAACGTGAGATGGCTTTCGCGCCGACCTTCCAGCCGT
>Ga0307408_100003380_pt1 | contig 10946 bp, 11 predicted proteins | sample 322Cmetagenome_FD_202116 | JGI IMG/M metagenome (GOLD analysis project Ga0307408, IMG submission 202116) | Maize rhizosphere microbial communities from greenhouse at UC Davis, California, United States - 322HYB-C-3 | ecosystem: Host-associated > Plants > Roots > Rhizosphere > Soil | place... | reverse complement strand
TATTAAAAGATGTAAAAAGAATAAAAAGAAATATAGTTACAAAAAAAATGAATACGTTTTCAATCGAGAGATTTTAATTGAGAAAATTATTGTGAATTCAGTTTCACCAGTATCTGTGAATACCTACATAAAAATAATGATTAAAGCGAATATTATATAAGGCTGTTTGTTTATCATGACAAGATTAAAACCTTATGAAATTATGAAACCTTTTTGCGTTATATTCGTCTAATATATAGGGAACGAATAATAAAAGTTACTAATTAGACATTCAATAAAATTTGAAAAAAGGATACCTTTTTTAGAGACAGTGGTGTATAATTAATGATATAAATTACTTATTTATAATAATTTTAAATTAAGAAACATAGATGGATTTACAATAGATTTGGATTGTAATAAAAAGAGGAGTGTGGAGACGAATGGTAACATTATACACTTCACCAAGTTGTACATCATGCAGAAAAGCAAAATCATGGTTAGAAGAACATGAAATTCCATATACTGAACGAAATATTTTTTCTGAGCCATTGTCAATTGAAGAAATTAAAGAAATTCTTCGAATGACAGAAGACGGTACTGATGAAATTATTTCTACACGATCTAAGACTTTTCAAAAATTAGATGTGAATCTAGACACAATGCCATTGCAGGACTTATTTGAATTGATTAAAGCTAACCCTGGACTATTACGTCGTCCTATTATTATCGATGAAAAGCGTTTGCAGGTTGGCTATAATGAAGATGAAATTAGACGGTTTCTACCGAGGAGAGTTCGAACTTTCCAACTAAGAGAAGCACAACGTATGGTGAATTAAACTAAAATGATTAAGCCTTCATTCTGAAGGCTTTTTTTCTACTCTTGATGCCATTTGATTTGAGATTTCTCTGTCATTTTGTTACAATGTAAGGAATATCTAATTAATAGGCAAATTAATGGTTTTTGCAATTAAAGGTAATTTTATTTCCCAAATTAATACTTTTGTCATAAAATGAAAGTACAAGGATTATATTCTTTTTTACAATACTATAATTCTTTGGGAAATTGCTAAAAAGCATTGTCTGCTGGGGGTATTTTGTCCCTTCAATATGGAAACGGAAGGGAGAGGTAAAGATGGAAATCGAACGAATTAATGAGAATACAGTTAAGTTTTACATCTCTTATGGTGATATAGAAGAACGAGGCTTTGATCGTGAAGAAATTTGGTACAATCGGGAGCGAAGTGAAGAACTCTTTTGGGAAATGATGGATGAAGTTCATCAAGAAGAAGAGTTTGTTGTGGAAGGACCTCTGTGGATTCAAGTGCAAGCGTTAGAAAAAGGGCTGGAAATTCTTGTAACGAAAGCACAGGTTTCAAAGGATGGACAAAAGTTTGAGCTTCCAATTCCAAATGAAAAATTAAAAGGGTTGCCTGTTGATGGCAATATTGAAGATATCTTAGATCAGCATTTCAATCCTGGACATAGCGAGGATGACGACCTTTTACTTGAAGAAGAGTCTTTAGAGTTTTTAATTGCTTTCAAAGATTTTGAAGACGTCATTATGTTGTCAAATCGAGGCGGACTTGATGATTTAATCACTGTATTGTACAACTTTGATAATAAATACTATTTATTTACTGAGTTTCCCGAAGACTTGTTTGAAGAGGACGAAATAGATGACATCCTAAGTATCCTGTTAGAATATGGTTATGAAACACAGTTAACCATCCATCGAATTCAGGAGTATGGTAAAGAGATAATAGCTAATAATGTGTTTGCGGAAATAAGGAAGTATTTCAAATAAACGTACCGATTTCGATTATTGAAATCGGTATTTTTTACATAGGTTAAATTCTTTTTGAGGGTGATGAGACTGAAAAACACGGTAAGGGTTGTATTGTTTGTACTGGTTCTATCCGTACTTATGTTTTTCTTTAAGGAGTATATACATGATGGGATATTTGGTTTTCTGAGTCTTTTAATAACGTTGTCTGTCATTTTTATTTCATTCGTTATTTTTTTAGAGAATCGACATCCAACACAAACGATTACCTGGTTAGTTGTTTTGGGGAGCTTTCCACTAGTAGGTTTCTTTTTTTATTTACTTTTCGGAAGGAATTATCGTAAGGAGAAAATGTATCGGAAGAAATATTTTCTTGATAAACAAGCTTTTTTGACCGTTGAGGGGGAAAATGACCCGCGAGGTGAAGAAAAACTTGGATTAATGGCCGAGCACCAAGCAAGGCTATTTACTTTGGCACAAAAATTGGGGAACAGCCCGATTTCCTTTGATACTTCTACCAAGGTACTAACCAACGGGGAGGAAACCTTTCATCACATTCTTGAGCAATTAAATAGAGCCAGGCATCACATCCATATCGAGTATTATATTGTCCGGGATGACCGGATTGGACAAGAAATTAAAGAAGTTTTAATTAATAAGGCTGCACAAGGGGTTGAAGTTCGGTTCCTATACGACGCAGTGGGTTCTTGGAAATTATCGAAAAAGTATATCAATGAACTCAAAAACGCTGGAATAGAAACAGTATGTTTCGGCCCTGTTAAACTGCCATTTTTAAATAATAAATTTAATTTTAGAAATCATCGGAAAATAATTGTGATTGATGGAATGATTGGGTTTGTCGGCGGTCTAAATATTGGTGATGAATACTTAGGCAGGAATCAAACCTATGGCTTCTGGCGAGACACCCATTTAATGTTAAGAGGGGAAGCCGTTCGATCATTGCAGCTAATTTTTTTGCAAGATTGGTATTACATGACCAATCATAGCTTCTTAACGGCAGAATATTTGTCTCCGCAAATAGATGAAAAAAATCATGGTGGTGTTCAGCTAATTGCCGGGGGGCCGGATAATGAATGGAGTGTTATAAAAAATATTTTTTTCTCGATGATTACATCTGCAAAAGAGTCTGTTTGGATTGCCTCACCGTACTTTATCCCTGATGAGGACATTTTTTCTGCGATAAAAGTGGCTGCCCTTAGTGGGATTGATGTGAGATTGCTTGTACCTAACCGGCCTGACAAACGAATTGTCTTTCATGCCTCACGTTCTTATTTTCCAGAGCTATTGGAAGCAGGCGTAAAGGTTTATGAATATGAACGCGGGTTTATGCATAGTAAAATTGTAATTGTTGATCATGAACTAGCCTCCATAGGGACTTCTAATATGGATATGCGCAGCTTTCATTTGAATTTCGAGGTTAATGCTTTTTTATTTCGTACAAAAAGTACCCAGAAGCTAGTGGCAGAATATATTAATGATTTAGAATATGCAAAGAAGCTTGAATTAATCTCATTTAGGAAAAGGCATATTGGCTTGCGGTTAATTGAGTCAACAGCAAGGTTACTATCACCGCTTCTTTAAGTTCACAAACTCGTCAAATTGGCGAGTTTTCTTTTTGGTTAAAACAGGATTTTTTGTAAGGTACAACGAATGTAAGAGGCAAAAGGAGGGTGAGATTAATTTGTTAAATGCTAAAACAAGTTCAGGAGCAACCTTTAGCTTAGGTAATCATTATAGGAAGGAGAATCTTTTGTCTCTTCGGAACAAGGAGAAGTTTTTTTGTCCAGTCTGTGGGGAAGCAGTTTCTCTTAAATTGGGCAATCAACGAATTTACCACTTTTCTCATCGAAGCGGTACGGTTTGCAGGGATACTTTTGAAAGTGAAACGATTTATCATATGGAAGGAAAGCTCCAGCTCTACCAATGGCTTAAAGGTCAGGAGATTCCTGCAGAATTAGAATACTTTGATCAGACCATCGGGCAGCGCCCTGATATCATGTTCCGTCATGCTGGAAATAAATATGCATTGGAATATCAATGTTCACCCATAACGGAGGAAATATTTATCAAACGAACGGACTCCTACTTTCAACAGAATTATATCCCACTTTGGATTATAGGCAGTAAGCATATAAAAGCAAAAAGGAGTAACGTTTACTCCCTGTCAAACTTCCATTATTTCTTTTTAAGAGAAACAAAGGGCGGACAGTTGATACTTCCTTCTTATTGCCCCGAAGAAAAACAGTTCCAAATCCTCAGTTCAATTCTTCCTTATTCGATAAAAAATACAGTCGCCAATTCCCTCCATTTTTCTATTCAAAATACGGGAATTGAAGATATTTTAACACCCAAATGGATCGCTCACTCAAACTTCTCTAAATGGTCAAATGAAAATGAGAAATCTACTATGTATTGGTCACTTCATCCTAGTCCCGACCAAAATCGTTTTCTTCGCGAGATTTATCTTCATAACCTCAACTTATATTTGCTTCCACCAGAAATCGGTTTACCTGTTAATCATTCTCTACTAATCCAAACACCTTCAATTGTCTGGCAAACCTATTTGTATTTAGACGCCTTGGAGGACAAATCACCCAATGATCTTATTCATCTGGAAGAGGTTGAAAGAAATTTTAACGATAGAATTAAAACCAAGGAGATTACGATTAGGAAATTGCCTCAAATACCAAGAGAAACATCCTTTTTAGCGGTAAAAGAGTATTTTCTTCAACTTGAGAGACTTGGGATCGTTATAAAGAGAAACGAAACGACGTATCAACTACAAAATAGAATTTACATCCCCAAATCAAACCGGGAAAAGGAAGAAAGAAGGAACGAATTTATTCGAAAAAATAGGACCATCCTAGCAAAAACATAAATGAAATAGCACTTTAGGGCATAATATAATGGGTAAATCTTATTTTATTAAAGGAAATCGCATGAAAAAAGGAGAATATAAAAAGGGGTAATTAACTTTAACGTAACTCGAAAAAAGGTTGAATGGAGGAAGAATTATGGCAAATGAAGCTGCAGTAAAAGCATTGCCTGCTAGAAGTGAAATACCTGTTGAAGATACATGGAAATTAGAAGATATATTTTCAAGTGATCAAGAATGGGAACAAGAATTTCAGGATGTAAAAAACCAGATTTCTGGGATTAAGGAATTTGAAGGGAAACTTGGAGAGAGTGCTGATACGCTTTATAATGCGCTTCAATTTCAAGATAAGCTTCTTGAGAGAATTGGTAAGCTTTATACATACGCCCATATGCGCTATGACCAAGATACGACCAATTCCTTTTACCAGGGATTAGATGATAGGATGAAAAACCTTTACTCTCAAGCGGGCAGTCAATTAGCATTCATTGTCCCTGAAATTCTTGCACTTGAGGAAAGTAAGGTAAATGGATTTTTAAATGAGAAAGCTGAATTAAAGCTTTATGAGCATGCTATTGAGGAAATTAACCTTCAAAGACCACACGTCTTGTCTGCAGAGCAGGAAGCCTTGTTAGCTGAAGCAAGTGAAGTGATGGATGCATCTAGTAATACCTTCGGGATGTTAAATAACGCTGATTTAAAATTCCCTTCTGTTAAAGATGAAAATGGTGAAGAGGTTGAAATTACTCATGGACGTTACATCCGATTCCTGGAAAGTGGAAATCAAAATGTTCGTCGAGACGCCTTTAAAGCCGTTTACGAAACGTATGGAAACTTCCGAAATACTTTTGCCAGTACGATTAGCGGCAATGTGAAAAAGGATAATTTTAATGCAAGAATCAGAAAATATGACTCTGCAAGGCATGCGGCACTTTCAGCCAATAATATTCCTGAAAGCGTCTATGATAATTTAGTGAACACGGTAAACGATAATTTACATTTATTACACCGCTACGTTAAACTTCGGAAAAAAGTATTAGGTGTTAACGAATTGCATATGTACGATTTATATACACCTCTAGTAAAAGACGTTAAAATGGAAATCCCTTACAAACAGGCAGAGGAGCTTGTTGTAAAAGGCCTTGCTCCATTAGGCGAGGAGTATTCCCAAATCTTAAAAGAAGGATTTGAAAACCGCTGGGTAGATGTTCACGAGAATAAAGGAAAGCGCAGCGGAGCTTATTCTTCTGGGGCTTATGGCACCAATCCTTATATTCTAATGAATTGGCAGGATAATGTGAATAACTTATTTACATTGGCTCATGAATTTGGCCATTCCGTTCACAGCTACTATACAAGAAAGAATCAGCCATACCCGTATGGAAACTATTCTATTTTTGTTGCTGAGGTAGCATCAACCTGTAATGAAGCACTTTTAAATGATTATTTATTGAAAACGATTGATGATGAACAAAAAAGAATCTATTTATTAAACCATTATTTAGAAGGATTCAGAGGCACTGTATTCCGTCAAACCATGTTTGCAGAATATGAGCATTTAATTCATCAAAAAGCTCAAAATAATGAGGCTCTGACAGCAGATTTATTAACGAGTGAATATTACGCATTAAATAAGAAGTATTATGGTGAAGAGGATATTGTGATTGACGAAGAAATCGGCTTAGAATGGGCTCGAATTCCTCATTTCTATTATAATTATTATGTGTATCAATATGCTACCGGCTTTAGTGCAGCTACTGCATTAAGTAAGCAAATCTTAGAGGAAGGTGAGCCGGCTGTTAAACGCTATATCGACTTCCTAAGTTCTGGAAGCTCCGACTACCCAATCGAAGTTCTTAAAAAAGCCGGTGTGGATATGACTAGCGCTGACCCAATCAAGGATGCATGTAAAGTATTTGAAGAAAAATTAAATGAGTTAGAACAGTTATTATCTTAAAGCGGTGGCTTTGTTAAAGCTAATTGTTGATATTGGCACTCTGTTGATTGGAACGGAAGGCACGAGACTCCCGCGGGAGGACGGGGCAGTGGAGACCCCGCAGTCGCTTAAGCGACGAGGAGGCTCCACGTACCGCCCGCGGAAAGCGAAGTGCCTGGAGTGGAAATCAACAGACTAGATTAACACAGCCAAAGAGTTAAAGGGATGGTACCAAAGTGTACCATCCCTTTAAAATCCTCTAAATCTTTTTCTGTCATTCAAATAAAAAAGAAGAGTAAATATCCCAATGAAAAATAGCGGAATGCTAATAAGTAGTGGGAAGACCTTCATTAAGGCTAAGATATGAAGGGAAAATCCACAAAAAATAAAGAGAATCATGAGAATAACAGGCAAGTTTTTCATAATGTATTCCACCTTTTTTAAAACCGTATTTCAACCTAGTTATAGTTTATTGTCCACATTAGGTGAATATGATTTTGACAATTATGTGAAATAATACACAATCACATTGTCAATGGGTTCTACCACATGGTATATTCTATACGTGAAGTTAGTCACAACAAACATATACCCCTTTGTTTGACCGTGAAAAATTTCTCCCATCCCCTTTGTTCGTATAAATAGAAAAAGACCTTGCAGTTTGGCTGCAAGGTCTTTTCGCGTTTAACAAGTCACTACGATTGGATTAGTCTTCAACATACCGCCAAAATGTCCCATACTTTGCCGGAAGTTGTTCCACCTTTTGAAGTAAAACCAATTGTTTCATTTCCCGCTCTACTTGAGAGATTGACATATTATAAACTACTGCAATCTCTTTAGAAGCAACTAGTTTAAAATACTCCAGAAATTTCTCTAAAGGGGGCGGCTGATTTTTTTCAGGCTCTTCAGAAAGCATCTCTTCAAGAATTTGCACATAGACTTCATACGGATAGGGCCCAGTAATTTTGATGCCTTCATCCTCTGCATTTTCGTTAAAAAATACAAGCGTCGGTATTTCTTGTACCTCCATCTCGTTGGTGATTTTTAAGTCACACTGAAATGCTTTAGCCGCGCTTTCAGAATGAAAATCGGATATAAACTCCTCTACATCTAATCCTGCATTTTCGGCACATGATGTTAACACTTCAATATGGGATATGTTTTGCTTACCAATAAAAAGTTTTTCTTGCAGCTTGCGTAGAAACCGTATACCCGCTCTTCTGCCTTGCAGCTCAGCTGCTTTTATTGCAACAGAGGCTATATACGGGGAAGCTACTGGATTTTCTAACCAAAGGCTTCCATCACAGGACATCCCTGATCTACTTGCTGTCTTTTCCCATAATTCCGCAATCACTTCATAATTTTTCCTTTTGCTGACATTTAAATTTGCGATACGACCACTTAACACATGTTTTATGGAAAAATATCTCCCATATTCAATGTGCAATTTTTTTATGATAGGCTCAAGTGCCCAACACTCTGGGCATAAAGGATCGATGAACATATATATTTCAAGCGGCTTCTTGTCATAACTGTAGGAGTTTGGCCTTGAAGTGAATCCAGGAATACTCACGACTTTTCACCCGGTATCTCACTGCCATCAGGCTTATTAACCATATGCTGAGCAGTAAGATAGAGCCTAGAATAAAATTCATCCCTAAACGGACCCTCTAAACCAGTCTGGTCCATCGCTTGTGTCATGCATGAAAGCCATGCTTTTGCACGAGCAGGAGTAATGGGAAAAGGCAAATGTCGTGCACGCATCATCGGATGACCATGTTCCTCGGTATACAAAGGTGGTCCTCCCAAATATTGTGTTAAAAATTGCTTTTGTTTTCGGGCAATTTCTGAAAATTCATTTGGAAAGATTGGAGCAAGATCAGGATGTTGTGCAACTAGACCATAAAAAGTATCCACGAGTCGATGTAAAGCAGCTTCGCCAAGGGTCTCATATGGAGTAGGCATTTTCTCATTCATGTTGACAACTCCTTTAAATATGTTTGTATATATATTTTATCAATGCTAATTTCATATCTCAAATAAACCGCTTATAATTTTTGCTGGTAAAACCGAGCAATCTTATTCTGAGTTTTTCGTATAGGTATATCATATTGTTTAAGTAGTTCTTGAAATACAAGTTGTCCCGTTTGAAAATCTTCCACTTCGTATTCAATCTCATAGTCTTCTTTTTTTAAATAAAAGCTATGATCCAATACAAGTAAACCCACTTTGTAGGGGAATTCAGCCCTTTTGGTTGTGAGAGATCCAAAATATACAATTTTGTTAAATGCAATTTTTAATTGTTCTAATCGTTCTTGAACGATTCCCTTTGGGAATATCTGCAGTTGAATGGCTGCTTGGAATTCATTTACAGATAAATGTTGTGTCGTTTCTAAAAGTCCAACGGCTGCCGGTTGTTTTAATGTCAATTCAAGGTTATTCCTTTTTTCTCTGATTCTTAGGGCAGAACCTAGGTTCTTTAAATCAAATTCCGGTGTGTCAAAGTAATGATTTGATTGCATGACAACATCTTTTTCCTTTACATTAAATGTTTGAAGAAGATTTTCATATTCAACTTTAGTAAGTAAATTCTTAAATTCAATTTCGATTGTCTCTGACATCCTGGTCCATTCCTTTCCTAACATATATTTATTGTATCTTAGCTTTAAGATAAACCGCAATTCTTGGGAGAAATGGATAGATTATGCTAAAATAAGGGAGTGAATAGTGGAGGTAAAAAGGATGAATAAAAGAATAACAATTACGAAAGCAAACTTTTTGGATAGTAAATTATATTTACATGCAAGTGAGTCCATTAGTGGGTTAAGCCCCGCAGAACAAATTCTCGTTGATTCTAAAGAATTTTCATTTGTTTATTTACTGGAAAATCTTGAGGGTTATACATATATCGACATGAAAGAACCCATTTGGCCATTGTTAAAAAAATTATTGGACAAATCAATTCCCGTGTGGATTCTTTTTGAGGATGAACAATTGGAATTAACTAATTTCTATGAGGAATTAACTGAACTAATAAACAACATAAGAGGCAATAGTAATTATGGTGCAGAAATGGTCACGAAAGTAGAAGAGATATTCTAAACATATTATAGTTGTCATTGGGGTGGAATGATGAAGCATTGGGACCAGTTTTTAGCTCCATATAAACAGGCAGTGTCAGAACTGAAAATAAAATTAAAAGGGATGAGAGGACAATTTGAGCTAGATTCCAGCCATTCACCAATTGAATTTGTGACGGGGAGAGTTAAGCCAATTGCAAGTATCCTTGATAAAGCAAACCAAAAAGGTATTCCACTAGATAAATTGGAAGAAGAAATGCAGGATATTGCTGGAATGCGAATCATGTGTCAATTTGTGGATGACATTCATCATGTTGTTAGCTTATTAAGAAATCGAAATGATCTTCAAGTTGTTGAGGAAAGGGATTATATTTCACAAAAAAAGACCAGTGGATATCGCTCTTACCATGTAGTTATCATGTATCCTGTCCAAACAATTCATGGTGAAAAAAGGATTCTTGCTGAAATACAAATAAGGACATTGGCGATGAATTTTTGGGCAACAATTGAACACACATTAAGTTATAAATATAAAGGGATTTTCCCAACTGATATTCAAATGAGGCTCCAGCGAGCTGCGGAAGCAGCATTCCGTTTAGATGAAGAAATGTCATTGATTCGTGGTGAAATCCAAGAGGCCCAAGCTTTTTTTACAAGAAATAAAGAGTTTAAACAAGAAGAGAAAAGCTGATAGAACTTATGTAAATTTCAGTACAAGGAGTATACGATGATGAAATTTGCCATTACATCCAAAGGAGATCAAAAGTCGAATATCTTAATGCACAAGATGAGAACGTATTTACTTGACTTTGATCTTATTTACGACGAGGACCAACCAGATATTGTTGTCTCAATTGGGGGAGACGGGACACTTCTATATGCTTTTCACCGATACAGCAGTCGCTTGGATAAGACCGCTTTTGTCGGTATTCATACTGGACATCTAGGTTTTTATGCTGACTGGACACCTGATGAAATTGAGAAGCTTGTCATTGCGATTGCCAAGACACCGTATCAGGTTGTTGAATATCCATTAATTGAAGTAATCATCCGTTACCAGCATGCAGGTAAAGAATCAAGATATCTTGCACTAAATGAATCAACTGTCAAAAGTGTTGAAGGGACATTGGTTATGGATGTGGAAATACGCGGGCAGCACTTTGAACGTTTTCGTGGTGATGGTTTATGTGTCTCCACACCATCTGGAAGTACTGCCTATAATAAAGCACTTGGAGGGGCGATTATCCATCCATCGATATCGGCATTACA
>Ga0307408_100003379_pt1 | contig 10947 bp, 11 predicted proteins | sample 322Cmetagenome_FD_202116 | JGI IMG/M metagenome (GOLD analysis project Ga0307408, IMG submission 202116) | Maize rhizosphere microbial communities from greenhouse at UC Davis, California, United States - 322HYB-C-3 | ecosystem: Host-associated > Plants > Roots > Rhizosphere > Soil | place... | reverse complement strand
CTTCGAGGGAGTCGGACATTCGAGGAAAGTATCACCATTCCGGGCTCGCCCGGTAATCGCTGCGGGCGTTCGGCGTTCGGACATGGGCCCAAGCGGTGCTCAAGTGGATTCTGAGCGATCCGCGTGTCCACTGCGCGATCCCGGCGACGTCGAGCCCGGCGCGAATGGCCGAGAACGCCGAGGCCGGTGTGGGCGCCTGGCTCGACGGCCAGGCCAGGGAATACGTCGAGCGGTTGGCGAGGGCGTAGATCCGCTGGCCGAGTGATCAGGCGGGGCGCGGCGATGGCAGCGCCACGTCGGTAGAGCCCGCTGTTCTTGACCTGTCGGGCATGTCGCTTGCCCTTGTTTTGTGTCCGTTCTCGTACAGAGGGCGTGCAGGAGCAACCGGCTTCGAGGAGGCAGGAACATGGCGGAGAAGGATCTCACCCAGCGCGGGACCGAGAACTCGGTCGAGGGGAAGGGAAAGGACGCCAAGGGCAAGGTCAAGGACGCCGTCGGCGGGCTGACGGGTGACACCAGCCTGCAGGCCGAGGGGAAGCTGGACCAGGCGAAGGGAAAGGTGCAGGACACCTTCGGCAAGGCGCAGCGCAACGTGGACGACGACAACCGCGCCTGATCGGGCGCCGGTGCGAACGTGAAGGGGCGGGCCGACGATGGGTGTCGACCCGCCCCTCGTGCGTCGGGTGGAAGGGGGGTCGCGCTAGCGACGGCGCTTCGGTCGGGTCGTCTTCTTCGCGGCGATTGTCTTCTTCGCGGCGGTCGTCTTCTTCGCGGCGGACCGCTTTACCCCTGCCCCCTTCTTCGCCGCGCTCTGGCGCGCCGGCGTCCTCGGCCGCGGCGATCCGGCGGCTGCCGGCTTCGGTGACGAGGCGGCGGCGTTCGTCGCCGGCTCGAGGGTGCCGGCCTGGCCGTCGCCGTTGTCGAGCAGTCGCCAGAGATACCACGAGGCGACGCTGCGATAGGGGGCCCAGCAGGCGCCGAGCCGGGCGACGTCGCGCGGCTTGGGGAGCGTCTTCAGGCCGTGGGCGAGCTGGAGCCCTTTCTGGACGCCGAGGTCGAGGTCGGGGAGGACGTCGGGGCGGCCGAGTCGGAACATGAGGAACATCTGCGCCGTCCAGCGCCCGACGCCCTTCACGCGGACGAGGGCGTCGAGGATCTCGTCGTCGGAGAGCGTGTCGAGCGACTCGATCGGGACCTCGCCCGCGACGACGCGCCCCGCGAGGTCCTTGAGGTACGACGTCTTCTGGCGCGACAGCCCGACCGAGCGCAGCCGCTCGTCGGGGGTGGCGAGGAGCTCGGCCGGTGTCGGCTCGCGGCCGCCGTAGAGCTCGTGGAAGCGGCGGTGGATCGTCCCGGCCGCCTTGCCCGAGAGCTGCTGGTACACGATTGCGCGGGCGACGGCGCCGAAGTGTGTCCCCTCGGCGCGCGGCTCGAACCCGCACGCCCCGACGCGGTCGATCACGCGGGCCAGTCGGGGGTCGGCGGCGCGGAGATGGGAGAGAGCTTGGGAAAACATGGGGGTGGGGAAGTGCGGGCCCTAAGAGACTGCGTGGGTGTCGGGTGTCGAGGTCGGCACAGCTTCCGGACGCCCTTTCGTCGTCATCCCGAGGGCGCAGCCCGAGGGATCGCTGTAGGCTGGAGCGATCCCTCGCTGGCGCTCGGGATGACGGCGAGAGGGACCGACACCCGACACCCGCGCCATGCCCTCACACCTTACACCCGATTCCCCATCTCCTCTACATCTATTTTCCCCCACTCCGCGGCGACTTGATCGTGTCGCCGTGGCCGTCGCCGCCGAGGCGGGGGTGGTTCTCGCGGCCCCCCTCGAGCTGGAAGCGCTCGCGGTCGTGGCCGTGCTCCGCGACGTCCTTGCGGAGGCGATTCTTGTTCTGATTGCGGTCGGCCTCGTCGTGCTCCTTGCGTCCCTCGAACAGCGGGTGGCGCCCGTCGCGGGCCAGCTCGCCGTTCTCGAGGTAGTCCTCGTGGACCGCGTGCGCTTCCTCGGAGTCCTTGCCGTGGCGGTTCGGGTCGTTCGCCGCGCGCTGGGAGTGCGTCTCCTCCTGCGCCCCCTCGTCGTTCGTCTGGTCGCGGAGGCGCGACAGCGTGGCGTCGCCGTGCTGACCCTCGGCGTGCGTCTGTGCGCCCTTCTGCTCACCGCGCGAATCGGTGCTGTGCTTGGGCTTGCCCATGACCTGCCTCTCCTTGCTGCGGTTGGGCTGCCGAGGGTGGCAAGGCACGTACCGCGCACCAGCGATCGCCGCGCGCACCGCTCAGCTGCGGAGGCGTAGCGGGACGCCGACGCCCTCGCGAACGGCGCGTTCGTAGACGAGCGCCGCCGCGACGACGTCCTGGAAGGCGACGCCGGTGCTGTCGAAGATGACGACCTCGCGCCCATCGCGGCGTCCACGCGACGGGTCGGCGACCACGTCCCCGAGCTCGGCGCGGACGTCCTCGAGGCGCATCGCGCCGGCGGCGATCGTGTGGTGCAGGTCGCCGATCGCCGCGCACTGCGCCGTGCTGTCGGTGATCACGGCCGCGGCGCGCATGAGCGACGGCTCGATCTCCTGCTTGTGCTCGTTGTCGGCACCCACGGCGGCGACGAGCGTGCCGGGCGACACGTGGCGGGCGTCGAGGAAGGCGCGCCGGGAGGTCGTGCAGGTGACGACGACGTCGCTGCCGCGCGTCGCGGCCTCGAGATCGGCGCTCGCCGTCACCGGGATGCCGAGCCGCGCGCCGGCGGCGGCGGCGAACGACTCGGCGCGCGCCGGCTCGACGTCCACGGCGGTGGCTCGCTCGACCGGGCGCACGAGGCAGAGCGCGGCGAGCTGGGCGTGCGCCTGCGCCCCGCAGCCGACGACGGCGACCGTGCTCGCGTGCGGCGCGGCCAGGTGGCGCGCCGCGATGGCCGTCGCGGCGGCGGTGCGCGCGATCGTGAGCGCCGTCGAGTCCATGACGGCGAGCGGCACGCCGGTCGTCGCGTCGAAGAGCGCGAGCACGCCCTGGATCGTGGGCAGCCCGCGCTGCGCCGGGCCGTCGGGAAAGTTCGCGTTGACCTTGGCGGCGAACCAGGCGTCGTCGCTTACCCGCTCGTCGTCGAGCAGGGCGACCTTCACGTGGAAGCCGCCCTCGCGCGCACCCAGCCCGAGCACGCGCGACGGAACGGGCCTCCCCTCCCCCGCCGCGCGAAAGCCGCGCTCGACGGCGGCGATGCACGCCGGCAGGTCGAGCAAGCGCTCGACGTCGCCGCGCGTCAGCAGAAGCGTCACGGCGGCGTCGAGGCCGACGACAGGGCTCTTGACCATCACGGGGCCTCGATGATACAGTTGAATCTATGAATGATTCATTTGCGACAGACGCGCAAGGTGCGCCGGACGAGCGGCGCTGGCTGCTGCTCATCCACCAGGTGCCGCCGAAGCCGGACTACCTGCGCGTCAAGGTCCGCCGGCGGCTGCAGCGCCTCGGCGCCGCCGCGCTCAAGAGCACGGTCTACGCGCTGCGCGACACGGAGGAGGCGCTGGAGGACTTCCAGTGGCTGGCGCGGGAGATCCGCGCGCAGGGAGGGAGCGCGATGCTGTGCCGCGCCGCCTTCGTGGGCGGCATCACTGACGAGGAGGTCGAAGCCATGCTGCACACCGAGTCGGGGGAGTCCGACGCCGATCGTCCGCGGGCGACGGCCGAGCGTGTCGCGCCGGGCCGAGTCTGGGTGACGCGGGCGGGCGTCTTCGTGGACCGCATCGCCAGCGCCTGGCTGATCCGGCGCTTCATAGACCCCGAGGCGACGTTCCGCTTCGTGCGGGGGCGCGGCGAGACGCCGCGCGCCGGGGAGCTGCGCTTCGACATGTACGAGGCGGAGTACACGCACGAGGGAGAGCGCTGCACTTTCCAGACGCTGCTCGCGCGCTTCGGGCTCGAGGGTGACCGCGCGCTGCGGGCGATCGGCGAGGTCGTCCACGACATCGACTGCAAGGACGAGAAGTACGGGCGCCCGGAGACGGCGGGGATCGCGAGCCTGATCCGCGGCATCGCCGAGGCGCACGACGACGACGGCCGGCGCATCGAGCGCGGGTCGGCGGCGCTCGACGACCTCTACGCGGCGTTCCGCAAGACGCGGCGGTGAGCGACGTGGGGCCGGTCTCGACGCTCGCCCTGGCCCGCTACTTCCTCGGCCTCGGCGCGACCGGCTTCGGCGGGCCCGTCGCGCTCGTCGGCTACATGCAGCGCGACCTCGTCGAGCGGCGCGCCTGGTTCACGGAGGGCGAGTTCGCCGACGGCCTCGCGCTCGCTCAGGTGTCGCCGGGGCCGCTCGCGGCACAGCTCGCGATGTACCTCGGCTGGCGGCGCGGCGGTGTGGGCGGCGCGACGCTGACGGCCGTCGCGTTCGTCGCGCCCCCGTTCGCGATGGTCCTCGCGATCGCCGTCCTCTACGTGCGCGCCGGGGAGCTCGCCTGGCTGCGCGACGCGTTCGTGGGGGTGGGAGCCGGGGTCGTGTGCATTCTCGCCCGCAGCACCGTCAAGCTCGCCCGGCTCACACTGTACCGCGAACGGCTCCTCTGGGCGATCGCGGCGGTGAACGCCGGCGCGGTGCTGGCGCTGCAGCGCGAGTCCGTGCCGCTGCTCGCGGCGAGCGGCGCGGCGGTGCTCGCGGTGCGCTCGGCGTGGCGCCCGACGCCGCTGCTGGCCGCGGCGCCGTGGCTCGCGACGTACGCGTCCGCGCCGCTCGCTGGCGCGGGCGCGCTCGAGCTCTTCGTCTTCTTCGCGCAGGCCGGAGCGGCGGTGTTCGGCAGCGGGCTGGCGATCGTTCCCTTCCTCTACACGGGGCTCGTCGAGCAGCGGCACTGGCTCACCGAGCGTCAGTTCCTCGACGCCATCGCCGTCTCGATGATCACCCCCGGGCCGGTCGTCATCACGGCCACGTTCATCGGCTATCTCGTCGGCGGCGTGCTCGGGGCGTGCGTCGCCGCGCTGGGCGTCTTTCTCCCCGCCTATCTGGTCGTGCTGCTCGTCGCCCCGCGCTTCGCCGCGATCGTGGGCAACGCGCGCGTGCGTCACGTCGTCGCCGGCGTCACGGCCGGCGCGACGGGCGCGATCGCCGGCGCGGCGATCCTGCTCTCCTCGCGCGTGCTGACCGACGCTCGCGGCCTCGCCATCGCCGCCGTCGTGCTGGTGGCGCTCCTCTCTCGCACGAAGCTCCCCGAGCCCTTGCTCATCGCCGGCGCCGGCCTTCTCGGCATCGCGCTCGGCAGCTGAGGCGCCGACCAGGGCAGCGCTCTACTCGTGGGCCCGCGACGCGCGCGACGAGTCGCACACGTGGAACCCGCAGCGGCGCTGAGCGGGGCGCGAGCGTGCGGCCGGCGCGGCCGGCCCGTATCTTGAGCGAGACGCACGACCGGCCCGCGCTTAGGCGACCGCTACGCCCGGCAGCCGTTCCTCCACTCACGAGAGATGCCACCGCCCATGCGCACCTCGAACCCCGCCTTCCGCAACGCCGTCTTCACCCGCAGCCGCGCCGCGGCGGGCGAGGGCGTGATGACCCTCGGCGGCACCGTCGGCAAGACGCTCGTCCTGCTCGCGCTCGCCATCGGCTCGACGGTCTACACGTGGCGCCAGGTGGCACTGACCGACGGCGGCGTGCTCGGCCCGCTGCTCCTCACCGGCACGCTCGGCGGCCTCGTCACCGCGCTCGTGCTGATCTTCAACCCGCGCCTGGCGCCGTGGCTGGCGCCACTCTACGCAGTACTCGAAGGGCTCGCGCTGGGCGGCATCTCGGCGATCTACGACGCGCGCTACCGCGGGCTCCCCGCCGAGGCGGTGGCGCTGACGTTCGCGGCGGCGATCGGGATGCTCGTGCTCTACCGGACCGGCGTCATCCGCGCGACGGCGCGCTTCCGGGCGGTGCTGCTCACCGCCGCGCTGGGCCTGATGCTCTACTACCTGGTGGACATCGTGCTCGGCTTCTTCGGCACGGGGATGCCGCTCGTGCGCAGCGCGACGCCGCTCGGCATCGCGTTCAGCGTCGTGGCGTGCGGGCTCGCGGCGCTCTTCTTCATCCTCGACTTCGACATGGTGGAGGAAGGGGTGCGGAGCGGGGCGCCGAAGCACCTCGAGTGGTACGGCGGCTTCTCGATCCTCATGACCGCGGTCTGGCTGTACCTCGAGATCCTGCGGCTGCTGGGGAAGCTGCGGCGCTAGGGGCCGCGTCGCGCGGCGCGGCCCGCGCCACGAACGCGAACGCCCCGCGCGACCCCCGGCCGAGCGCAGAGGCAACGGGCCGCCGCCCGGCGGCGGGCCGCCGGGGGTGCGCTCACGGGAGCGCGAAGACGTGCAGCGCCGTGCCCCGCCGCGCGCCGAAGAGCTCGGGCGCGTAGCCGTCGATCCACCCGCCCCACCCGTTCGGCACCGCCACGTACTGCTTCCCGGCCACGCTGTAGGTCACCGGGTTGCTGTGGATGCCGTTGCCCGTGTTGTAGCGCCAGAGCACCTCGCCGGTGCGCGCATCGAGGGCGTTGAAGTAGCCGTTGGCCTCCCCGGCGAAGATCACGTCCCCCGCCGTCGAGAGGAGCGACGCGACGACCGGGTGCGGCGAGCGCCAGGCCCACTGCTGCCGGCCGGTCGCGGGGTCGAACGCCTTCACCTCTCCCCACTGCTCGTGCGGGCGGGCGTCCGCCTCGCCGCCCAGGTAGTAGAGCCCTTCCCGGTAGACGGTCGGCCCGCGCTTGAAGCGCGCGCAGACTTCGACCACGGGCGTGTAGAGCAGCCGCGTACGCGGGCTGTAGGTGGCGTGCGGCCACTCCTTCGCGCCCGCCGGCCCCGGGCAGATGTCCACCCCCTCCGGCGTGGGGATGATGCGCGGTGTCACCTTCCCGGTCGCCGGATCGATCTCCCCCCACGTGACGCGCGCGAACGGCGTCGCCCGGACGAACTGCCCGTTGGTGCGGTCGAGAATGAAGAGGTGCCCGTTGCGGTCGAAGTGCGCGAGCAGCTTCCGCCCGTCCTGCTCGAAGAGGATGTTCTCGTTCACGCCGTCGTAGTCCCACACGTCGTGCGGCGTCCACTGGTAGTGCCAGCGGATCGCCCCGTCGTCGGGGTCGATGGCGATGACGGCGCTGGTGTAGAGGTTCGTGCCCGGGCGCGGGCCGCCGTCGAAGAGCGGGCCCGGGTTCCCCGTGCCCCAGTAGACGAGGTCCAGCTCCGGGTCGTAGGTGCCGGTGATCCACGTCGTGCCGCCGCCGCGCGCCCAGGCGTCCTTGGGCCACGTCTCCGAGCCCGGCTCGCCCGGCTTCGGCACCGTGTAGCGGCGCCACACGCGCCGCCCGGTCTCGAGGTCGAAGGCGTCGAGGTGCCCGCGCACGCCGTACTCGCCGCCCGACGATCCGACGAGCACGAGGTTCTTGACGACGAGTGGAGCCCCCGTCACGCTCTCGCCGGCGCGCACGTCGGCGAGCGGCTGCTGCCACACCATCCGCCCGCTCGCCGCGTCGAGCGCCACGAGGTACCCGTTCAACGTGCCGACGTAGACCTTGCCCCGCGCCACGGCGACGCCGCGGTTCACGTTCCCGCAGCAGTGGGCGACGTCGAGGGGGACCGAGTGCTGGTACTGCCACAGCAGCTCCCCGGTGGCGGCGTCGAGGGCCCAGACGTAGCCCTCGTACCCGGAGAGGTACATCACGCCGTCGACGACGATCGGCGCCGCCTCGAGCGAGTAGGTCGCCGGGCTCGGCGTGAGGCCGAGGGGGCTCGCCTGGAACACCCACGCGGGGCGCAGGCTCGCCACGTTGGCGCGCGTGATCTGGTCGAGAGTGCTGAAGCGCTGGCCGTCGTAGGCGCCGTAGTAGGTGAGCCAGTTGTGCGGCTCGCCGCGCGCGCGCAGCAGGCGCTCCGGCGTGACCGCCTGCGCCACCGGCGGCGCGCTGCCGCGGCGCGACGAGTCGAGGGCGGCGAAGGGCCGGCTCTGCTCGGTGACGGGCCAGTTCGGGAGCGCGCGCGTGCAGCCGGCGCCTGCCGCCGCGAGCGCGACGAGCGTCGCGAGCTGCGCGCCGAGCGCGCGTCGGCGGACCGCTCGGCGGATGAGTGTCGTCATGGTCGTGCCTCAGTTCCGCGGCCGCGGCTGCGGCGGGCGATCGAGCTTCGCCTCGGCCGGCGTGTCGCCGTAGACGAAGATGAAGCCGAGCATGCCGCGCGTGACGTGGTTGGCGACCGGGCAGCCGAACCAGTAGTAGCCGGGCTGGTCGAGGCGGATGCGCGCCTTGCCGTGAGAGTTTACCGGCAGCATGAGCGCGTGCCGCTCGCCGAGGCTGGGCAGCACCGCGGCGTGGTAGGAGTAGGGGTCCTCGTTGTAGATGTCGAGCTCCAGCTCCCCACCCTTCGGCATGACGATGATCGCCGGCCGCCAGAGGTACTCGCCCGCCGGGATGCGAACCGTCGCGCGCATCACGCCGTCGCCGCCGACCTTCGCGTGTCCGAGCCCGCCGCGGGCGAACAGCCCTCCGATCAGCCCCTCGTTCACGTCGTCCACCCGCGGCAGCTCGTTGACGAGCCGCACGACCGGCGGGTTGAGCTGCTTGAGCACGCTCGGCCTGAGCAGGCGGACGTAATCACAGCTGCCGAGGACGGCCGGCGCGGCGAGGGCCAGCGCGCAGCGAGCGACGGACTTCATCGTCCACCTCCGAGGTGGGATCTCACTCGGGCGTCGCTGCGGATGGTGGCGGATCGCACGCGGCACACCGCCTGCAGCGAGGGATCTTACGCAATGAACATCTTGCGTTTGCAAGGAGTGCGCCGACGACGGCCGAAACGCATGGGAACCCATGACAATTGCACGCTGGACGGTTCGCGCCACGCGGCGCCGTGTCGTCGAGCTCCTCCGGCGCGAGCCGCTCACGGTCAGCGCGCTGGCCGAGGAGCTGGGACTGACGAGCAGTGCGGTCCGGGTGCACGTGGCCGCGCTCGAAGGCGAGGGGCTCGTGCGGCGCGTGGGGGTGGCGCGGGGGCTCAACCGGCCGGCCGCGATCTACCAGCTCGCGCCGGGCGTTGACGCGCTGCTCTGCGCGACGTACGTGCCGTTCACCGCCAACCTCCTCCAGACGATGGGTGAGGAGCTGCCGGCGCCACGCGTCGCCCGTCTCATGCGCCTGGCGGGGCGACGACTCGCGTCACGGCACGGCCGCACGTCGGGTCGGCTCACGCAGCGCGCGCAGGCGGCGTCGGATTTCCTGAACGAGCTCGGCGCGCTGACCGAGGTCGAGGCGGCGGCGGCCGGCGGGCGTGTCGTCATCCGCGGCTACGACTGCCCGCTGGCCGCGGCGGTCGACTGCCGCCCGGAGGTGTGCCAGGCGCTGGAGAGCTTCGTGGCGGAGCTCGTCCGCGTCCCGGTGCGTGAGCGCTGCGACCGGCGGAGCAGCCGCCCGCGCTGCCGCTTCGAGCTTCAGCCGCCGAGCGTTGCGACGTCCCGCAGGGTCGTCGGCCCGCCGCCCGCCTGACCACCGCCGCAAACGGAGCCCATATCATGAGCGGAACGGACACGACGCCCCGGCACGACGACCATCGGAGGGCGGGCAGCCATGGCTGACGAGCAGCGGCCGATGGCGGCGGACATCCACGGGCAGAAGCTCCCCTACCCCGCGCGCCAGTCGGACATGGTGCCTGCCCCCGACAGCGACCTGTCGAACTACCGACCGGCGGGCAAGCTCCGCGGCAAGGTGGCGCTCGTCACGGGCGGCGACTCGGGGATCGGCCGCGCCGTCGCGGTGGCGTTCGCGATGGAGGGCGCCGACGTGGCGATCCTCTACAACGTGAACGACGACGACGCCGACACGACTCGGCGGATGGTGGACGCGACGGGCCGGCGCTGTCTCGTGATCAAGGCCGACGTGCGCGACCGGGAGGCGTGCCGCGAGGCGGTGGAGCGCACGGTGCGCGAGCTGGACGGGCTGGGCGTCCTCGTGAACAACGCGGCGTTCCAGATGGCGCAGCACCGCTTCGAGGACGTCTCCGACGAGCAGCTCCGGCGGACGTTCGAGACCAACATCTTCGGCTACGTCTACATGGCGCAGGCGGCCCTGCCGCACCTCGTGCGCGGCGACGCGATCATCAACACCGGCAGCATCGTCGGCCTCACCGGCCACCCGCTTCTCATCGACTACACGGCCACCAAGGCCGCCATCCACGCCTTCACCAAGTCGTTGGCACTGCATCTGGGGACGCGCGGCATCCGCGTGAACTGCGTCGTGCCGGGGCCCGTCTGGACGCCGAACATCCCGGGGACGATGCCGATCGAGGAGGTCGAGCACTTCGGGCACGAGGTGGCACTCGGTCGCCCCGGCCAGCCCGAGGAGCTGGCGCCGGCGTACGTGTTGCTGGCCTCGAGCGACGGGAGCTTCATGACGGGGAGCCTCGTACACGTCACCGGCGGCCGGCTGTCGGCGAGTGATTGAGCAGGGGGCGGGCGTGCGCCGTCACGCCGACGGGGCGGATGCGCCCGCGGGTACGCCAGGCCGGCTCGACCCACCGTCCTATCCGGCGGGGACCGTGCGCGCCCTGCTCGCGACCGATCGCGTGACACCGCAGACGCGCGCGGTGCTCGTCGCGCGGCTGGAGGCCCTGCCCGAGCGCCACCCCCGCGCGCTCGGCGACGCGGCGTTCGCCATCCTGCGCGCCGTCTGCGCGCGGCTCATCCCCCAGCCCGAGCGGTCGGAGCCCGTCGACCTCGCGGGCGCGGTGGACGACCGCCTGGCGCGCGGTGAGGGCAACGGCTGGCGTTACGCCACGATGCCACCCGACGCCGAGGCGTACCGTCGCGGACTGCTCGGCGTGGACGAGTGCGCCCGCGCGACGTTCGGTGCAGCGTTCGTGGCCCTCGACGGCGCCGGCCAGGATGCGGTACTGCGGGCCGTACAGCGTGGCGACGCCGCGGGCGAGGCGTGGCGGACGCTGCCCGCCGGCCGGTTCTTC
>Ga0307408_100003378_pt1 | contig 10949 bp, 7 predicted proteins | sample 322Cmetagenome_FD_202116 | JGI IMG/M metagenome (GOLD analysis project Ga0307408, IMG submission 202116) | Maize rhizosphere microbial communities from greenhouse at UC Davis, California, United States - 322HYB-C-3 | ecosystem: Host-associated > Plants > Roots > Rhizosphere > Soil | place: USA... | reverse complement strand
GCTCACCGGTACGCTGATGCCGTCATACGCATCCGTATTGTCGGTCGAAGAGCTCGACAATCTCGTGGCGTATCTTGCGAGCCGAAGGAGTGAACGATGACCCGCGTGGTTTTGGCGTGGTGTATCTCGAGCCTGGTCATCCCGGCTGCGATCGCACAGCGTAGCGCGGACATCGCGGGTGATGAGTGGCACACGTATTCCGGGACGTTCGCGTCCCATCGGTTCTCGCCGCTCACGGAGATCTCGACCGGCAACGTGGCCTCGCTCCGGCCGGTGTGGATGTATCAGCCTCCTGGCACCGGTCCGCTCGAAGGAACGCCGATCGTCGCGAACGGCGTGATGTATGTCACGTCGGGTCCGGCCGCGGTCGTCGCGCTCGACCTGAAAAGCGGGCGGCCGCGGTGGCAGTGGGCGCGGGCCATTTCGGCAGGCGTCCTCAGTCTCGGCTTCCCTCGTGTGAACCGCGGCGTCGCTGTTCTCGACGAGATGGTGTATGTCGGCACGCTCGACGGCTATCTCGTGGCGCTCGACGCACGCAGCGGCACCGAACGGTGGATCGTGCCGGTCGGCGACAATGCGTCCGGCCACGCCATCACCGCGGCGCCGCTGGTCGTCGAAGACAAGGTTCTCGTCGGAATCAGCGGCGGCGAGGCTGGCATCCGCGGATTCCTCGATGCGTACGACGCCAGGACCGGCAAACGCATCTGGCGCTTCTGGACGATCCCGGCGCGGGGCGAGGCGGGCAGCGACACGTGGCCCGGCGACAGCTGGAAGACAGGGGGCGGCGCGACGTGGCTGACCGGTTCGTACGATCCGGCGTTGAGGCTCGTCTATTGGGGAACGGGGAATCCGGCGCCCGACTGGAATGGCGAGTCACGGAAAGGCGACAACCTTTATACGTGCTCACTGGTGGCGCTCGACATCGACAGCGGCAAGATGCGCTGGCACTTCCAGTTCACACCGCACGATGTCCATGACTGGGATGCCAACCAGATTCCGGTGCTGGTCGATCGCATGATTGATGGCCGCGCGACACAGCGGGTCGCGATGGCGAACCGGAACGGCTTCTTCTACCTGCTGGATCGGCGCAGCGGCGAGTTCCTGCTCGCCAGGCAGTATGCGAAGCAGACATGGGCGGAAGGGATCGACCCGCGCGGCCGGCCGGTTGTGTTTCCCGGGATGGAGCCATCAGAAAAGGGGACGCTCGTTTATCCCAGCCTCCAGGGCGCGACCAACTGGGCGAGCCCCTCCTTCAGTCCGCGCACTGGATTGCTGTATGTGGCGGTACGTGAGATGGGATCGATGTACTTCAAGAGCGACGTCGAATATCGGCCCGGCACGTATTACACCGGCGGCAGCGAGAAACGGCTCGATGACGAGTCGTGGGGAAGCATCCGTGCGCTTCACGTCGACACCGGAGCAGCGGTGTGGGATTTCAAGCTGCCGACGCCGCCATGGGGTGGCGTGCTCTCGACCGCGGGCGGCCTGGTATTCGCCGGCTCGAACGAAGGCAACGTGTTCGCCCTCGACGCCAAGACCGGCGACCCGTTGTGGCAGTTCCAGGCAGGCGGTCCGATGCGCTCGAATCCGATGTCCTTCTCGGTCGAAGGGCGTCAACACGTCGCCGTCGCCGCCGGACGCGCCTACGTTGTGTTCGCGCTGCCTCACCCTTAGCGCTCGCGTCGGCTGGCGCGCGGTATTAGCAGCTTGGCTGAAGCTTCCGCCATGAGGCGACAGATGCTGTGGACCGCCACCCTGGCAGCGTGCGTGATTGCGGCGAACGCGACCGCGCAGCCGCCCGCCGCGCGCCGTGAGCTGATCGTCTGCGGCTGGGACGAGGTCTTCATCCTCGATCTCGACGCGACGCCGGCCGGGAGAAACGACCGGCGCGTCTGGACCTGGCGGGCACAGGACCGTCCCGACCTGCCCGACGAATTCAAGCCGCTGTTCAGGACCACTGACGAGTGCAAGCCCTACGATGATGGCGCGAAGATCCTGATCACGTCATCGGGCAGCGGCGTCGCCCTGGTGAATCGCGCCGACGGCCGCGTGCTGTTCCACGCCCGGGTCACGAACGCCCACTCGGCGGAGCTGCTGCCGAACAATCGAGTCGCGGTGGCGGCATCGCACGACCAGGCAGGAAAGGGCGATCGTCTGATCGTCTTCGATCTGGCCAGGTCCAATGCCGAGATCCTGAGCGAAGAACTGCCGTGGGGACACGGCGTCATCTGGGACGCGCAGCGGAATCGTTTGTGGGCGCTCGCGGACAAGGACCTTCGTGTCTTCGAGCTGCGCGACTGGAACACAAGCTCGCCAGGTTTGCGCCGGATGGAAGTCATACCTCTGCCCGAAGGGATGGGCCACAACCTGTCGGTCGTCCCCGGCTCGTCTGCCTTGGCGATCTCCACGACGAACCACTGCTGGCTTTTCGATCGCGAGACGAAGACGTTTCGCAGCCATCCGGAACTGGGGGACGCCAGGCATATCAAGAGCATCAGCTATCACCCGGCGAGCGGACAGATCGCCTACGTGCAGGCGGAAGGCGAGAACTGGTGGGCGGAACGGATCCACTTCCTCCATCCCGCAGGCATTCTTCATATCGGCGGCGAACACTTCTACAAGGCGCGCTGGAACATCGCGGGCAAGTAGGTGGCCATGAAGTCGTGCCGTGTCGGGCCTCCGAACTGTGTTTTTACTTCAGCGGCGCAAGCCGCTTCAGCTCCTCGAACCAGTTCTGGACGATGACGATTCGACGCTCGGCGCCTGTATCGGTCGAGGGGCCAGCCGGCAGCATCAGGAACCTCTTGCCGTCGGGGGTGACGTCGTACTGGGCTCGCGGCGAACCGGTCAACGGGATGTAGTACGCCCCCTTGAACAGTTCGACCGGTGTACTCGGCTTCGGGTTCGGGCCGGGCATCAACGAGGCCGAGAACATCCGCTGCCCGTTGAGGCTGCGGTAGAACAACTCGCCATTAGGTGCCCACAGCGGTTCGCGGCCTCCGCCGATCGATACGGTCAACTGTTCACCAGGGCCCGGGTAGGGGCGGATGTAGACCTCGTTTTGACCGGTCACGGCCGACAGAAACGCAACATGGCGGCCGTCGGGCGAAAAACTGGCCCCCTCGGCGTTGGAGTCTTCGTCGAAGAACACCTCGGGTTTGGCGTCCGCTCGATCCATCCTCAACATCAGGATCCTCGTCCGCTGCCCGTCACGGTGTTCATGGAGCGTGAGTATCGTGCCGTCGCGTGACCAGTTGTCGACGTGGACTTGCCCCTCGAGGTGCGTGAGCTGCCGCGCCTGGCCGCTGCCGTCGGCGGCTGAGACCCAGGCTTGCATGCTGCCGCCTCGAGCCGACGAGTGGGCCGCCTGCAGACCGGTCGGGTCCCAGACGCCGAACCCGCTCGAGGCATCTCTGGTGACCCTGATGCTGCGTCCTCCAGCCAGCTCGTAAGTCCAGATGTCGCCCTCCCGGATCACGAGGGCTCGATCGCCCTTCGGCGACAGGCGCACTTCCTCGTGCGTCGCGGCGGGGATCGACGCGACCGCTTCAGACGTTCCGTCGCGGGCGACCCAGAGAAGCGGCCTGCGCACGGAGGTGTACCCGGCGAGGTAGACAAGCGTGCCCTGGTCCGATATCGCGAAATTGGATCCCGAGGCGTGGCTGAAGGCTGTCGAGCGACCGCACCAGCACGCCTTCGAAGGTCTGGTAGATGAAGTGCCTGCCGTCGGCGGAAATCGCGATGACAGGACGCTGCGTCCCCAGACGGAGCTGCCCATCGGGCAGCGCGAAGTCGAACCGCGTGGTCGGCCGCGGCTCCGGAGCCGGCCAGGCGCGCCACGCCACGAGCCCTGCGAGGAGCAGCGTGACGATCGCGGTCGCGACGAGCGGCAGGACTCGTTGCGCGATCGGCCGGTGCATCGGCCCAGGGAGTGCGGCTGAATGCGCGGCTCCGTCGAATGCGCCTTCGAGGGCGAGTGCGACGTCGCCGATCGCCGACACACGGTTGCGCCGGTCCTTGTGCAGGCAGCGCTTGATGAAGGCGGCCGCCACGGGCGGAAGATCGGCCGGCAACAACGTCCAATCGGGCTCGCGCGCCAGCACCGACGCGAGAACGTCCGAGACCTCGTCTCCGGCAAACGCCCGTTTCCCGGTGAGCATCTCGTACAGCACCGCGCCGAAAGACCAGATGTCGGTTCGGGTGTCCACCGTCCGGCCACGCGCCTGTTCGGGACTCATGTAGGCCGCCGTACCGAGCAACACGCCGACCCCGGTCATCATCGCCGGCGAGGTGACCGTTGCTGACTGTGTCCCGCTCGATGGCGACGTTCCCGCGGGTTCCAGCGCTTTTGCCAGGCCGAAGTCGAGGACCTTCACCGTGCCATCCGGTCGTACCTTGATATTGGCCGGCTTCAGATCGCGATGAACGACCCCCTGTTCGTGCGCCGCCTGTAAGGCGGCAGCGATCTCCTTCGCAATTGCTGTCGCCTCGTCTGTGGCGAGCTTGCCCTGGGCGATGCGATCGGCAAGCGTCGGCCCCTCGACCAGCTCCATCACCAGGGCCGTTGTGCGACCGCTCCGCTCGAGGCCATGAATCTGAGCGATGTTGGGGTGATTGAGCAGGGCGAGTACCTCCGCCTCGCGCTGGAAACGCGCCACGCGTTCGGCGTCAGTCGCGACCGACTCGGGGAGGACTTTGATGGCGACGGGTCGTTTCAGGTTGGTGTCCGTGGAGCGATAGACCTTCCCCATGCCCCCTTCGCCGATGAGCACTTCGACTTCGTAGGGGCCGATGCGTGTCCCCGGACCAATTGTCACGGGTGAGGATTCTATGTGAATCTGAGCGCCGGTCAGTTGAGCCTGGCTATGACCCAACGGCGTATCATCACCGGCCTCCTTATGGGCGCCCTTGTGGCCGCGTGGCTCCGCTTCGATGCGGGTGCGGTCGTTCTGGGCTGGTGCGTCGTGTTGATCAGCCTCACCGGAGCGATCGCTGCCTGGATTCTCCGGGCCCGGCGATTGCCCCCTGTCCAACTTCCGGCCGAGATACAGGACCTTGCCACGCGCGAGGTGCTGACGCCGCACGAGGAAGCGGAGGTCACCCGCACACTGCAGGCATGGCACCGTAAACAGCAGGAGATCGCATTTCGGGAGATCGAGCGCGACGGCCCGGGACCGCTGATCAGTGCGCGCACGGCGCTCTATTTCTTGTGGCTCTCGCTGTTCACTCTTGCGGTCGTCCCGCCGACGGCAGTGCCGGCCACGTTCCTCTCGCAGCTTCCGCGCTCTGTGATCGTCGTTGTCGGATTGGGACTGATGGCTGCGGCAGTGGCAGTGCCGCTCGGAATTCGTGACTGGAGGAGAGCCAGGAAGGCCCTCGCCGACAACCGGTCGTGATCGCCGGTCGAGGGCAGGTGACGGCGTGTGCAAAGCGGCCGACGACCGCCCATGCCATCATAATGGCCCCCATGGCGCTTCCAGCCGGCGCTCGACTCGGGCCCTACGAGGTCGAACACCTCCTCGGCGCCGGAGGCATGGGGGAGGTCTACCGCGGCCTCGACCGGCGGCTCGGTCGCGCAGTTGCGCTCAAGGTGATTTCACAACGGCTGGTCGGCGACGACGCCAGCCGCCGTCGATTCGAAACCGAAGCGCGCGCCGCGTCGGCGCTCAACCATCCCGCCATCGTGACCATCTACGACATCGGCGAGAGCGAGGATGTGTCGTGGATCGCCATGGAGCTCGTAGAGGGGCGCACGCTCCGCGATGTGATCGCGCAGGGGCCCCTGCCGATCCGGCAGGCCTGGTCGATCGCCAGGCAGCTGGCGGACGGCCTTGCCGCGGCGCATGCGAAAGGCATCGTGCACCGCGATCTGAAACCCGAGAACGTGATGGTGACCGACGAGGGCGCCGTCAAGATTCTCGATTTCGGAGTCGCTCGTCGGGCCGTCGCTTCACCGCTCGACGATGCGGCCGCGGCAGCCACCGTCACGGGGAGCGGAACCGTCGCCGGCGTCATTCTCGGTACGGCCGGCTACATGTCTCCCGAGCAGGCGACCGGGCAGAGTGTCGATTTCAGATCCGATCAGTTCTCATTCGGCGCCGTCATCTACGAGCTTCTCACCGGCCAGCGCGCCTTCCGCCGCCCGAGTCCGGTTGAAACCCTTTCGGCCATCCTCCGCGACGAGCCGCTCCCGCTGGCGTCGATTCGCAGCGACACCTCGGAGGCATTGCAACGAGTGATCGGCCGGTGCCTGGAGAAGTCCCCGGCACAGCGCTTCTCGTCGACGCGCGAGCTCGCGACTGCGCTCGAGGCACTGACACCCGAATCATCCGCGCCAGCGGTTCCGACCGGACCCGTCCTCCCTGATCGACGTACCGCCGGCCCCGCGAGGCCGGCGATTTCGCGGCTGTGGGTCGCGATGCTGGCAGCCGTAGTCGTCGCGGTCGCTGCGTCCGCTGCGTACCTCTGGAATCAATGGCGCCGGGCGGCCCTCCCGGCGATCACCTCGGTCGCGGTCCTGCCGTTCGAAAACACTGCCCAGGATCCCGCCATCGAATACATCGTCGAGGGCCTGACCGACGGCCTGATCGATCACCTCACGCGCGCCGAGCCGCTGAAGGTCATGGCCCGAGCGACGGTGATGCGCTTCAAGGGGCAGGCGAACCCCCAGGAAGCCGCGCGCGTGCTCAAAGTTGGCGCCGTGGTCACGGGCGCGCTGTCGCGACGCGAAGGCCAGCTTGTCGTTTCCGTCGAGCTCATAGACGGCGCAACGGGCGAACGCCTGTGGGGTCAGGCGTTCGATCTGCCTGCTGCCGATCTGATGCGCGTCCAGGACACCATCGTGGTGTCGATCGCCGAGGGGCTGCGGCTCCGGCTGTCGGGCGAGGAGAAGGCGCGGCTGGGCGGGTTTGGCACGAGCAACTCCGAAGCCTACCAGCTGTTCCTGAAGGGCCGCTTCCGGATGGAGAGCGATACCGAGGAAGACGACATCGAGGCGCGCAAGCTGTTCGAGCAGGCCACTGAGAAAGACCCGAAGTTTCTCGATGCGTACCTGGCGATCTCGAGCACATATGCCCGCGCCGGCAACAGCTACATGTCGCCCCGGGAAGCCATGAAGCAAGCCGACAAGGCGCTGGACAAAGCTGTGGCGATCGATCCGAACAACATCGCCGTTCGGGTGACCATGGCGCACCGGCGATTCGCCCTGGAACGGAACTGGGCGGCTACCGAGCGCGAGTATCGTGCCGTGATGGACGATCCGGCGGTCCTCCGTACGGTTCAGTACCACCCAATCTCCCTCTTTTTCGTCGCGATCGGGCAACCCGACGAAGCGGTGGGATTGGTAAAGCGCGCACTCGAAGTCGATCCCGGCAACCTCGAATCGCAGGTGATGCTCGGTAATTTTCAGCTGCAGGCGGGACGGCTCGACGACGCGCTGCGTACCTATACCGCCATCGCTGCCGACGTGCCGGATGATCCCCGGCCGCTGTTCGGCATCGCCGACGTTTACAGGAGGCGCGCCGATTTCGCCCATGCGGCGGCAGCCCGCCGGAAGGCCCACGAACTGGAGGGCGACGACGATTTCGCCCGGGCGTTCGCGCGCGCGGAGACTGACGCCGAGTATGCGAAGGCCGAGATGACCGTGGCCCGGGCGACGCTTCGTTCGGCGGAGGAGCGGGCGGCAAGGGGAGGGTATGTGCCGCCCATCGACCTCGCCCGCCTCCACGCACAGGTCGGCGATCGAGAGCAGGCGCTGGCGGGGCTGGAAGGGGTGGTCAACGAACCCTACACCGGACTGTTGCTCCTCAAAGTGGACCAGGCTTGGGATTCGATGCGCACCGACCCGCGGTTCGCGGCCGTCGTGCGCCGGGTAGGCATTCCTTGAGCTCCAAAAAACCGCAATTATCGGCCTCGTTACGTGATACGCTTCAGCTTCCCCCCCAGTCTGGAGGCAGGTTATGAGGTTGCGGCGAACATTCGGCGCGCTGATCCTGGTTCTGGCGCTTGGATTACCCGGTGACCTGCTCGCCTGCGGAGACAAGTTCCTCGTCGCCGGTCGCGGCACCCGCTACCAGCGTCCGAAGACGGCTCGCGCCGCTTCCGTCCTGATTTATGCGGATCCCGCATCGGCGGTCGCGGCCAGTCTCAAGAAGGCGAAAGTCGAATCCCTCCTCAGGCTCGAAGGTCATCGCGCCACCAGGGTGCAGACGCTCCAGGAACTATCGGCTGTCGTGTCCAACGGCCGCTACGACGTGATTCTCACCGCGAACAGCGACTCGGCCAACGTGCAGCGGATGGTGCAAGGGTCCCCTGATGCGGCCACCGTCCTTGCGGTCGACGAACTGGTGAAGAACCACTCACTGCTGCAGGCAATCGACAGCGCGGTCTCGCAGCGCGATCAGCACCTGAAGAAGACACGGACGTCCTAGTCGCGCGGTGAGCTCCGCACCCCGTCGTCTGCTCGGCGCGGTCATCGCCGTCCTGCTGGTGCCCGTCTCGGCGGCCGCCCAGGCGTTCACGCCACCTCCACGAGTTGGATCGGTCACTGCTGCCTGGCAGTGGGTGGACAACACCGGCCATCTCCTCACCGACGGCACGCTTTTCCCGCGCGGACAGAGCGTGACCACCAGTCTGCTGGCCGAAGTCGATTACGGCGTGACGGAACGATTCGCCGGGACGGTATCGGTCCCGTTCGTCTTCGCAAGGTACACGGGCGATCTCCCGCCGTTTTCGGGACTCGAACGTGATTCCTGCCGCTGCTGGCACGAGTCGTTCCAGGATTTTTCGATCTCGGGCCGCTATCGCTTTGGCGACGAGTTCTGGGCCCTGACGCCCCAGGTGCGCTACATCCTGCCCACGCACGACTACCCCTATCGCGGCGAGGCGGTGGTCGGGCCGAATCTGCAGCAGCTTCTGATGGGCATCAATGCGGCCTGGCGGCTCGTGACGGTGCTCCCCAAGGCCAGCATTCAAGCCGGCTACACCTACACGGTGGTGGAGAAGGCTGTCGAAGACATCCGGGCAAATCGAAGCAACTTCGCCACGAGCTTCGGTTATGCGCTCAGCCGTTCGCTGTACGTTCACGGTGGGGCGCTGTACCAGAAGAATCACGGTGGTCTCACGGCTTTCGGCGTGGCCGTCGCTCCACCCGACGAAGCGGCCCAAGCCGATCGGCTTCTCAAAATGCGTTATTGGCATCTCACGGGTGGGGCGTCCTACTCAACCCGTTTCGCAGACCTCTTCTTCTCGGTGGAGCCGTACATCTGGGGCCGCGACACGCACGACGGGATCGCCTATACCATCGGCTCGACGTGGTACTTCGATTTTTCCAGACCGAAGCCGTAGCAGGCCTCAACGCACAGCCCACGCCTTCACGCGCGATTCCAGTACGTCGAGCGGCAACGCACCGTCGCCGAGCACGACATCGTGAAACTTGCGGACGTCGAACCGCTCGCCCATCTGCTTCGCAGTCGCCGCGCGCAGCTCGCGGATCTTCATCTGGCCCAGCTTGTAGCCAAGCGCCTGCCCCGGCCACGCGATATAGCGATCGACTTCGACGATGATGTCCTGCTCGGTCTTGGCGGCGTTGGCCATGAAGAAGTCGATGGCCTGCTGGCGTGTCCAGTTCATCGAGTGCAGGCCGGTATCGACGACGAGGCGCACCGCGCGCCACATCTCGTACGTCAGCTGGCCGAACTTCGAGTAGGGATCCTTGTAAAAACCCATCTCCTCACCGAGCGACTCGGCGTACAGGCCCCAGCCTTCGACGTAGGCCGTGTAGCTGCTGTTCTTTCGAAACTCCGGAATCCCTTCCAGCTCCTGCGCCAGCGAGATCTGAAGGTGATGTCCCGGCACTGCTTCGTGAAGCGTGAGCGCCTCCATCTCCCACTTCGGTCGCATTTCCAGCTTGTAAGTGTTTGCCAACATGTACCCGGGACGTCCGACCTTGAACGCGCCCGGCTCGTAGTAAGCCGTGGTCTGCGACGGTGCGGCGGCTTCCGGCACGACTTTCACTCCGTACGGTGACTGCGGAAGCCGACCGAACAAGGGCGCGAGCTCAGGGTCAGCACGCTTTGCGATATCGCGGTACGCGGTGACGAGTGCGTCGGCGTCGGTGAAGTAGAACCTTGGATCGGTACGGAGGAATCGCACGAACTCGTCGTAGGAGCCGGTAAACCCGGAGGCGGCGATAACCTTGTCCATCTCCGCCCGGAGGCGTTTCACCTCCGCAAGGCCGACCTCATGAATCTGCTGCGGAGACATCGCTGTCGTCGTGTGCCACTTCACGTTGTAGGCGTAGAACGAGGCACCTTCCGGCAGGGCAGATGCGGCGGTCGTCTGGCGGCAGGCCGGCAGGTAGCGTGTGCCGAGAAAGTCGCGGAGTTTCTCGAACGCCGGACGAACGACCTGGACGTACGCGTCCGTCGCGCGCCTGGTCAGCTCCGGCCGCTCCGCCGCGGGAATCGCCGGCGGAAATCTCCGGAAGGCGTCGAGCAGCGGGCTCCGTGAGGGATCGGCGACCACCTGCGCCGCGGCCTGGTCGGGCACGTTCCGCATCACGACCGCCGGCGGCGTGTAGCCGGCGGCGAGCCCGCGCTCCATGAGCGCGATCGTCTGATGCACGAGCGTCCGAACTCCCTGCAGCCGGGCGATGACGGCCTCGTAGTCCTGTTTCGTCGCCGCGGGCATCGCGCCGACCAATCGCGGCACTTCCTGCTGGACGCCTCCCATCTGGTTGACCGGCATCATCAGATTCGCGGCCGTGACGAAGCGCAGCGGCATGGCATCGTTATGGAAGCGCAGCCCCTCGACGGCCGTCTCCAGCAGGTCCTCGTAGAGGTCGTAGTTCAGCTGATCGTCCGCTTCGAGATGAGTCCGGTTCAACCGGCGAAGGCGCTCGAGGCTTTTCTTCAGATACGCCGCGCGGGCATCGATGGCGCCCTGCGAGT
>Ga0307408_100003376_pt1 | contig 10955 bp, 6 predicted proteins | sample 322Cmetagenome_FD_202116 | JGI IMG/M metagenome (GOLD analysis project Ga0307408, IMG submission 202116) | Maize rhizosphere microbial communities from greenhouse at UC Davis, California, United States - 322HYB-C-3 | ecosystem: Host-associated > Plants > Roots > Rhizosphere > Soil | place: USA... | reverse complement strand
CTGCGATACTGGCCGGGGTTGGCGGCCGCGCCTCTACGACCGCCGCAGCCGCGAACGCCAGTGGGTAGGCGAGCCGGGTGATCCGATTCACGGTCAGGGCGCGCGGCGGCGCATGCGGTAGAGGGCCCGCTCCGATCCGGGAATCGGCTCGCGTGCCTCGATGACGAAGGATTCCTCGAACGCCTGCTCGAACCCTTTCTGCGAGTAGTCCGGGAAGATGTCGGGGCGGTTCCTGAGCAGTCGAACTACCTGCGAGTCGCTCTTCGGCACGAACTCGATCACGAGAGTGCGGCCCAGCCGAGCGAACGCCTCCGCGACGCGCGGCAGCGGGACGTTGTTCGCGATCGCCAGGTGATGCACCAGGGCGAGCGCCATCACGGTGTCAACCGGCCCACGTGCTTCGAGCGATTGCCGCTCCTCGTTGGCCCAACCGAGAGACGGCGACGGGTTCATCATGTCGAGCAGCAGGGGGAGAATCCCCGTTTCGGCTGTGGACCGAACCTGTCGGTAATTGATTTCCACGGCCGCCGGATCGATGTCGAAGCACACTACCGAAGGCGCGACGGCGCGGGCCACACGGCTGAACATGCCCGTGTTGCCCCCGATGTCCCAGACCGTGCGCGGCCGCGATGCCGCGACGAAGTCGCGTACGAGTTGTCGCTTTGCCTCGAGTGCTGCCTCGGTGTAGTTGTGGTCGTGCGCGTAGTCGGCCCACTGGGTTCCGGTCGGGCGCCAGTCGAGCCGCTCGATGGCTCCTCGCAAGCTGTCGGTCAACCCGACGAGCGTGCGGGTACTCACCGTGCGCGTTCCGGCAACCGTCGAGACCGAGGCCTCGCGGTAGCGGTGAGCGGCGCGCGCGTGCAGGTGGATGTGCAGGAGGAGGCTCGGCATGAGCCACGCGCGCGACGGAAGGAGGTGACTCCCGAGATCGAGTGGGATGCCGTCGAGGTGGGCGCGGAGCAGCTGTTGGCACCGCACGTCGGTGTGGCTCATGAGCGCGAGCGGGACGAGGAAGTGCTCGCAGAACTGCTTGTATGCACGCCACGGTTGCCCCTCGGCGCGGCGCTCGAAGGACAGTGTGTCGATGAAGACGGGGCGACCGTCCCGGAACTGCACGTTGTACGCGCTCGCGTCACGGAGGACGAATCCGCGCTGAAGGGCGCGCTTCTGCACCTCGAGGGTGAGGAGCGCGGCGTCCTTCAACTCACCGAACGACCACTCGTACGGGTACGAGATGAAGTCGATGCGCGCGGGCCGGAGCACCGCGTGCGCCTCCGGCGTGACCGCGAAATCCAGCGCGACCCGCTCGTGTCCGATGAGCAGGTCGGCGGACGACAACTCGCCATAAAGACCGGCCGACTCGCACGCCTCGAATTCCTCGGCGAACGTGTGGTTGACCTGCCGGTAGATCGTGCCGTCGGAATGGAAGACGAATCCGCTGGGGTCTCGATATGAGCCGCGGACACGCTCCACGGTCATTCGCGGTTACGGGCGCCGAATCGTCCTTTGAAAGAAGCGTTTGACCGACTCCCTGACGACTCGCAGCGTCGCTCCGAGCGCGAACAGGCCAGCAGCCAACATCTGGAGAATGAGACTTCCAGCGGAACCGTCAATGTACACAGTGCCACCTCGACGATCGTTTAGGGTATCCGATAGCGCCCGTTGGCGGGCCGTCACTCGCGCGGCGGTTCCATCTCTTCAAGCCGCGGCCCAGCAAGGCCCGGGTGAATTGACCAGGCTGTTACAAGCCATTACGCGATTACTGACGGCGGGAGGTTCGCATATTGCCGAACAGCGAATCCCCTCGCAAGGGCCACTGCCGCGCTATCACACGCCCATTCGCAGCGTCCACAGCCGCATCAGGAAACTGGCCGCCCGCCGGATAACTCCTTCACGAGTCGATACAGAAACTCCTGCCCGTCGAAGAACGACTTGATTAGCATGCGCTCGTCGCGTCCGTGCGCGCGCGAGTCATCCATGTCGCCGAACAGCCCCGAAACGCCGTACGTCGGAATGCCCTTCTGGCGCAGCGCACGTCCGTCGGTTGCCCCCGTGGCCATGACCGGGACGACCGGGATCCCTGGCCACATCTCCTTCGTGAGGCGTTCGATCGGGCCGAGCACCTCGCTGGTCAATGGGGAGGCCGGGCCGCCGCGCGGCTCCGGTGTCGGCGACACGTGCACCGCCGTATCCCCAGCCAGCCTGACGAGCGTCGCCCGCACGTCCTTGACGTCGTGGTTGGGCAGCACGCGGCAATTCACGTTGGCGCGCGCGAGCTGCGGGAGCGCGTTAGGCGCGTGCCCGCCCTCGAGCATCGTCGCCACGCACGTCGTGCGCAGCATGGAGTTGTAGACCGGCTGCGCGGAGAGCCGGCGCACCGCCGCGGTGTCCTTCGGGTTCTTCGCAACGGCCCGCATGGCGGCCGCCGTCTGTCCGGTCTCGACCTGGCCCAGCCGCTCGAAGTACGCTCGCGTCACGTCGTTGAGCATTACCGGGAAGTCATAGCGCTCGAGCCGCGCCAGCGCGTCGGCCAGATGGTAGATCGCGTTGTCCCGCACGGGACGCGAGCTGTGGCCGCCCTTGTTGCGGGCCTCGAAGGTGAAATCGTAGTAGACCTTTTCGGCGGCCTGCACGTTATGCACGAACGGCTTGCCGTTCTTGAGGAAGCCGCCGCCGCCCTCGTTGAGCGCATACGCCGCGTCGATCAACTCGCGTTTGTTCGCCAGCAGCCACTCCACGCCGTTGTGGTCGCCGTTCTCTTCGTCCGACGTGAGTGCGACGATGAGATCGCGATCGGGCGCGTAGCCTTCGCGCTTCATCCGGATCATGTTCGCGATCCAGATCGCGGCCATGGCCTTGTCGTCGCTCGTGCCGCGTCCGTAGTAGAAGCCGTCCTTCTCGGTGAACGCGAAGGGGTCCATGGTCCAGTCCTCGCGCTTCGCGGGCACGACGTCGAGGTGCGCGAGCAGAAGGATCGGCTTGCGGCCCGAAGCACCTGACCCGCGCAGACGTGCGACGAGATTCCCGTCGCGAGGCCCGGAGCTCAGCACCTGGACGTCGCTTTCCGCAAACCCGGCGGACAGAAGCCGCTTGCGCATAGCCTCGGCCGCCTGCGTGGTGCCGCCCGGGTCGGCATCGCTGGTCGTGTTGATCTCGATCAGCTCTTTGTAGATCTCACGCGCGAGCTGTTGGTTGGCATCTAGTGACTGGGCGAGCGACAGACGTGCGGACGCCGCCATGGTGAGCGCGATAAGCGACGTTCGAACCAACGGCAAACGACTGCGGACTGGCATGAGGGGTCTCCGGATGAGCGATGGCGTGATGGTTCGTATCCACCAGCCCTCACAAATTGGAGAATTGTCAAACCGTTCACAATTGGGGAAGACTCTTTTACCGCAGAGGACGCAGAGGACGCGGAGAAGGGCATCGACGTTAGGCACGCCGATGCCCTTTTCTGCGTCCTCTGCGGTTCACATTGCCTTCAACGCCGACGGGTCGCGAAGCTCGGATCGCTACTCGAGCGACCCCGCCAACGCGAGCGCCGCAGCCTGACGGCCAATCTGGCGGCCGGCCTCGATGTCGAAGCGATAGTGGATTCCAGCGTACACCCGCGACAACCCAGCCTGCGTGATGATGTCCTCCAGATACGGCTGCTCGCTCGGGAACGCATCGATGAGGACAGTCATGAGTGCGCTCGTCAGGCACGAGTGGCCGGATGGGTAGGATGGATGGTTCGGGGGGGCGAGCCCCGGCGCCACCGTGATCGCCGAGTCCGCCTGCCACGGCCGAATGAAATAGTAGAAGTACTTCGCGTCCCAGCACGCGATCTGCGAGTCGAACGCTGCGGCGTTGGCGTACGCCAGGATGCGCGCCGCGTCTTGCTCCTTGAGATGGTGTTTGACGATCAGGTCATCGGCGATCAGGTTCTCGCCGCCCGCCGTGAACGGCGCCGTCTGGAAAGCCCACGCCTGGGCGATCGATACCTGCTCGGCCGTACGCGTATCGGAGATCGTGCGGACTTCTGCGAGGTCGGCGACATATTCTGGAGACCCAAATGCGGGCGGCGGACCTGGGCGGATCTGATCAGCCGATGTGAGGAAGAACGGCCGAACGCCGAGGAGCGAGCGCACTGGGTTGGGAAGTGGGACCCACTTGCCGGTGCCTGGTGGCTGTGTCGGCGCCGGGACCACGAGATAGTTGTCGGTTGCAGCTTGCGCGAGAACGACGGCACCCACCGCACGGCCGATCGCTTCTCCGGATGCCGCGTCCTGATTCTTCCGGCCGGGCCACCCGGGCGCCGCGAGGTCGGCGTCGAACTGAGTCTCGAGCGCGGATGCGCTCAGTGGGTAGAACTGGCTCAGGACTACCACCGACGCGGCGCCGATCGCCACGGACACCGATGGGTGCTTCGATCCGTCTTTGCCCGCTTCGGCCGCGAGGGCCGCGCGATGCTGCGCAATCGAGAGATAAGTGAGAATGCGACTCGCCGCAGCCTGCCCATTGGGCAGCGTGGTTGTCCCGAAAAGCTCCGTTGCCCTTCGATTCCACCGTGTGGTCGCGTTGTCTTCCCAGAACTTCACGGCGTCGAGCTGTGGCGTGGTGGGCTGCAGCACGCGCGCCGGCACATCGGTGCATGCAGAGGCGATGACACCGGCGACGACGAGATGGCCCCAGCTGGGTACTCCGGTCTTCGCTAACATTGGCTCCTCGTTGCTTGCGGTCGTGGGACTCGCGAGCCTCACATCATCTCGCGGCCCGGCACCGCACATAACGAGAGTCGCCGGCAGAACCCGACATCCGCGTCGTTAGGTCAGCGCGTCAGGTCGGCACCGGGGTTATAGAGCGACCGAATTCGCTGCGCCCGGAAGACGTATCCCGGATTCCCATCGATGTGCCACACGACGCGGCCGGCGGAGTCGTACTCCTCCACGCGCCCCGCGGTCCCGAACGACACGAGGGTACGCCCGCCCGGCAAGGACTGCATGCTGCCGCCGATGAGCGTGATGACGCCGGGCGTGCCGTAGGAGCGCACCAGGCGCGCCGTCCGCGTCCCCTCATCGATCGTGTACCACTCCGCCCGTGATTCAGTCGGGTCGCCGACGTTGTCGAGCAGCATGAGGGCGCCCGGCGCGGACGCGCGGGCACTGTGCTGGCCTGCAAACGATGGCGTCGGGCCGTCGACGAACGTGAACTCGTTTCGACGACCTCCGAGGCGCCACACCACATTACCGGTGCGCACGTCGATCTTTGTCACCTCGCTCAGGTTGCGGAACGAGACGATGAGGTTTCCATCGGTGTCGAAGTCGAACGCGTTCCCGTGCGTCCAGTTCACGAATTCGCCTCGCAGATCGTCAGGCTTCCCGTCGGTGATGGCGAAGTGGTCGAACGGGCTCCAGTCGAACAGCACGCCGCCACTGCCCGAGAGGTGTTGCACGACCGTCCCGGTGACCGCCGCGTGCGCCACGCCGCCCACGTCGGTGAGATCCATCGGCCGGGTCTCATCGCAGAGCAGCCAGTAGCTTCCGTCACGCTCCGCGATGAAATCGTGGAGTCGCGGCTGGAGACCACGCGCGCATCCCAGCTCGCGCGTCACGCTGCCTAACGGGTCGACCTCGACCCAGCGTCCCAGGGTGCCTGGCTCGTTCTGCGGACGGGCGGCGAAGCGGCCGTTGGGCTGCGCGATGAAGTTGAGGCCCGGTCCCTTGTTCGGGAATCGCCGGTACCAAACGACTCGCCCCGCATTATCGATCACGAGCCCGAACACGCCGGCGGCAAACGCCACGTATCCGGGCGAAGGGTCGGTGCCGGTTGCGGTGTAGCGTGGAAGGTCCGACGGGAGTGTGTCCGTCGTGAAGTCGAGAGACTCGCCGAGCGTGGCGCCACCTGCGCCGTAGGCGACAGGTGTCAGGGCGTAGGCGCGAGCCGGCAGGAGCCCGAGGATGGGGACCACCGCGGAGTCGCCCGCGACAGTCACGGCTGGCGTTAGGCCGTCGACCGTCACCGCGTCGCCGGTAAGCGAGAACCGCACCGCGACGCTGTCCGCATCGCGCACCCGGACCGTCGCGACGGCACTGAGCACGTTGGTCGGGTTCGGAGCGATCGACGCGCCGGCTATGGCGGGAGCCGTCGGGGCCGTGAGCCGAGCGGCGTCGTCGTCGTGGCAGGCGGCGAGCAACGATGTCGCGAGAACCGTCGCGGCCGCGCGTCCGGTCGCAATCCTCATGGTCGCCACGTCGGTTGGCCATGCTGACCAGAGGTGAGCTGCGGATCCCATGCCGGCTGGGACCCCGGCGTGCCGTTCGTGAACGGTACCAGAATCCCGAGCCCCGTTATCGAGCACACGCCGTAGTAGTAGTAGTCGTAACAGGATACTCCGGTGACGGCGATCTGCAGCCCGTCGGGCGACCACGCCGGATCATCGCCGGTGCCGACCATCACTGGCGGACCGCTTGGACCGACGACGAAGATGGTTGGATAGCAGGTCTGTGCATCGTCTGGGTTGCCGCATTGGGTGGTTCTGAACGCCAGGCGTGTGCCGTCGCGTGACCAGGCCGGGTGCCGGTCTTCCGTCGAGTTGGTCGTTAGGCGTGTGACGCCTGATCCGTCGGCGTTCATGACGTAGATCTCGGCATTCCCGTCCCGTTCACTGGCGAAGGCGATTTTGCTGCCGTCGGGCGACCACGCGGGGTCGGTGTCGAGCGCCACGTGATTCGTTAGGCGCTGCTCGCCGGTGCCGTCGGCATTCATCACATACACATCGGTGTTGCCGTTGCGAGCGCTCGCGAAGGCGATCCGGGACCCGTCGGGCGACCATGCCGGGCGGAAGCTGTCCCACGTGACTGGCGTGAGCCGGTTCACGTTGGAGCCATCCTCGTTCATGACGTAGATGGCGTGCGGGCCATCGCGTGTGCTCGTGAACGCGATCCTGGTGCCGTCCGGTGACCAGGCCGGATCGGTATCTTCGACGCTGTTGTTGGTGAGGTAGACCAGGCTCGTCCCATCGGAGCGGACGGTGTAGATCTCCGCGTTGGGCGTGTTGAGGGCGGTAACGAAGGCGAGCCGCCGGGCCGGTTTGCACACGATCGCGAAATCCAATGTGTGCGTAGCCGCGCTCACCACATCGAGCTCGCGCGGGCCAAGGTCGGCGCCATCGCAATTCGCGGCCACGCCGCGGAGCTGAACGATGTAGCGGCCTGCGGGCACGCGGACCACACCGGTCCCGTCGTTCGCTGGGATGTCGGCGTTTGCAAAGTAGGAAATGGTGGGGCTATTCACCGAGGCCGCAAAACCGTTTGGATCGCGGTCGTCGCCGGTGGTCGCGACGGTGACCCGGACGTTGCCAAACGCCGAGCAGGTGACATGCAGCTCCGCGCTCATGTCGAGCCCCGGAGACAAAACGGCAACCTCCGAGGTGCCGGGATCCAGGACACAGTTCGGCGCGAGCCCCGTTAGGGCGAGGTGGTATGTCCCCACCCCGACTCCGTAGAACGTGACACTCCCGTTCGACCCCACTTGCACCGGCTCGCGTGTTTGGTCGATGCTCAGCATGTAGCCGTCCGTGTCGACGTCGGCTCCTGACGTCGACACGGTGACGCGAAGCTTGCTGACCGAAGTCTTCGGTGAAGATGGCGGCGACGACGGGTCGTCGGAGCACCCGACAAGCAGCGCGATGAAGCACACACGGACGCATGCGATAAGGCGCGCGGCCGCCAGGCAATCACTATGGCGGCGGGCGTAGACTCGGAGCTGCACCACCGTGCCCTCCTGAGTTGATGTCATCAGGATGGACGGCCGAAAAACGCTGATTCCGTCCATGCCTGGCGTCGCATGCGTTCCCAATCATCTTCTCCGCCCCGGACCCGGTGACGTGTCGAATCTGCGCCGGCTTACCTGCCGAGCCCCGTATGGTAGTAACGAGCTGTCGAGGCGAAACCCGACATGATGACCTGCGTCATGGCCGCCACGCCGGCTGGAAATGGGGACCCGCGGTGAGCCGCGTCTCCCATGTCTCCCGCGACCCGGACGTGCCATCCGTGAACGGGGCGAGAAGCCCAAGCCCGGTCATCGAGCACGTGGGGACGTAGTAGCCGGTCCAGTCACACGCGTACGTCGTGACGGCGATCTTCCGCCCGTCGCGCGACCAGGCGGGATCGTCGCCGAAGCCGACCCCCACCGGTGGTCCGCTTGGTCCGACGACGAAGACGATAGGAGCGCAGGAGCCTGACCTGGACGGGTCGTCACATGCGGTGCCCGAGAACGCCAGCCGGCTTCCGTCAGGTGACCAGGCGGGATATCGGTCGAGCGTCGGGTTATTCGTGACGCGTGTGACGCCCGACCCATCGGCGCTCATGACGTAGATGTCGTGGTTCCCCGCCCGGTCGCTGGAGAAGGCGATCCTGGCACCGTCGGGAGACCACGCGGGGTCGGTGTCGATCGTGGCACCGTTCGTTAGGCGTTGCTCGCCGCTGCCGTCGGCATTCATCACGTACACATCGGGGTTGGCATCGCGAATACTCACGAACGCGATCCGCGTTCCGTCGGGCGACCAGGCTGGGTAGAAGCTGTCCCATGTGAGCGGCGTGAGACGCTTCACGTCGGAACCATCTTCGTTCATGACGTAGATGGCACGCGGTCCGTCGCGGTCGCTCGTGAACGCGATCCTGGTGCCGTCGGGCGACCAGGCCGGATCGGTATCCTCAGCGACGTTGTTGGTAAGCCTGAGTGTGCCCGTACCGTCGGAGCGGACGGTGTAGATCTCGGAACCGGCGGTGGTCAATGACACGGCGTACGCGAGTCGCCTGACCGGCTCGCACTCGACAACGAAATCCACCGCCTGCGTGGACCCGCTCACGACGTCGAGCTCGCGCGGGCCGAGGTCCGGCCCGCAATTCGCGGCCACGCCGCGCAGGGTGAAGACGTAGTGGCCGGTCGCGAGGCGAAGCACGATTGGCGCGTCACTCGTGCCAACGTCGCGGCTCTCGGAGTAGGAGACGTTGGAACCATTCACGACGAGCGTGTAGCCATTGCCGTCGAGATCCGTGCCGGTGGTGGCTACCGTCAATCGAACACCGCCTAACGACGCACATGTGACGCGAAGGTCGGTGGCTGCCGCGACCTCCGGAGCGGAGATGGTGACGACGACTGACGAACCGCCATCGACGACGCAGTTCGACGCGACCTCGGTCAGCTCGATCGTGTGATCGCCCACTCGGAGACCGGAGAATGTGACGCTCCCGTTCGGCGACACTCGCACCGGCTGGCCCGTCCCGTCGACCTGCACGAGGTAGCCGTCCGGATCGGTGTCGTCTCCGGATGTCGACACGGTGACGCGGAGCGTGCTGGGCGCGGGGGGCGCGGGCGATGGCGGCGACGGCGGCGACGGCGGCGAAGACGGATCGTCCGAGCAGCCGGCGAGCAGCGCGACGAAGCACGCGCAGATGCCTGGAACAACGCCGGGTCTCATGGTCGCCACGTCGGTTTGCCATGCTGACCAGCGGTGAGCTCCGGATCCCATGTCGCCTGAGACCCGGACGTGCCGTCCGAGAACGGCACCAGAATCCCGAGGCCGACTATCGAGCACGTGGGGTCGTAGTAGTCACACGCGATCCTCGTGACGGCGATCATCCGTCCGTCGGGCGACCACGCGGGATCGTTACCGGGACCGACCGCCACCGGTGGCCCTTGTAGACCGGTCACCAAGACGCGCGGATAACAGTAGCCGTACCATCCTCCGTCACATTGCGTACTCGCGAACGCCAGGCGGGTGCCGTCGGGTGACCAGGCCGGGCGTCCGTCCGGCGCGTCATCCCTCGTTAGGCGTGTGACGCCCGACCCGTCGGCGTTCATGATGTAGATCTCGGCGTTCCCGTCCCGTTCGCTCGAGAACGCGATCCTGGCGCCGTCGGGGGACCACGCGGGGTCCGTGTCGACCGCACGATGATCCGTCAGGCGACGCTCGCCGGTGCCGTCGGCATTCATCACGTAGACGTCGGCCGCAACGACATCGCGAACACTCACGAACGCGATCCGGGTGCCGTCGGGCGACCAGACCGGGTGGAAGCTGGCCCACGTGAGCGGCGTCAGGCGCGTCACGTTGGAGCCATCCTCGTTCATGACGTAGATGGCGTGCCATCCGTCCCGCCGGCTCGTGAATGCGATCCTCGTTCCGTCCGGTGACCAGGCCGGATCGGTATCCTCGGCGAGGTTGTTGGTGAGCCGAACGGCGCCCATCCCGTCGGAGCGGACGGTGTAGATCTCGGCGTTCTCGGTCTCGAAGGCCCCTACGTACGCGAGTCGCCGGGCCGGCTCGCACACCACGGCGAAATCGAGTGTCTGCGTAGCGCCGCTCACGACGTCGAGCTCGCGCGGGCCGATGTCACCGCCGTCGCAGTTCGCCGCTACACCTTGCAGCGTGGTGACGTAACGGCCGGGGGCCAGCCGAAGGGCAGTTGTCGCGTCGGTCGTGGAAAGAGCGCCGCGCACCGAGTAGGAGAAGCCGGTGGCATTGGCGACGACCGTGTAACCGTTCGCATCGACGTCGGTGCCCGTGGTCGCCACCGTCACGCGTACGCTGCCTAACGCCGAACACGTCACGTGCAGGTCCATGTCGGCAACGGCGCCCGGAGCCGAGATGGTGACGGTCGCCGAGCCGCCATCGACGGCACAATTCGGCTCGACCTCGGTCAGGTCGACCGAGTGGCTCCCTACGGCGAGATTATAGAACGTGACCCTTCCATTCGCTTGCACGTGCAGCGGGTGGCTCGATCGATCGATGATCACGAAATAACCGTTGGCATCGACGTCGTCTCCGGACGTCGACACGACGACGGTCAGTTTGCTTATCGCGCGCGGTCGTGGTGATGACGGGTCATCCGAGCAGCCAGCCAGTAGCGCGGCGAAGCACGCGAAGGTGGCTGTGACGACGAATAGCCGTCCGGCGCGTGTTCGGTCTCCGG
>Ga0307408_100003374_pt1 | contig 10957 bp, 12 predicted proteins | sample 322Cmetagenome_FD_202116 | JGI IMG/M metagenome (GOLD analysis project Ga0307408, IMG submission 202116) | Maize rhizosphere microbial communities from greenhouse at UC Davis, California, United States - 322HYB-C-3 | ecosystem: Host-associated > Plants > Roots > Rhizosphere > Soil | place... | reverse complement strand
GCCCCGTCATTCGTGCCAAAGATCTTTGCGAACAGATTGCTGAGAACCTCGGAGATCCGGGCGGGCTCATTGGCGGTCAACGGCGTGATCGCCGGAGTTTCCGCGGCCAGTTCCAGATCCAGGCGGATCAACTCGGCCGATATGTGCCGGCAGAACGAGCAATCGACGAGATGTCTCACGAGCGGTGCCGCCTCGCGTTCGCCCAACGAACCTTCCGTGAACGCCGCGAGCGTGTCCTGATCCGGATGTGCGACCTTATTCGTGCCAGCAGAGGGCCGCATCGCCAGGTAACGACCGAGCAAACCCTGTATTTTTAATTCCTGCGGATTCATCTGTATTGGCTTTTCCATAACGACACCAGCCTCCGAGTAATTGACGGCCGATGCCGGACACTTTTGCCAAATTATTTGACCTGAGACGCCGACAAATTTCGGAACAGGTTGTTCCCGGCCAGGTCCTGGGTCGCCAATTCCATGCAAATATCGACCTCTTCGGGTTTTAGCCCGTTGCCTTCCACGAGTTCGTTACGGAAAAGCTGTAATATTTTTGCGTAACTTCTTTCCAGCCAACGCATTATGGTCGATTCGTGGATGCGTCCCGCCGGGTTCTTTTCCCGCGCCTGCGAACGCCTCTGGAACCAGCCGCGGAGCGGCGATCCCTCATTCTCTACCAGCCGGGCGATCTCGCGAAGCTTTAGATTCTCGACGTGGTAGTAAAGCAGCAAAAGGCGTTCATGATCGTCGAGCGAGCCGAACGCGTTGCCGATGGCCTTGACGGTGGCCGCCCGGTACCGCTCGCGGGTGATATGGTCGAGCATTTCATCTTCGCCCCCCGGCGCCGGCTCGGCAAAGGTAGCGTGGGCGGCGCCCTCGCCGATGTTCTCGGTGATCTCGTCGAGGGAAACTTCCTCATGACTGGCCCGATGAAGGTCGACCAGCGAATGCCAAACGACCGTCCGGAGCCAGCCTCGCAACGAGCCTCGACCGCTGTAAGTCGAAAACTTCGATACCCGCTCACCGTCGACCACTCGGGTCCCGTAAAGCTCCACGTAGACCGTGTCGATCACTTCCTGGGCGTCCGCCTCGGTCTTCGCCAGGTGACGTGCGACCCGCTCGAGATAGGCCCGGTGCTGCTGGTCGAACTCCCACCAGGCGCGCTCGTTCCCGGCGGCGCAGGCGATGGCCATGAAGAGCTCTTCAGCCTGTATTTGATTCAAAAGGTCACAGATCTCGTCGCAGGAGGCGGGCCCGGTCGAAAGCAGAAACTTGGCGACGGTTTTTTCCATCGAGGCACCAAATACCTCGGCCGAAACACCGAAATTCGGCTGTTCGGCGGCACACCGCTCGTACGCCGCGGCGATCGCCTTTTCTGCTTCTGGGGGCAGTTTTTCGCTCATCTGAGTGGCTTATTGTCGCAGGCTATTATAAACACAGCCCGTGCTATTTCATAGCCTTAGGCCCCGGATTCAAGTGGAAGATCGCTGGTGGAAAAACCCGGCTCGGAAATGTGGAGCTTTTCGTCGGAATACTGCAGTTGATAGAGCCGCCAATAAAGTCCACGCTCGAGAAGAAGCTCGTTGTGGGTGCCGCTCTCGCGCAGCACGCCGTGGTGGAAGACCATGATGCGATCGCATTTCTGGATGGTCGAGAGCCGGTGAGCGACGACCATCGATGTTCGCTCCCGCATGACGCGCTCGACCGCCCGCTGTATTAGCTGCTCGGTCTCGGTGTCGATCGAGCTTGTCGCCTCGTCGAGGATAAGCATCGTCGGGTCGAACGCAAGAGCACGAGCGAACGAGATCAATTGCTTTTGCCCCACCGAGAGCCCTGCACCGCGCTCGCGAAGGTCGAAATCGTAACCGTTTTCGAGGTCCCGGATGAAGGCGTCCGCTCGGACCTCCTTCGCGGCCCATTCGATCCGGTCGCGGGGAATCGCATTGTTACCGAGGCGGATGTTGTTCTCGACGCTGCCGCTGAAAAGAAAAACGTCCTGCAGCACGACCGCGAAATTGGACCTTAGCGCGTGCAGATCCCAATCGCGCACGTCGACCCCGTCGACGAGAACCCGGCCCTTTTGGACGTCGTAGAACCGCATCAGCAAATTCGTGACGGTCGTTTTGCCGGAACCCGTGTGGCCCACTAACGCGATGCTTTCGCCGGCCGAGATCTTGAACGATACGTCCCGCAAGACCCAGTCTTCCCCTTTGTACGCGAACCAGACGTTTTCGAATTCGATCTCGCCGCGCGCCTTTCCGGTCCTTTTCGGAGTTTTCGGGCTTTTCACGGAAATATCGAGGTCGAGCAGGACGAATATCCGGTGCGACGCCACGATCGCCGCCTGCAGCACGTTGAACTTGTCGGAAAGATCGCGGATCGGCTGAAAGAGCTGAAGCGAATATTGGATGAACGAAGCCAATATCCCTACCGTTAAGGCCGAGCCCGCCGTCGAAAAACCGCCGAGGTATTCATAGCCGAAAAAGAAGATGACGAGTGCGATCCCGACTGCGCCGATGAAATCGACGAGCGGGTAGAAGATCGAGTAGTAATAGATCGTCTCTATGTTCGCGTCGCGATAATCGTCATTGATCTCGTGAAATCGTCGCCGAGCCTTGATCTCGGCGTTCATCAACTGAACGGTCTGCGCTCCCGAGATGTACTCCTGAAGAAACGCGTTGAGCTTCGCGTTACGGGTCCTGACGCGGTCGAACCCCCGGCGGGCGTGTTTGCGGAACCAGTTGGTGCAGGCGAAAAGCAGCGGCACCGTGATCAGCGCGACGATCGCGAGCTTCCAATCGAGCCAGAACATCATCCCGATGATCGCGAAGATCACCACCAGGTCCCCGAGCACGTCGATCACGCCCGACGTGAAAAGCTCGTTGAGCGCGTCGACGTCCGACGTCAGTCGCGTCATGATCCGGCCGACTGGGTATCGGTCAAAATACGCCACCTCCTGCCGCTGCAGCTTGGTGAAAAGCTCCGTCCGGAGATCGAACATTACCCGCTGTCCGACGTTATTGAGCAAAACTTCCTGTATGTACGAAAAAAGGAATCGGAAAAGAAAGACCGCGAAGAACGCGAGTGCGAACAGCCACACGCCGTCGGTCCGTTTTTGTGCGATGAAATCGTCGACCGCTATCTTGGTGAAAAGCGGCTGCGTGCTGACGAGCACGTTGGTCAAAAGTGTGAGCGTCAGGGCGGCGGCCACCAAGACCCAATACGGCCGCAAATATCGTACAAGGCGCTTCGCCACCTTGAGGTCGTAGGTCGTACCGATCTCTTCCTCTTCGTGATACTTCTTGGCCTCGTCGGACATGGTCTAATTCGGATTGTAGGGGCTGAACTTGGGATTGGCAAAGCGGACCAATTTCGCGGAGTGACCGTTTATTTCGTCCCGGATCACGGAAGAAAGATCAGATGTCCGAATTCGCGAGGGGCGCGATAAATTTCGAAGAGCGAAGCGATGGCGTTTATAGGAAGCAATTCAAAGCGTCCGTTGCGGAGGTGGGCAAATTTGCCGAACCTTGCGGCGACGACACGGCAGAATTCCTCGCGCGACATTCCGGCCCGGTTAATTCCGTAAGGCCAGAATTCAGAAACAACAGGCATACCGCGACGTAGAAATTCCGACGCCCCGATAAAGAAGAAGCCCTCGTACCCCTGGATATCGACCCAGACGAGGTCGGTATCAGACGCGTCAATACCTGGGTCCGAAAGAACGAGCGAATCCAGCGACCGCACTTCCGTCTTAACGGAGGGGCGTTCGTCCTCACCGAATGCAAGACCTTCGCCGCTCGCGCGGATCGAATTATCGCCCGAATTGTGGCGCGAGATCTCGAGGTCCGTTTCTCCGTTCTCAAAGGAAAGGGCGTAAGGAAAACAAGTGACGCGATCGCCCAGACCGTTCGTCGCGACATTCTTCTTTAGAAGTCGGAAATTGGTCGGCGAGGGTTCGAACGCGACGGCCCGTTCGAAATGGCCATCCTTCAAGAGCGCGATGCATATCATTCCGATATTGGCGCCGACGTCCAAAACCGTGCGGGCACGTCCCGGCTTCAGATACCCCTCGTTCCTCAGAAATTCGAGAGTCGTAGAAATGCTTTCAGCCTCATAGCTGCGATCGACGTAGAGGTATTTCCCGATCAACCAGTCTTTGCTGTCGCAAAAGAGAACACCGTTTTCGGTGTCGATCCGGACGTCGCGACGGGGTCCGAGATGGATCAGTCGCCACCCGATCTTACGCAACACTCGCCGGGGATTGTTCTTCATACCTTTTGGTCCTATTCGCCGATGTCCACTCGTCGTGCTCGGCCGATCTCGATCCCGAACGCATTCCTCGCGGCGTCGCGCATGGCGACGGGATCGCCCGAAGTAAGGAAGCGGACCTCGCCCCCTTCGTCAACGCTGCCGAGATCGAGGTTATCCACAAGCTCAAAAGCGGGATCGAGCAGGACCGTTTCGGAGTTGACGAACTCTTGAAGCACTGGGGCAATAGCAGGGTAGTGCGTGCAGGCCAACAGGACATGGGAACAACTCTTGAGGGGATCAAGGATGCGCATCGCCTCAAGGCGAAGGATCTGGGATCCCACGTCGCCCGACTCGATCAGACCCGAAAGCGGCTGGGCGATTCGCTGGATCACGCGTATTCCTTCGTTTGCGAGCGCCCTTCTGTAAACGCCGGAAAGTACGGTGCGACGGCCTCCAAGAAGCCCGAGGCGGCTCGGCCGCACTTTGACGGCGAGTCGGACCGCCGGCAAGATCATGCCTTCGGTAACTATTCCCGGTGGGGCTAAATGCGGAATCGCGGTGCTGGCCGCGTTGCAGCCGATGACGAGATGCGTTACGCCTTCGGACTTGAGGTAACCAACGACCAGGTCGAGTCTTTGGACCAACTCCCGCCGGGACATTTTTCCATACGGCGTCGCGCCGGTGTCCGAAAGATAGACGATCGAGGCGTTCGGCGAGCGCCGCTTTATGAGCTTATAGACGCCGACACCGCCGATGCCCCAATCCAGTATGCCAAGGTGTCCGGAACCGCCCATGACACGCTACTGTGCGGGGCTGCTGACGCTGCACTCGGCGCCGTCGGGGTCCTCAAATTTCGCGATCAAACTGCCGAATTGCTCGACCGGCGGGGACGTGAAAACGACACCAGCCGATCCCGCGTCAGCGTGAAATATATCAATGTCGGCCACACCTAAGCCGATCTGAGCCGTGCCGGCGGGATGGTCGTCATTCGCCAGGTGCAGGGCGAGCGTTGTGTCGCCGGTCGCAAACTCCGTCCAATGCGGCGACTCGAATTTGAGCGGCAGCCGGATCGTGTCGCGATAGAACGCCACCGATCGGCCCATATCGGCGACATATTTGATCACGTAAATAAGTTTCGTCGGCATAATGGTCGTCAAAGAGGTTAAGGATATGACAATTTTACTTCTATACCCATTTCAACCGGCCCGGAATCGAATGCGACGATCCGCGAATTCCAGGCCGTGTTGAGTGTCTCCATTTTTTGTCCTGGAAAGCGGCTCTCCAGATACCACCTCATCTCGTGCTCGGAGCGGATCGGGTTGAATTCGAGCATTTTCTTCCAGTCGGGATGAGTAACCAGATCGTTGAGCGCCCCGTCAAATTCCGGGTTGCTTTTTTGTGCCGCCCGAGTGCGTAGCTTATCTCTAAACAACTGAACGTATTCCGACACTTTCACCGGCACGGTGACCATGTCCACGACCAGGAATTTCCCGCCCGGCTTCGTGACACGTTTTATCTCGCTGAGGAGCGGATCCCAATCGAGATACCGGAATGACATGAGAGAGATAACGACGTCGAACGAGGCGTCGGCGAAGGGCAGGATAGGGCCGCTGATCCTCTCGAACCTCAGGTTTGAGATTTCATTTCTCGGATCTGAAATCTCACCTCCCGGACTCGAAACTCCAGATCTTAGATCTGAAATCTGCCCGTTTCGCGCCCGAGCACGTTCGACGATGGCTTCCGACTCGTCGACGCCGACGCCGCTTTCGATCCGTTCACTCAGGGCGTTTAGCAGCGCGCCGTTGCCGCAGCCGATATCGAGGATGCTGATCTTGCCCATGGGCAGATGCTCGTTCAGCCAGCGCCACTCATCCATTCGGACCCGGATGTCGGTGAAAGCGGCGTCGTAAAGCTCGGCGACTTTGTTGTAGGACGCGTCACCGTTGACCGAGGTCGGTTCGAACGCCTTCATCTTCTCGGCCGGCATCGCCCCCGCGAATTTCCGAGCCGACGCAAGCAGGCCATGCGATTTTCTGCCCTTGCAGCCGATCGTGTAGAGCGGACCTTCGGTCGCGTCGCCGGCGTACCTATATTTTTCCCTGCTGCGGGAGAAGGTCGTGTACCAGAAAAACCCGTAAGCCTTAATCCCGAAGGTGCGTGCGAAAAACGGAGCGAACCAGCGGGCCGAACGGCAGCAGTGAAAATAGGCGGACGCGCCGTCGGCGAAGGGGATCTCCATCGATTCCCACTCGTAGGGCGAAAACTGCTCAGGGAACGCGACCGTTCCGAACATCGGCCCGTACATCCCCGAGTGCCCGACGAAATGGAATTCGCCGATCTTTTTTCCGGCAGCTTTGAGGTCGTCGAAGATCTTCAGGACGTCGCGCTTGCTCTCGACCGCCTGGCACATAATCTCGCCCTCAAATCCGGCCTCGCGTTTCTCGTCTGCAAGCGTTCGCGCGACCACAGGGAACTGTCGCCCGCCAAGGCGGTATTTGGTGGTGTAGACGATAACGATCGAATTGTGGGCGGGCATGGCGAACTGCGAAAGGATAATCCCGTTCGGGAAGCAGGCGCAAGCGTTAATTTGGACACCGCTCATCCGCGGCGGAAACGCGAGTGTGAACGAGCGTGCCTCGCCTAGGCCGATCGTCGCTGTCTTAACATCCCAGACCGCCCCGATGAGACACGCTCCCTGAGGGTCGCGTTTCCGCCCGTTTGTTCAAACCAGCTCGCCGCGGCTGGCGCGTTCGATCTTGTGGATCTTTTCGAGGTAGCTTTTCGCCGCGTCGGAGCGGAACAGCTCGCGTTCTTCCTCGTGGTCGGCGACGGGTTCGAGGGCCGGGTCCATGTAATCCAGCCTCGAAGGGTCGCGCTTCACTTTCATATAGATGATACGAAGGCGGCTGTAAAGCGATATCCAGCGTAGCTGTTTGGCCAGCGACTCTATTAGATATTTCGGATAGAAAACGATCGGGTTTTCGAGCGGCAAACCGGAGCGCCGGTTCCGGCGAAATTTGCGGCGAAAAAAGCCGCCCTCGAGCGGGTGAATGCCCTCGATCCCGATGCAGCCCTTGAACCAAGTGATGAAGAACATCGTCTTGCCGGGGCTCGTGCCGGTCGCGATGGCACGGCGGAGCACGGTTTCGACATGCTCGTCGGTGTAGTAGGTCTCCCACGCCGCACGATAGGTTGCCTCCCACTCTTCTTTGGACATCAACGGATGCCCCGTGACGGCGTGGTTGAGATCGTATTTGTTGAGGTCGGGGTCCATCGGGATGCCGGCCGTGTGCAGGCGTTTGTGGTCCTCGGAGCCGGGCAGCGGTGTCAGGTAAAAGAACTCGAGCAGGTCGACCGGCAGCTCGCGTTTGATCACCTCGATGTCGTGCAGGACCGACCCGCGCGTGTCGCCGGGAAAGCCCAGGATATAGCCGCAATAGGTGACAATGCCCGACTGCTTCCAAACGAGCAGCATCTGCCGATAGTCGGTGATCTTGTTTTGGCGCTTTTTAGCACCGAGAAGGCTGTCGGGGTTGATGTTCTCGAGCCCGATGAAAACGCGTTTGACGCCGGCCCGCTTGCACTTTTCGATGAACCCTTCGAGCTTGTGGCAGAGGGTATCGACCTGGATGATGAAGCTGATCTTCAGCTTTTCGATTTCGCGCAGGTGGATCAGGCGGTCGAGGATCATCTCCCAATCCTTGTTGCGGGCGAAGTTGTCGTCGGTAATGAAGAACGAGTGGAGCCCCTGCCCGACGTTGGCTCTGACGATGCGCTCGATGTCATCGGGCGAGCGCCGGCGAGACTTGCGGCCCTGCACGTTGATGATGGTGCAGAACGAGCACGCGAACGGGCACCCTCGTCCGGCGTCGAAACTGGTGGTCGCCCCGGCAGTAAGGTGCACCCGCTCGGCCGGCAGCAGAGGTGTCGCGACACCTTCGATATTCGGAAGGTCGTCCATGTAGTTGTAGACCGGCTGCAATTGGTCGAAAAAGGCGTCCTTCAATACCTGATCCAGGCGGCCCTCGGCCTCGCCCGCGAAGACGGTGACGCCCATATCGAGCGCTTTCTGCACGTCCGGGTCGCGGTCCGCAAGCATCGCGATCGTACCGGAAACGTGAAACCCGCCGATCGCGACTTTGATGTTCTTTTTTCTGAAGGCCGCAGCAAGGTCCAGGGACCGCGGAAACTGGTTGGACTGCACGCCGACGAGCATGACCATTCCGTCTCCGGAGGCCTGGATCAGCTTCGTGATCTTGTCGATTTTGATCACGGTATTCGTCTCGTCGAAGGCGTGGATGGCGAACTCGACATCATTTCCGAGAACCTTGTCCTCAACGCACTCCTTGGCAAGCCCGTAAAGGCAGGCAAGCGAATTTGCAGGTATCGCCGACCGAAACCATTGAATAACATAGCCTTCCTCGTCGTAGTGTGAGGGTTTGATCAGGACGAGGCAGAAGCTGGTTTTGCGCGAAGGCTGAAGCATCGGCGGAGTTCGGAGCAGTTATGATATCACTTGGTGAACCGCTGCGTAAGACTACAAAGTAGTTTATACGGCGACCTCTACGCCTTCGTCGAAACGTAATACGCGATGTACGGCGATACAAGGCAGGTCAATAGTACCAGGGGCCATATGCGGCCGCGGCTTAGGTCGTAATCGGCCAGCAGCTTCTCCCACGACGTCCGGAAAACAAAGTGGCCGATCACGAACTCAAAGGTGAGAGTCATCAGAAGCCAGAGCAGGCCGACTTTCATGGCGTCGGCCCCAGTCTCGGGCCCTATCCACTTAATCGATACAAATGACGCAGAAACGTCAGGAGGCATAGGATCAAGGTGCTGATCGCGTGGCCGGCGGTGTCACCCGTCAGCGGCACGATCAATTTTTCGCGCACTGCGCCGTTGGCGATCGCCAGGAACATTATTCCGAACCAAACCGCCAAAGCCCTCAATAGCATCGCTTTTCGCCTCCACAAAAAGGTCTTGTGATCAGCCGGCCAGGGCCCGCGTGATCGAGGTCATGTCGCCGACGAACTCGCGATACTGCCGCTCGCGGATCTCGGGGTCTGGTGCACGCAGGATCGCCGAAGGGTGAAGCGTAGCCATCATTCTTTCCGATAGGTCGGACTCGATCCACTGGCCCCGCATCCTCGTGACGCGGAAGTCCTTGCCCAACAACGCTTGCGCCGCGGTCGCACCGAGACACACGAGTATCCGCGGCTTTACCACTTTGATCTCGGCTGACAGCCACGGCCCGCACGCACGTATCTCGGCGGCGTTGGGCTTTTCGTGTATTCGGCGTTTGCCGCGCGGGGTCCATTTGAAATGCTTGACGACGTTGGTGACGTAAGTTTTGTCGCGATCGAGGCCGGCTTCCTCGAGCGCCTTGTCGAAAAGGCTGCCGGCGGGACCGACGAACGGGCGGCCGAGCTTGTCCTCCTCGTCGCCCGGCTGCTCTCCAACGAACATCACCTGTGAACTGGTTTTTCCTTCGCCGAAAACGGTCTGCGTGCCGAGCTTGTAGAGGTCACAGCCCATGCAAGTTTTGGAAGCTTCGCGCAAGGAGCGGTAGTTGACGCGTTCGGGGAAAAAATCGAGTGCGCTTCGATCTAGCGACCGTCCGGCGGCCATAATTTCACCTCGCTGTCACGCACGCAAATCGCGAGCCAAGCAGCTTTCAGGCGATCAGGTCGATAATTTCCGCCGAGGGTTTGCCGGATGAAATGCGAAGGAGTGCGACCGAGACGGGAAGTTTGAACCGCCGCGGCCCCGCGCTTCCCGGATTCAGATAAAGCACGCCGCGACGCTCTTCCACTAGAGGCTTGTGCGAATGGCCGGCGACGACGACTTGGAAGTCGGTCGCCTCGGGCACGAGATCGAGCTGTTTGAGATCGTGAAGCATGTAGATCGATACGCCGCCGACCTCGACGACCTCGAAATCGGGGATCTCTTCGGCCCACTCGCCTTTGTCGTTGTTGCCGCGGACGGCCGCGACAGGGGCGATCTCCGCAAGCTTTTCGAGTATCTCGGGCTTCCCGATATCGCCCGCGTGGAGGATCTTCTCCACGCCATTCAGCGCGGAAACGGCCTCCGGTCGAAGGAGGCCGTGCGTGTCGGAAATGACACCGACAATGTGCGACATCCTCAATTGGCGAAATATCGCAGATTAGGCCCGAAATCCGGCGTCTCGTCGGCCCTAATGGCGGCGCGCCATGCCGCGAGCTTCCCGTTCTCCATCTTCCAAAACTTCGCACAAAGATCGAAGTAATCGAGTACCGCCTGCGTTTCGCCTTTTTTTAATAACTCTTTGGCAAGAATCATGTCGGGTCCAAATGTGTCGAGCTGCGGAGAACCCGGCGTTTTGCCCGCGGCGATCAAAAACTCTTTTGCGCGGTCTGTTTCACCCTTTCGCAGGGCCAGGCGCCCCAAAACTATGTTCGCCGCGTGCACGGCGTTCCCATAGTTCCAGTTCTTCTCCCACAAGGGAGCTGCTTTTAATAGTTGATCCGCGACCGAGGCGGCCCCCGCGAAATTACCTTTCGCGTACTCGGCCGTGGCCATGTCGGTCATTCTGTAAAACGCCTTTTCCGGGTCTTGCTCGCTTCGTTCGACCGCGTTCTGGGCCGCGCCCAGGCAACCAAATAGAGTGACGCAAAGTGAAAGCCAGAGCAGCCTTGTCGAAAGCAATTTCGGAGTTTTCATCGCAAATACCTCCA
>Ga0307408_100003372_pt1 | contig 10961 bp, 10 predicted proteins | sample 322Cmetagenome_FD_202116 | JGI IMG/M metagenome (GOLD analysis project Ga0307408, IMG submission 202116) | Maize rhizosphere microbial communities from greenhouse at UC Davis, California, United States - 322HYB-C-3 | ecosystem: Host-associated > Plants > Roots > Rhizosphere > Soil | place... | reverse complement strand
CGATTGCCGAAGCAGAAGCGCTGACAACTATCGGTAAGTCAGCAGCGACTGACGAAGGCCAAAAAGCAATCGCACTGAACTTGGCACAAGGTGCTATTGCTGCGCACAAAGCCATCGCGCATGAGGGCACAGTTGTGCTTTCAGATGGTAAAACCAGCGATAACATTGTAAGTACGGTAGCACAGGCTATGGCAGTGTCATCGGCAATTAATTTGTCGCATCACCCACGCAATGTCTAAGAGGGATTAATGGTGACAAATATCGTTGATTATTTTGTACAAAATCCTGCGCATCTTTTTTACACGCTCACCGGTCTGTGCCTGATATTAGAGTTAGGCGTATTGGGCATGAGTGGCCCATTATTATTTGTCGCCTTGGGGTCGCTATTGACTGGTGTGATGATTTCCCTTGGCGTAATTAATGGTTGGGAAATGGCGATATTGTCACTCGGTTTACTGACTGCGATAAGTGCGCTGATATTGTGGAAACCGTTTAAGCGTTTTCAAAATGCTGCCGTAGTGCCAGATACCAGTAGCGATATGATTGGTAGGGTTCTACCCGTGACGCAGCTCGTGACTCGCGATCAAGGTGCGGTTAGTTATTCGGGTACGGAATGGCAAGTGCGGTTAAAAGAAGCCATTGAGCCAGTGCCGGTTGGAATGCACGTACGGGTGTTGGCGGTCGACGGTTCTCTATTGTTAGTGCAAGCTGAGTAATATTTATTTTTATCGACAGCATCCGTTACCGGATGCTGTTATTCATTCTAAAAACAATAATCCGTGTCACTGCTATTAATAGCTGCTAGTCTAAAAACGATAACTAAATTTTAATTGTTGCTTTGTGAATAGTGATTCGCATCTATAAGCACTATTACTTCATTAGAACAATTTATGAAAACAGCTTTGGTTCTTTCTGGTGGTGGCGCTCGCGCGGCATATCAAGTGGGTGTATTGCAGGCGCTGGTTGAAATTCTGCCTGATGATATTGAAAACCCCTTTCCTATAATTTGTGGTACATCTGCCGGAGCAATTAACGCACTGGCACTGGCGGCGCATAAGGGTAATTTTAAATCAGCGGTAAACGCTTTGGCTTATGTCTGGCAAAACCTGGATATAGGCCAGGTGTATTTGCACGGCTGGTGGGATCTTTTTAAAGGTCTGAGTTTATTAGGTTTGTCTTTGTTTAATGAAGGTATGGGCCATCGTCGTCCGCTGTCATTATTGGATAATTCCCCTCTGTGGAATTTGTTGGGGTCAGTCATCCATTTTGAAAATATTAGCCACGCGATTGATAAAGGCAAGCTTCATGCGGTGAGTGTATCGGCCATGGGGTATACCTCTGGTCATACGGTGAGTTTTTTTCAGGGACATCCCAACCTGCAAAGTTGGAACCGGCATAGACGCAGTGGCGTTGCTACTGAGCTGCGCTTGGAGCACTTGTTGGCTTCTTCGGCAATTCCAACGGTATTTCCCGCCGTGCGAATTAATCGCGAATATTTTGGTGATGGCGCTCTGCGCCAGCTGGCACCGATTAGTCCGGCGTTACATCTGGGTGCAGAGTCATTGTTTGTTATCGGGGTGAGTGGCAACCGCACGGCTGCCAAGGCAAATCGTCGCGTGCCCCATCGTCACTCGCCCTCCATGGGGCAGATCGTTGGTCATTTGTTTAACAGTGCATTCGTGGATGCCCTCGAGGGGGATTTGGAGCATATGCAACGCATGAATGAGCTGTTGAAGTTGATTCCCGAGGATGTTCGTAATCAGCAAGGAATCCAATTGCGACCCGTCAATAATATGGTGATCTCACCCAGTTACCCCATCGATGGTATAGCGGGGCGCAACGTGCGTTATCTACCTAAAAGCTTGCGCTTTTTTATGCGTGCGACAGGTTCTACCGCAAAAGGTGGGGGCGCGACGGCTGCGAGTTATCTGCTTTTTTCTAATGAATTTATTAATGAGCTCATGGAGCTTGGGCGTAAAGATACTTTGTTGCAGTCGGAGGATATTTTACGGTTTTTTACGACAGCGCAATTATAAAATTTGACCAATAAAAAACGCCGCAATGAGTGGATCGTTGCGGCGTTTTTTTATTGGTTGGCTTGAAACATTAAGCGCGGCGGCGGAATAGCGGCAGGGGTTGATCAACCGCGGCTTGATAATATTCCTGTAAATCGCTGAGGGATTTTACCGCCTCTTCTAAATTAGCTTCTGCATCGGCAAAGGCAAACGCATTAACACCGCAGCGGCGCAAGTAGCAGAGTTGGTCGCGCATAAAGTTACCTACGGCCCGCAACTCACCGCTAAAACCATAGCGCTCGCGCAGCAGACGCGCAGTAGAAAATGCGCGGCCATCCATAAACAGCGGGAAGTTAACACCAATCACGGCAAAACGATTGGCGTCTGCACCAATCAGTTCTGCACCTTCATCGCTGTCCAGCCACACACCAATATCAGTGCGGTTTTGCAATGTGTCTTTTTGCGCATGCCATACTGCTACCGGAATAATTACCTGACCGGCGGGGACTTCCACTGCTGCCGCATCACCTTCAGTTTTGGTGATGAGCGTCCAGGTATTTTCTACAATCTGGCCGTCTTTAATGAGCTTTTGCATAAACTTTCTCCTTGAAGGGAGCTGCGCCTATACGGCGATAGGTGTCGATAAACAATTCTTCATCGGTGCGATTGGCAACATACACATCGACGATTTTTTGAATCACGGCGGGCATGTCATCGGCGCCGAAAGAGGGGCCAAGTACATCGCCGAGCGAAGCATCGTTACTGGCGCTGCCACCGAGTTGCACTTGATAAAATTCTTTGCCGGATTTATCCACGCCCAGAATACCAATGTGACCCACATGGTGGTGACCACAGGCATTCATACAACCGGAAATGTTCAGGTCGATGTCACCCAGATCATACACATAATCCAGGTCTTCAAACTGACGCTGGATAGCTTCAGCAATCGGAATGGATTTGGCGTTGGCGAGTGAGCAGAAATCGCCGCCGGGGCAGCAAATAATGTCGGTAATGGTGCCGATGTTAGGCGTGGCAAAACCAGCGGTTTTACATTCCTGCCAGAGTGCAAACAGATCGGCTTTTTTCACATCGGCCAACACAATATTTTGTTCATGCGTAGTGCGCGCTTCGCCAAAACTGTATTTATCGGCGAGATCGGCAATCACTTCCAGTTGGCTGTCGGTGATATCGCCTGGTGCAACACCGGTTGGCTTGAGCGAGAGTGTCACTGAGGCGTAACCGGCAATTTTGTGTTCGCGCACATTGCGCTGCAACCACTTACCAAAAGCAATGCTCTCGGCAGCTTGTGCATCGAGCTTTGCTTGCGCCGCTGCGTTATCAATGGTTTCGTAAGCCGGAGCGGTGAAGAAACCTTTGGCGCGGGCGATCTCTTCTTGCGTCAGCTTGTTATATCCGTCTTTCAAATGCTGCCATTCGTCTTCCACTTTTTGTGCAAAGACTTCAGGGGTTAAGGCGCGCACTAAAATTTTGATCCGCGCTTTGTATTTGTTGTCGCGACGACCAAAAAGGTTGTAGACACGCAAAATAGCTTCCAGATAAGACAGCAAATCTTCTTCTGGAAGGAATTCACGAATCGCCACGCCGATAACCGGGGTACGGCCCAAGCCGCCGCCGACGTAAACTTTAAAGCCCACTTCGCCTTGTGCGTTATGCACCAATTGCAGGCCGATATCGTGCACTTGTACGGCGGCGCGATCTTGCGTTGAACCGGTGACAGCGATTTTGAATTTGCGCGGTAAAAACGCAAATTCAGGGTGGAAGCTGGACCACTGGCGAATAATTTCACAGTAGGGGCGCGGGTCAATCATTTCGTCGGGCGCAACACCGGCGAACTGGTCCGAGGTGGTATTGCGGATGCAGTTACCACTGGATTGGGTGCCGTGCATGCCCACCTCAGCCAGTTCGGCGAGAATGTCCGGCACTTCGGTCAGGTCTGGCCAGTTGTATTGGATATTCTGACGGGTACTGACGTGGCAGTAGCCTTTATCGTAATGACGGGCGATATGGGCCAGCTTGCGCAGTTGCGTGGAGTTCACCATGCCGTAGGGCACGTTGATACGCAGCATAGGCGCCAAGCGCTGTACATACAGGCCGTTCTGCAAGCGCAGGGGCAGGAACTGTTCGGGTTTCAAGTCACCGGCGAGGAAGCGTTCGGTCTGGTCGCGAAACTGGGCGATACGCTGGCGCAGAATGCTGTTGTCGTACTCATCGTAGATATACATGGAGCTAGATACCTATTACCAGGATAAAAGCCATCACAAATGGCATCAGGATAAAGGCCATAAAAAATGGCATTAGGGCGAAAAATAGAGGCGCGCAGGATACAGGAAAAGCGGCATTTCGGCGACCTCGGTGTGAGATCCTTCTGGTTAAATTTTGCGCTAAATAAGCGCCGGCACCTTAGCAGGCGAGGGCAGTGAAGTGAACGACTGTTTATCGCTAAGCTTGTTCCATCTGGTTATGATGGTAGCCCTTGCCCACAGCCTCTATCTTACGCCTATGTCTGCGCCTATCGACGATTTGTTTATCCTGCCCGCCTGTACCGAAAACCTGCAGATAGTGCAGGTGGATAGGGATTTTCTGCTGATTAACAAACCCACTCGCCTGCTCAGTGTACCGGGTCGCCACCCACAGAATCGCGATTCTGTGATTAGTCGCCTGCAAGTGGAGTACTCGAGCGCAACTATTGTGCATCGGCTGGATTTTGATACCTCGGGGGTGATGGTCATTCCGCTCAACAAGGCGGCGCTGTCCAATATCAGCAAACAGTTTCAGGCGCGCAGTGTCAGTAAACACTACACCGCTGTAGTGGCTGGGTTGATGGTGCAGGATGAAGGTATTATCGATTTGCCCATCGCCGCGGATACAGGGCCAAAGTATAAAATTTGTCAGCAGGCCGGTAAGCCCTCGGTCACTGAATACCAGGTGTTGGCGCGCGATGAACAGGCGTGTACCACAAGGGTTTTGCTGCACCCTATCACCGGTCGTTCCCATCAGTTGCGCTTGCATTTGCAGACCATAGGCCACCCGATTCTGGGCTGTGAGTTTTATGGGGGCGAGTGGGCGAGCGCCGCCAATCGTTTGTTATTGCATGCAACGGATCTGGCTTTTTTGCATCCGCATACCACTGAACCGGTATTCATAGACGTCGCGCCACCTTTTTAAGTTTCAGGTGTGCTAGCACCCATAGAGTGTTAAAGACAATTTCACTTTGCATCAACTTTTGTTAACAGGGGTTAATCTAGCGATTTCTGCACCTATCAATTATTGACAACGTTGTCCCAATTAACGAGAGTGAGCTTTCAATCAACCACCACGGATAACAACAATGAAACACAAAGAGTTAGTTTTTATTGGCACCATTGCGGCAACATCTTTGCTTGTTGCATGCGGTGCAAAAAATGAAACAACATCACCAACAGTAGCAACCAGTGCAGTCAATGCGGTACAGCACAGTGTCTCTGCACCGCCGAGCGAGGTTTCGGCTCCCGCTGTTTTCTTTGATGATTTTAATTACAGCTCGCTAGAGGACTTTAATCGCAACGGCTGGCGGGTGAGAACTGAAACTGGCCATCCGGGTATTAAAGGGGCGAGTTGGTCAGCGGGGGGCATCAGTTTCCATCAAGATATCCCTGCAACTCACGCTGGCGCTGTGCGTATGAGTTCGGTAACGGCCGGGCAGGGCGAGAACACCCGTCACATCCAGTTTTGTCATGCCCGCAAATACCGCGAGGGTACCTATGCCGCACGGGTATTCTTCCGCGATGAACCAACCTATGGTCCGGACGGTGATGAAGTAATCCAAACCTTTTACACCATCAGCCCGCTTAAGGCGCCTATGGATAAGGATTACAGCGAGGCAGATTTTGAATACCTGCCTAATGGCGGTTGGGGCGCAAATGCAAAACCGGCGATGTGGACAACCAGTTGGGATACTTTTCAGTTAGAGCCTTGGACTAAGGTTAATGAAAATACCCGCGTAGAGGGCAGCTATGCAGGTTGGCGCACCTTGATGTTGACCATCACCGATAACAAGCTGACCTACTACGTCGATGGCAAATTATTTTCGGAGCACAGCAGTGCGGTCTACCCCGAAGATTTTATGTCGATTAACTTTAATCTGTGGTTTATGCCCAAGGGTGCTGACGGTTCAATCGGGCCGGTTGATTCACCGGAGTTGCGCGAGTATCAGCAAGATATTGATTGGGTATTTTTCCAGGAAGGTGTTGCGCTGACGCCTGCTGAACTTGAAGGGCAAGTTACTCATTTACAAACTACCGGAGTGGAATACGTGGATGATGTGAAAGAGCAAAACCCGGCTCTGCCATCGCCCTGCGGGCTTTAATCGGCTGTTATTACTGCTTGAGCGCAAGGATGCGCAAGTTGAAAAATGGTTTTTTGATGGAGTCTAATTCTCCGGGGAATTAGACTCTTCGAACGTGTAAGTGTGGTATCAAACTGATGCAAGTGAATAGGGTTCGGTCGGTTACCACTGTTAGTGAGGTTTATGTCCTGCCTTTCCACCACAAATATCCGATTAACAATAATACGATCAACCCTAAAGTCCAAAACCAGTGTGTGCTCTTGATGCTTGCAGTTTGCTCAGCGTTCAAGTCTTTCTCAGTATTTTCAGTATTAAACGAATTGTCAGATAATGTTTCTTTCATTAATGAATTTGAGACAATTGGTGTTTTGCTTTCAGTTGTTTTTTGACGTTTCGATTCCAATATGAGTCTTAATGGTTCATTGTTAGATGTTTGATTGGAAGAAAAATTAGTACTTTTATTGGTTCTTATGATGGGTTTGTTGCTAGGAATTGAATCAACAGGCGATGTATTCCCCCGTTCTGGAAAATGATATTCGTGAAAGTACTCTTCTGTATCCTGTTGCCAGAGTTGCTGAATATTTTTTATATAATTATCCAAAAAGTTTTTAGGGGTTTCATCGTTTCTGTGTCGGTTTGTTGAATCAAAAACATCTTTAATTGTTACATAATCTTCATGATCCATTATTGCAAAACTGCTCCCATCACCGAGCCAGTGATCGCCGAGATAAAACAATTTAGTATTTTCATGGTTCACTAAGATAAAACTGTATTCAGCCACCAGAGAGCTGATGTCAAGCTCAAGCCCCGAGTGTTCGCGGTGCATTTCCCCCAAATAATTATCAATGGCACCAAATGCAATGCGAAATGCATTTTTTGGTTCGTCATAATCAGGGCGTTGCAGTATGTGCCCGCCATTTTTTGTTTGCAGAATTAGAGCGACAGATTGCCTGTAGTCAAATTCTTCCTCTTTATCTGCGATTACTGGGGCAGATAAAAACAAGAGTGTTAGCAATAAAGTGCTATATATTTTTGCAGTGAATCTTTGCATAGGCTTACCTGTCCTTTGGGCTTATAAATAAAAGCCCATGCAAATAACTAATTTGCATGGGCTTTCAAATCGGTTTTGAAGCTTCTTAGTGCTTCGCTGCCTCCGAGGCGCCAATACCGGTTTGTGAGCGAACGAACTGTGCATCAAACGCGGCTTGTTCTTTTGCTGCCGAGGCTGATTTATCCGTAATTGAGAAAAACCAGATACCAATAAACGCAGCGCTCACGGAGAAAATTGCGGGATATTTGTAGGGAAAAATTGCCTGCTCAAAACCAAACGCATCTACCCATACTGTTGGGCCAATCACCACTAAAATCACTGCGGTAAATAAGCCCAATCCACCGCCCATTACTGCACCGCGAGTGGTGAGTTTGCGCCAGTACATACTCAGCAACAAAATCGGGAAGTTGGCGCTGGCCGCTACACAAAATGCGAGCCCAACCATAAACGCCACGTTTTGTTTTTCAAACACTATGCCGAGTAATACCGCAATCACTCCCAAGCACACCGTAGCGATGCGCGATGCGCGAATTTCTTTTTTCTCATCGCGGTTACCTTTTAATACCAGCGTGGCGTAAAGGTCGTGGGAGATGGCACTGGAACCTGCGAGTGTTAAACCTGATACCACGGCGAGAATCGTGGCGAAAGCGACTGCTGAAATAAAACCTAATAAAATGTCACCACCCAAGGCTTGGGATAAATGAATCGCGGCCATATTGGCGCCGCCAATCAACGCACCATCGGTGAAATAGGCCGGATTTTTCAGCAATAAAATGATGGCGCCAAACCCAATAATAAAGGTGAGGATGTAGAAATAACCGATAAATCCGGTTGCATAAAATACCGAGCGACGCGCTTGTACGGCATCTTTCACGGTAAAAAAGCGCATCAAGATATGTGGCAAACCTGCGGTACCAAACATGAGCGCGATACCGAGCGAAATGGCAGAGATCGGATCGCTCACTAAGGTGCCCGGTGCCATGATGGCGTTGGCTTTGGTGTGAACTTTCACTGCTTCGGCAAATAAATTTTCAAAACTGAAACCAAATTGCATCATCACTAAAAACGCCATGAGTGATGCACCAGAGAGCAATAAAACGGCTTTGATGAGCTGTACCCACGTAGTTGCAATCATGCCGCCAAAGGTGACGTAGAGTGTCATCAACACACCGACAATGACCACGGCGGCTTCGTAGGGTAGGCCAAACAACAGTTCAATTAATTTACCCGCGCCCACCATCTGTGCGATCAGATAAAAAATTACTGTTACCAGCGAACCACTGGCGGCGAGGATGCGAATGGGTTTTTGTTGCAAGCGAAACGAGGCAACATCGGCAAAGGTGTATTTACCCAAATTGCGCAGTGGCTCGGCGATCAGTACCAATACAATCGGCCAACCCACCAAAAAGCCGATGGCGTAAATCAAGCCATCAAAACCCGAGGTGTATACCAAGCCGGCAATACCCAGGAAGGAGGCGGCAGACATGTAATCGCCCGCAATTGCTAAGCCATTTTGGAAGCCGCTAATACCACCGCCTGCGGCGTAAAAGTCGCTGGCAGTTTTGGTGCGACCGGCGGCCCAGTAGGTGATGCCGAGCGTGACTAATACGAAGGCTAGAAACATCGCCACCGCGGTGACATTGATGGCGGAACTGCTGGATGCTTGTGCCCAGGCGCAGGTGGCCATAGCGGAAAGTAATACGGCGAGTGGAGCATGAAATTTCATTATTTTGCTCCTGCTTTATTGACGATGGCGCGAGTAAGCGGTTCCAGTACGCGGTTGGCGTAATACACGTAAATTCCGGTGACTACCATGCAAAATAGAATGACACCCAGGCCGAGCACCATACCTATAGAGGTAACACCCTCACCAATGGGCTGACCCAATGCACTGGGGTTAAACGCAATAGTCAGGATAAGTGCGAAATAAGCGAGGATTGTGGCCAGTGAGAGAGGCCACATAATTCTTTTGCGCGCGCGGGTCAGGGCCGCGTACTCCGGCAGCTGCCGGATAGTATCAGTATGCATTAGCTGGGTTTCCGTGTTTTTGTTGGTTATTAGTAGCGGTGATGCTATTTGATCGTGTTGATATTGTTGTAGTTTTTACGTGCCTAGCGGCTGAGCAGCCGCAGGCGCAGCGGGATTCTAACAGTCATTCTGACCATTCAGAAACAGTTGGAGGGATTAAATTACTAAACTTGATCTAATTCCGTTGCGGGTTAAATCCAGCCTTTTTGGCGAGCGATACGCGCGGCGTCCACACGATTGGCGGCATGTAATTTGGCAATCGCTTCGGAGAGATAATTGCGCACAGTGCCTTCCGATAAGCAGAGTACGGTGGCAATTTCGGCGGTAGTTTTACCTTCGGCTGCAAGGCGCAATGCTCGACGTTCTTTATCGTTAAGCGGATCTGCCTCGCCCAGTGCCATCATGGCAAGCTCGCCGTCAATGACGCGCTTGCCATCCATTACTTTGTAGATGGATTCAATTAATTGTTCAGAGGGCGCATCTTTTAAAAGAAAACCGGCTACGCCCATATCGATTGCACGACGGATATAACCGGCGCGACCAAAGGTGGTGATGATGATGGTTTTGGTGGGGATCTTTTGTTGCAACACCCATTGTGCCAACTCCAAACCTGAGCGGCCGGGCATTTCAATATCGGTAAGCAAAATATCGTAGCTGTGTTGTTTCATCAGCAGCCAGGCGCGGTCGCCATCTTCTGCCTGAGTAATCTCAAAGCCATCTTCCATGCCGAGCAGGGCAGCTAACGCGCCGCGCACCATGGATTGATCTTCCGCTAACAAAATTTTCATCGCTATTACATTCTCGTTTGGATATGCCGAATTACTGGTGTAGTTCGCGGCGCGGCAGTGAAATAACAAACTCGCAGCCTTTATGGATGGACGATTGCATATCGCCCGCCAATGCATTGAGGCGCTCTTGAATGCCCTGCAAGCCATTGCCAGGCATTAGTGCGCTCACTCTGCCGTTGTCGCGCATGCTCACCACGATTTTGTCGCAGCTGTGGCGGAATTCAATTTGGCAGTGATTGCCATTACTGTGGCGTAGGACATTGGTCGTCAATTCGGTGAGTGCCAGAATAAGTGCGGTCTCGGCGCGGGCGCTTAATTGCGGAATTTCCCCCATGAGTTCAACCACGAAGCCGTTTTGCCGCAATTTTTCGCAGAGCTCCATCACTTCACCGGAAAGCCCGCGATGTTTATAGCCGGACACCGTTTGGCGAACCAGACTCAGGGTATTGCGTGCAATTTGATGCAGTTCGGATACTTGCTCCCTGGCGCGATCCTGCTTGTCCTGTGCCAGTAACTTCTCGGCCAATTCGGCTTTCAATGCAATGCTGGAGAGGGTGTGGCCGAGAATGTCGTGCAAGTCGCGGGCAATACGTTCGCGCTCGGCAATCACCGCCAATTGCTCTATTTCCTCATGGCTCTTCTGTTGGCTAATACGTGCTTCAAGACGCACGCGTTCCACGTAGCCAATAATGCTGATGGTGATTAATCCTGAAAGTGCCGGTAGCGCAAAAAAT
>Ga0307408_100003370_pt1 | contig 10964 bp, 8 predicted proteins | sample 322Cmetagenome_FD_202116 | JGI IMG/M metagenome (GOLD analysis project Ga0307408, IMG submission 202116) | Maize rhizosphere microbial communities from greenhouse at UC Davis, California, United States - 322HYB-C-3 | ecosystem: Host-associated > Plants > Roots > Rhizosphere > Soil | place: USA... | reverse complement strand
TCTTCGAAGGCCTCGAGCACCGAGCGCACGCCGCGGTGTCCGCCGGCACCTCCCTGCATGCGGATCTTCACGCGGCCCACCGGGTAGTCGACGTCGTCATGGATGAGGATGCACCGGCTCGGCGTCAGCGCGAGCGCCCCGAGGGCGTGCACCAGGGCGCTTCCGGTCGCGTTCATCATCGTTCGCGGCTTGATGAGGTACAGCGGCGGGCCGTCGCGGGCCACGCGGGCCACGTAGGCGTGTCCTTCGGCGTTGAATACGGCACCGACACGGCGGCCGAGTCGTTCGATGCAGGCGAATCCGACATTGTGTCGCGTTCCAGCATAGTTGTCGCCGTCGTTGCCGAGACCAATGATCGCGATCGCCGCGCTGGCTGCAGCCGCGGGCGTCTCGATCGCGGGCGTGCGTTTCGCATGGGCAGCCGCTATGTGGGCGCGGGTCGCCTGGTAGGGAAAGCGCTCGAGCGCGAGCATGTAAAGCAGGTCGTTCTGCGAACCCTTCAGCAGGACGAGGTCCCCTGCACGCAGCGAGTTCGACAGATGCGCGTGCGCCGCTTCGAGCGTGTTGAAAGCGCGGACCGACGGATTGCGGGCGTGGCGTTCGCTGCGCAGGACCTTGCTGCCGTGGCCGCCGACGAAGATCACCTGGTCCGCCGCGGCGAGCGCGTGCGTGGCGACGTCGGTGTAAACCCTTCGCGACTTCGACACGTAGTCGGAGATCGTGCCGATGACGGCGATCTTGCGCGGCGCGTCGGCGTCGGCGAGGAACGCGAGCGACGCCGGGACGGTCCACAACGGCGCCTTCACGTCGTCGCGCACGAACGTGACGCCGTCTGGCCGCGTCTGCGGACTCATCCGCGCGAAGAACGGAGGCACGCCGCGGAGTCCGGCCGCCGCTCCAGCGAGCGGGATGCCCGCAGCGACCGCCGCGGCGATGGCCGCAAGTGCCGCGGCGACCCAGTGTGTACCGCACAATTGCGTTTCGACCCACGCGGAGTCGCCCCGGTGAAAGACGCGGAATTTCAGGCGATTCGGCCAGCGGGAGCTCACCTCCTCGGCGCGGACGTCGGCTGCCGTCTCCATGCCGAACGTGATGACGCGCCCCTTGCAACGGGCGCGCATCGTCATGACGAGCGGGTCGTCCGCGTTCAGCACGGCGATCCCGTCGGGGCCGAGCGCGGCGACGAGGTCGCCCTTCTCCCGAGCGATGGCCTCGCGCGATCCGAAAGCGGAAATGTGGTCGTCACGGATGTTCGTGACGACGACGATGTCCGGCCGGATCATCGCCGCGGAACGCTTCACCATATCCTTCTCGGCGTACTTGCCGACCGACACTTCGAACACGGCGTGGCGGTCCGACCGCCGCGTCAACCACATAGCGTGCGCGTTGTCGACGGGAAGATTGGCGCCTCGCTTGACTCTCGAGGACCGCGTGGTCCCGACCGCGCCATCGATCAGCAGTCGCGTCGTCGACTTCCCGCAGCTTCCGGTGACGGCGATGAATGTCGTGCCGGTGAGCAGGCGTCGACGCAGCGGTGCAAGGCGTGGCCAGCAGCGCGCGCCGACAGCGTAGGCGAACCGGGCCCAGGCCTCGGACGCGCAGTGGCGGATCCTCCACAGCTCGAGGCGTTGCGACAGGCGACGCAGCGACGACGGTCGGGTACGGTCGGTTTGCATCGATCGGACGGTGGGCCGCGGCGCGACAATCTACCCTGCCAGACCGGGCGAGCGGTGCCGGGCAGCCAAGCGGCGTCGCCGGCCGCGAAGGTAAGCTTCGAGCCATGGATCGACGCGGCCCCGCGGCCGACATGATCGCCGCCATCGCCACGCCGCCCGGCCGCGGCGGCATCGGCATCGTTCGCGTGTCCGGCCGTGATGTCGATGCGCTGACGCGCTCGCTGATCGGTCGCTCGATCGACCCGCGCGTCGCCACGCCGGCGACGTTCCGCGACGCATCGGGCAACGCCATCGACAAGGGGTTGGCGATCCGCTTCGTGGCCCCCGGCTCCTATACCGGCGAACACGTCCTCGAGCTGCACGGTCACGGCAGCCCGATCGCGCTCCGCATGCTGGTGGCGCGTTGCGTGGAGCTCGGCGCCCGTCTCGCCGAACCGGGGGAATTCACGCGCCGGGCGTTCATGAACGGCAAGCTCGACCTGGCGCAGGCGGAAAGCGTGGCCGACCTCATCGAGGCCGCGACGACGACTGCCGTGCGCGCTGCGACGCGCTCGCTCTCCGGCGAATTCTCCTCGCAGGTCCACGCGCTCGTCGACGCGGTCACCACGCTTCGCATGTTCACGGAGGCGACGCTCGACTTCCCCGAGGAGGACATCGATTTCATTCGCGCGGCCGACGCGGCGGGGCAGCTTGCGCGCATTCGCGAACGGCTCGACGAGCTGCTCGCGCGCGCCGCAACGGGCGCCCGCCTCGCGTCGGGACTCGTCGTCGTGCTCGTCGGTCGCCCGAACGTCGGCAAGTCGAGTCTTCTGAACCGGCTCGTGCGCGAGGAGGCGGCCATCGTGACGCCCGTCGCGGGCACGACGCGGGACACCGTCGAGCGGCAGGTCGAAGTCGGCGGCATTCCGGTGACGGTCGTCGATACCGCGGGCCTTCGCAGCACCGATGACGAAGTCGAGCGGATCGGCATCGCCCGCGCCTGGGCAGCAGTCGAGCGCGCCGACCTCGTCATCGCGCTCGTCGACGCGCGCGAGGCCGCCGATGCGCTCGTCCAGGACGACCGCGACATCCTCGCGCGCCTGCCGGCATCGCTTCCGCGCCTCGTCGTTCACAACAAGATCGACCTTGCGCAGCGCGCGCCGGCACGCGAGACGAGGGGCGGCATCGCCCATGTATGGGTCTCGGCGCTTAGCGGCGCGGGTATCGATCTGGTCGAGCGCGAGATCCTCGCGCTGGCCGGTGTCGACGTCGCCGGCGAGGATGCGTTCATCGCGCGCGAGCGCCATCTCGTCGCGCTGCGTACGGCCCGGTCGCATGTCGCTGCGGCGGGCGAGCATCTTCGACCGGCGGCCCCCGCGCTCGAGCTCTTCGCCGAAGAGCTGCGACTCGCGCAGCGTGCGCTGTCGTCGATCACCGGCGAGTTCAGCGCCGACGACCTCCTCGGCGTCATCTTCTCCCGCTTCTGCATCGGGAAATAGGACGGACCCCGCTGCGGGCCCGCTGGTCAATCGCGCTATGCTGCCGGTCCGGCCCGGGAATCCGGGAGCGATCGGAGGAGGACTGCTCGATGAAGCGACGCGACTTTTCGAAGGCGGCGCTCGCCACGCTGCTGGCGGCGCAGTGGCCGGCAAGCGCGCGAGCGCAGGCGATCGCCACGCTCAAGATGATGATCCCGGCGAATCCGGGCGGCGGCTGGGATACGACCGGCCGCGCGCTGGCCACCGCGATGCAGGCAGCGAAGGCCGTGAACGCTGTTCAGTTCGAGAACAAGGGCGGGGCCGCCGGCACGCTCGGGCTCGCGCAGTTCATCAACAGCGCGAAGGGCGATCCGAACGCGCTGATGGTCGGCGGCATGGTGATGGTCGGCGGGATCCTGCTGAACAAGAGCGCGGTCGACCTGTCGACGCTCGCGCCGATCGCGCGTCTCACCAGCGAGTACGAGGTGATCGTCGTGCCGGCGAAGTCGCCGCACAAGTCGATCGGCGATCTGGTCAACGCCTACAAGGCGAATCCGGGATCCGTGTCATGGGGCGGCGGCTCGGCCGGCGGCACCGATCACATCCTCGTCGGCCTCGTCGCCAAGGCCGCGGGCGCCGATCCGAGCAAGGTGAACTACGTGCCCTTCAAGGGCGGCGGCGAAGCGGTCGCGGCCATCGTCGGCGGCCATGTCTCGGCGGGCGTGTCGGGCCTGTCCGAGTTCACCGAGCACATCAAGGGCGGGCGCATGCGCGCGCTCGCGGTGTCCTCGCCGGCGCGCAAGGAAGGCATCGCGACGCTGAAGGAGCAGAACCTCGACGTGGTGCTGGGCAACTGGCGCGGCGTGTTCGGCGGTCCCGGCCTCACGCCGGCGCAGCGCGACGGGCTCATCAAGGCGGTGAAGGCCGGCGTCGACTCGCCGTCGTGGAAGGACGCACTCGTCAAGCAGGACTGGGACGATGCCTGGCTTGCCGGAGACGCCTACAAGGCGTTCCTCGACGAGGACACGAAGCGCGTCGCCGCGATCCTCGACTCGCTCGGTCTCCGCAAGTAGAGCGGCGCCTCCGGTGTCCGGACATCCGCGGCCGCGCACGAAGGCGGAGCTCGCCTTGTCGCTCGGCGTGCTCGCGCTCGGCATCGGCGCGTCGGTCGTCGCGTTCCGGCTTCCCGAGGCAGGCGGGTACGCCGGCATCGGCCCGAACTTCATGCCGAAGGTCGTGGCCGCCGGCCTGATCGTGCTCGGCCTGTGGCTGCTCACCGAACTCGCGACCGGTGGCTGGCGCGAGCGGGTGCCCGACGACGCGGTCGAGCGCGGCGAGCACGCATTCTCGTGGCCCGCGTTCGCGTGGGTCAGCGCCGGCCTCTTCGCGCAGATGGCGCTGATCCACAGCGCCGGCTTCGTCATTGCCGCCGTAGCGCTGTTCATCTGCGTGGCGCGCGGCTTCGGCAGCACGAGGCCGCTGCGCGACGCTGGCGTCGGCGTGGTACTCGCGCTCGGCGTGTTCATGTTCTTCGTCAAGCTCCTGAACGTCGGTCTGCCGGCGGGCTGGCTCGCGCCGCTGACCGGCGCGGCCGGCCTGTGATCGTCGCATCGACCGCCCTCGTCGCGCGCGCATGATCGAGACGCTCTCCGCGCTCGCCCACGGCTTCGGCGTCGCGCTGCAGCCGATGAACCTCCTCTGGGGCGTCGTCGGCGTCACGCTCGGCACGGCCATCGGCGTGCTACCGGGCGTCGGTCCGGCGCTGACCGTGGCGATGCTGCTGCCGCTCACCGCCAAGCTCGATGCCACCGGCGCGCTCATCATGTTCGCCGGCATCTACTACGGCGCGATGTACGGCGGCTCGACGACGACGATCCTGCTGAACACGCCGGGCGAGTCGGCGTCCATCGCGACGGCGCTCGAAGGCAACAAGATGGCCAAGCGCGGACGTGCGGGACCGGCGCTCGCGACCAGCGCGATCGGCTCGTTCGTGGCCGGGACGCTCGCGACGATCCTGCTCACGTTGCTGGCGCCCGTCGTCGTCGAGGTCGCGCTCGCGTTCGGACCGGCCGAATACTTCGCGCTGATGGTGTTCGCGTTCGTCACGGTCGCGGCGGTCCTCGGGGCGTCGATGGTGCGCGGCCTCGCGATGCTGTTCCTCGGCCTGCTGTTCGGCCTCGTCGGCATCGACGAGCAGACCGGCCAGATGCGATTCGCATTCGGTGTCCCCGAGCTCATGGACGGCATCGACGTCGTCGTGCTGGCCGTCGGCCTGTTCGCCGTCGGCGAAGCGTTGTACGTGGCGGCCTATCAGAGCCGCGTGGTGGAGACGCTCGAGAAGATGTCGGGCTCGGTGTGGATGTCGCGCGAGGACTGGAAGCGGTCGTGGCCGGCGTGGCTTCGCGCGACCGCGATCGGCTTCCCGTTCGGGACGATTCCCGCCGGCGGCGCCGAGATCCCGACGTTCCTCTCGTACGCGACGGAGAAGAAGCTCTCGCGCCATCCCGAGGAGTTCGGCCACGGCGCGATCGAAGGCGTAGCGGGGCCCGAGGCGGCCAACAACGCCGCGTCGGCCGGCGTCCTGGTGCCGCTCCTGACGCTCGGCATCCCGACGTCGGCCACGGCCGCGATCCTGCTCGCGGCGTTCCAGAACTACGGCCTGCAACCGGGACCGCTGCTGTTCCAGTCGCAGGCGGCGCTGGTCTGGGGCCTGATCGCGAGCCTCTACGTCGGCAACGTGCTGCTGCTCGTGCTCAACCTTCCGCTGATCGGGCTGTGGGTCAAGGTGCTCGCGATCCCGCGGCCGCTGCTGTATGCCGGGATCCTCGTGTTCGCGACGCTCGGCGCGTTCAGCCTGCACCAGTCGGTCGTCGATCTCGCGACGCTGTATGTGTTCGGGCTCCTCGGCTTCGTCATGCGGCGCTGGGGGTTCCCGGTGGCGCCCGCCGTCATCGGGCTGATCCTGGGGCCGCTCGCCGAGTCGCAGTTCCGCCGCGCGCTGTCGATCAGCCAAGGCGATCCGTCGGTGTTTCTCACCCATCCGATCTCCGCGACGCTGCTGGGCCTGACGGTGCTGCTGGTCGTCGTGCCGTGGCTCTACAAGGTCGTCCGCGAGCGACGCGCGCTCGCGCGGGAGCGCGGCCGGGCGTGACGCTTTCCTGGCGTGCCGTGCGCGCGGCAGCTGCGATGTCGAGGGACCGATGAACGCGGCCATCACGCGCGCGCTTCCGCATGCCGTCACGTTCGCCGTCGCCGTCTGCGCAGGCTCGCTGTTCGCGTGGCTGCGCACGCCGATCCCGTGGATGCTGGGTCCGCTCGCGACCGTCGCGGCGCTTCGCATGTCGGGCGTCGACCTGCGAGTGCCGCGCGGTACGCGCCAGCTCGGACAATGGGTCATCGGCACGGCGCTCGGACTCTATTTCACCCCGGCGGTCGTGCGGCACGTGGCGCACGCCTGGTACGTGCCCGTCGGCGGCGCACTGTTCGCGATCGCCATCGGCTACGCATCGGGAGCCGTGCTCGCGCGGGTCGCCCGGCTCGACCTGACGACGGCCCTGTTCTGCAGCGTTCCGGGCGGTGCGGCCGAGATGGCCACGCTGGGCGACCGCTTCGGCGCGCGCGCCGACCGCGTCGCGGCGTCGCACAGCCTTCGCATCCTGATGGTCGTCGCGATCGTGCCCGCGCTGTTCGCGCTGTCGGGCGTGCACGGCAGCGACAGCTACGCGATGGGCACGGCCGTATTCGACGCGCGCGGCTTTGCGCTCTTGATGGCCGCGACGCTCGCGGGCGGCTTCGTCGCGCAGCGCTTCGACGTCCCCAACGCCTTCGTGCTGGGACCGCTGGCGGTCGCGGTGCCGCTGACCGCCTTCGAGGTGAGCCTGTCGTCGGTGCCCACGGTCGTGTCGAACGCCGCGCAGCTCTTCCTCGGCTGCGCGCTCGGCTCGCGATTCGAGCGCGACTTCCTTCGCGGCGCCCCGCGGTTCGTCGCGGGCGTCGTCGTGTCGGTGCTGTTCTCGATCGCGCTTGCGGCCGCCTTCGGCTTCGTGCTCGCGCTCGCCTCCGGACAGAAGGCCGCAACGGTGATCCTGGCGCTGGCGCCGGGCGGTATCGCGGAGATGGCGATCACGGCCAAGGTGCTGCAGCTCGGCGTGCCGATCGTCACCGCCTCCCACGTGCTGCGGCTCGTCGTGCTGCTGCTGTTCACCGCGCCCGTCTTCGTGCGCGCACGAAGCATGCGACGCGCGCGGCTTCGCCGCTAGCGCCGCAGTCCCGTCGAGGCGTCGAACAGGTGAACCGCGTTCGGCGAGAATGCGACGTGCACGCCGTCGCCCTCGCGTACCGGCGGACGGATGGGCGTTCGCAGCTTGATCGCATGCCCGCCGGCGCTGACGTCGACGATCGTCATATCGCCCAGGCTCTCGACCAGCTCAACGCGCGCCGGCACGCCAGCGGGCGCCAGCTGAACGGCGCCCGGCCGCACGCCGACGACGACACGACCTTCGGCGCCCGGGGGACGGTCGAGCGCGACCGGTACGCCCGCGATCGCCAAGGCACCGTTTCGCACCTCGCCCTGCATGAGGTTCATCGGAGGGCTGCCGATGAATCCCGCGACCGCGACGCTCGCGGGTCGCGCGAAAACCTCGTCCGGCGTGCCTGTCTGCACGATCCGGCCATCCATGAACACCGCCAGGCGATCGGCGATCGTCATCGCCTCTTCCTGGTCGTGCGTGACGTACACCGTCGTGACACCGAGCGAGCGCTGGAGCTTGCGCAATTCGACGCGTGTCTCGAGGCGCAGCTTCGCGTCGAGGTTCGACAGCGGCTCGTCGAGGAGGAACAGGCGGGGCTTGCGAACGATGGCGCGCGCGAGCGCGCAGCGCTGCTGCTGGCCGCCGGAGAGCTGGCCCGGCCGGCGGTCGAGCAGGTGGTCGATGTGGACCTTCGCCGCGGCATCGCGCACCGCGCGCGCCGTTTCCTCGCGCGGCGTGCCGATCATGCGAAGCGGAAAGCCGATGTTCTCGGCGACGGTCATGTGCGGATAGAGCGCGTAGCTCTGGAACACCATCGCGACGTCGCGCTCGCCGGGCTCGCGCGAGGTCACGTCGACGTCATCCATGAGCACGCGACCGTCGTCGGCGGGCTCGAGGCCGGCCAGGATACGAAGCGTCGTCGTCTTGCCCGAGCCCGAGGGCCCGAGCAGCGCGAAGAACTCGCCGGGCCGGACGTCGAGATCGATGCCATGGAGCGCGGTGAAGGATCCGTGGCGCTTGACGATGTGCTCGAGGCGGACGGCGCCCACGCCCGTCCGCGGCGAAGCGGCGCTGGCGGAGTCCATCAGCGACGCGCGCCCTTGACGGCGCCCACCGTCAGCCCCTTGACGATGTGGCGTTGCGCGAGAAGACCGATGACGATCACCGGTGCCATCGCCAGCATCGCGCCGGCGGCGAGCTTCGCCCACAGCGTCTGCTCGACCGAGATGAAATTGAACATCGCCACCGTGACGGGGCGCACGCGATTGCCGCCGAGCACGACCGCGAACAGGAACTCGTTCCAGGCATTGAGGAAGACGAAGACCGTCGTCACGGCGATGCCGCCGCGTACCTGCGGGAGGATCACGTACCAGAGCGCGCGCAGCCGGCCGGCGCGGTCGAGCAGCGCCGCTTCCTCCATCTCCAGCGGGACATCCTCGAAATACGAGACCATCAGCCAGATCGCGAACGGCAGCGAGAACGTGAGGTAGATCGTCGTCAGTCCCGCGTAGCTATCGAGTCCGCCGAGCTTCTGCAGAATCAGGTAGTACGGAATGATGAGGCCGACGGGCGGCAGCATTTGCGTCGCCAGCACGTAGAAGCCGCCGGCGCGCTTCATCGGCAGCGCGAGCCGCGCCAGCGCGTAGGCGGCGGGGATCGCGAACAGCATCGTCAATATCGTTGCGGCGCCGGAAACGACGAGGCTCGACGCGAGGTTGGGCAGGATCGACGCCGATCCGAACAGCACCTCGCGGTAGTTGGCAAGCGTTGGCGCGAATACGACGACCGGCGGATACGCAAGCACGTCGCGCTCGGTCTTGAACGAGGTGAGCAGCGCCCATGCGACGGGGACGACCCACACGGCAAGGACGAGCGACGCTGCGCCGGTGAGCGCGACCGTGCGGAGCTTCATCGGGCGCGCCTCAGGCGGAACATCGCGAACGAGATCGCGAGCGTCAGCACGAGCAGGACCATCGCCAACGACGCGCCGTAGCCGAGGTTGAACTCGGTGAACGACGTGCGGTAGGCGTACAGGTTCAGGATCTCCGTCGCGGTGCCGGGGCCGCCGCCGGTCGCGGCGAAGATCGCGGCGAATGCCGACAGGGCGGTCATCATCCGCAGGATCACGACGATGACGATCGCCGGCCGGATCAGCGGCAGCGTGATGTGCACGAAGCGCTGCCAGGCGCTCGCACGGTCGATGCGCGCGGCTTCGAACACGTCGGGCGGCAGCGCGGACAGGCTGGCGAGGATGACCAGGAACGCGAACGGCGTCCACTGCCAGGTGTGGATCGCGATGACCGAGATCAGCGCGAGCTCCGGATCGCCGAGCCAGTTGTGGCTGCCGAGGCCGAGGGCGCGGGTGACCACGTCGACGAGCCCGACGTCCGGCGACAGTACCAGCGTGCGCCAGAACAGGCCGACGACGACGGGCGCGAGCACGATCGGGAGAACCGCGGCGATGCGCAGAGCAGCCTGTCCCTTGGGAATGCGCAGCACGAGGAGCGCGAGCGAGAGACCGATCGCTACCTGCAGGACGACGGTGCTCGCCGTGTAGACGAACGTCAGCGACAGCGAGCTCCAGAATCGCGGGTCGCTTCCCATCTTCGTGTAGTTGCCGAGCCCCGCGAACCCGGTCAGCCAGGGCATCGCGAGCTCGAGGCGCATCAGGCTCGTCCACGCGAGATAGACGAGCGGGGCGCTCGTCGTGACCACGAGAACGAGGAGCGCCGGCGCGAACAGCGCGATCGCGAAGCGGCGCTCGGCTTGCGCGAGCGTGCGGACGCGGGGATGCGCGGGATGACGCAAACGACGGGTCTACCGGGCGGGCGCGCGCAGCGTCGCCGATCGGGCGCTCATGTCGCCGGCGGGCACCGGGGTTCTGGGCGCCCTTTCGTGGCCGTTTCGCTGCAAATCGACCGGCTTCGCCGGCGATTTGCAGCTGGCTCGTCCGGCCGAAAGTAGGGTTTCACTTTCGGCCGTTCAACTTTTCATGATCTGGTCGATCCGCACCTGCGCCTCGTCGAGCGCCTCCTTCGACTTCTTCTGCCCGACGAGCGCCGCCTGGATCGCCGTCGCCATCGTGTCGCCGATCGCCGGCCACTGCGGCACGCGCGGCCGCCAGTCGACGTCGGTGTCCTGCTCGAGCGAGGTGAGCGCGGCCTCGACGAAGTCCGGGCCGATGTCCTTGGTCATCGTCACGAACTCGGGTGCGCGCCACAGCGACGTGCGGTTGATGCCGGAGCGCTTCGCAGGGCCCGCGAACTTCCACGCCGTGCGCGCCTGTGTCTCCGCGGCGGCTGCCCAGCTGATGAAGAGCCACGTCGCGCGCTTCTGCTTCTCGTCGGCCGCGGCGTTGATCGGGAAGCCCCAGTTCCAGATCGACGTGCAGCGCTTGCCCGTCGGCCCCGCCGGCCAGCGCGCGAAGGCGAACTTGCCGATGACCTTCGACTTCTCCGGATTCATCAGCACGGCCGCGGAGGAGTGCGCGTCGATGTAAGCGCCGAGCGTCCCCTGCGAGAACGCGTCCGCGATGTCCGGCCAGTTCCAGTTCCGCACGGCAGGCGGCGAGTACTTGCCCA
>Ga0307408_100003367_pt1 | contig 10965 bp, 10 predicted proteins | sample 322Cmetagenome_FD_202116 | JGI IMG/M metagenome (GOLD analysis project Ga0307408, IMG submission 202116) | Maize rhizosphere microbial communities from greenhouse at UC Davis, California, United States - 322HYB-C-3 | ecosystem: Host-associated > Plants > Roots > Rhizosphere > Soil | place... | reverse complement strand
CCGATGTTGTCGAAACGGGCGGTCACCTGGTAGGTATTGCCCATGGTCATGGAACCCAGGTTGCCGGCCTTGAGTGCCAGGAACATGAGGGCGGCAGCGCCCATCACGATAAACAGACCAACCCAAACGTCGAGAGATTTACGTTGCATATCGAATCCTATAATCAGCGGTGTCAGGGCCGAACATACAAAACGCTGCGCGTGTCGCATGTCAGGACCTGCCCCCGGTTGTCATTTACTAAACATCAGCGCCGTCAGCATGAAGTCGAGCCACCAGATCATCAGCGAAGAGATGACCACAGTGCGCGTCGTCGCACCGGAAACGTCTTCCGGCGTAGGCTGGGCTTCATAGCCCTGGTACAGCGCGATAAAAGTGATGGCGACACCAAACACCACACTTTTCACGAATCCATTGAATACGTCTTTCCATACGTCCACGCCGCCTTGCATCTGCGACCAGAACGCGCCTTCGTCAACACCGATCAGCCCAACGCCGATCAGGTAGCCGCCCAGGATACCGACCGCGCTGAACATGCCGGTCAGCAGTGGCACGGAGATCACACCGGCCCAGAAACGCGGCGCCAGCACGCGCTGGATCGGGTTCACGGCCATCATTTCCATGGCGGACAGTTGCTCGCCCGCCTTCATCAGTCCGATCTCCGCGGTCAGCGAAGTACCGGCGCGGCCAGCGAACAGCAGTGCGGTAATGACCGGGCCCAGTTCACGGGTCAAGCCCAGGGCCACCAGCAGGCCCAGCGACTCGGAGGCGCCGTATTTATTGAGGGTGTAATAACCCTGCAGGCCCAGCACCATGCCGACGAACAAGCCGGACAGGATGATGATCAGCAGCGAATAGTTACCGATCACGTGCAGCTGTTCGACCAGCAGGCGCGGACGGCGCAGCAGGCCAGGCGACAGCCCCAGCATGGTAAAGAAAGTACGTGCGGAAAGACCAATGCTTTCCACATAGTCGCGTGCGCCACCACCCACGCTCAGCAGGAAACGGCGCATCATTTGCGTGCTCCCAGGCCCAGGTCTTCGGCCAGCGATTTGCCAGGATAGTGGAATGGCACCGGGCCATCCGCCTCCGCATGCACGAATTGCTTCACGTAAGGATCAGTCGAAACCATCATGTCTGCCGGGGTGCCGTGGGCAACGATCTTGCCCTGCGACAGGAAATACACATAGTCGGCGATCTGGAACGACTCCTTGACGTCGTGCGACACCAGGATCGTGGTCGAACCGAGCGCATCGTTCAGGTTGCGGATCAGGTTGGCGGTCACGCCCATCGAAATCGGGTCGAGGCCGGCGAACGGCTCGTCATACATGATCAGTTGCGGGTCCAGCGCGATCGAACGCGCCAGCGCCACGCGGCGTGCCATGCCGCCGGAAATCTCGCCCGGCTTCAACTTGGCGGCATTGCGCAGGCCGACTGAATGCAGCTTCATCAGCACCAGGTCGCGGATCAGTTCTTCCGGCAGGTCGGTATGTTCGCGCAGCGGGAAGGCCACGTTTTCGTACACGGTCAGGTCGGTGAACAGCGCGCCGTGCTGGAACAGCATGCCCATTTTGCGGCGCAACACGTACAAGTCTTTGGTCTTCAGCTGGTGAACGACCTGGCCCTCGACGCTGACGGTACCTTTTTGCGGACGGATCTGGCCGCCGACCAGGCGCAGGACCGTGGTCTTGCCACTGCCGGAGCCGCCCATGACAGCCACCACCTTCCCGCGGGGGAAGTCCATATGGAGGCCGGACAGGATTGCCCGCTTCCCATAACTGAAGTGTAAGTCACGAATTTCGACTAGATTTGGCACAGATGTCGCTCTTTGTTCTTGAGGCCACATTGTAATTCAGAAACGCTTATCTCTGCTTGGAGCCCCGTAGCGGCCCGGTGGCGTAGCTAAAGAGGCAAATTTTACAACACTAATAACCGCAAAGTCAGCAATTTACAAATTGAAACGCTTGTTGTCGCGGTTCAGTGCTGCAAGGCAGCAAATTCCTGCTATTTTAATAACTTTGGCTCATTCATAGGAAAAAAGGCATGAAAATTCGTCGGACGGTTCTTGCGTGCTCCCTGGCGGCTATCTCGGTCCAGGCCTTGGCGGAAAGCGACAAGATCGAAGTTGTCACCGTGACCGCGCAAAAGCGCAAGGAAGATCCGAACAAGGTGGCGATGAGTATTTCCGCCATCAGCGGTTCCTCCCTGCTGTCGCAGCAGGTGGACGACTTCACCGACCTGACGAGGGCCGTGCCGAATATTTCCTTCACCGCCGCCACCGGCAACGGCGGCGCCGGACCGGGCACCTCCAATATCGAGATTCGCGGCATCAGCTCCGCAGCCGGCCAGGCGACCGTCGGCATCTACCTCGGCGACGTGTCGCTGACCGTCGGCAACCTGTACACCATGGGCACGGTGGAGCCGAAGTTCTTCGACATCGACCGGGTGGAAGTGCTGCGCGGCCCGCAAGCGACCCTGTATGGGGCCAGCTCGATGGGCGGCACCATCAAATTCGTGCCGAATGAACCGGATCTGAAAGAACGCGAAGTCACTGCCTATGCCGAGGCTTCCGCCACCAAAGGCGGCAGCCCGGGCTACTCCACTAACGTGGTCGGCAACTTCCCGCTGGTCGACAACGAATTGGCGCTGCGCATCGGCGTGCAGGCCCAGCGCTCGGGCGGCTTCATCGACCAGGTGGATGGCGATGGCAACGTCATAGCCAGCGACATCAACAAGATCAACGACCAGGAATTGCGGGTAGCGCTGAAATGGGCGCCGACGCGCGACCTGACCATCACGCCGTCCATCTACTACCAGCGCGTGGACGCCAAGGATATCGCGGCCTTCAACCTGGACCGACCGCCATACCAGGCACAAAAGCAGGTGCGCGAGCCGTCCATCGACAAGCTGCTGACGCCTAACCTGGCCGTCAACTGGGACCTCGGCGCTGCCGACCTGACCTCGAGCACCAGCTACTTCCAGCGCAAATTCGACCGCACCCAGAACGGCTCGGCCTACAACAGCTATTCGCTGTCAACCTTCCTGACCTCCACCGACGATGGCGGCAAGGCTCCGCCGGAACTGATTGAAGCGATTGCCGGCCTGCCGTCGGCGGTCTACCTGAATAACGCAGTGCGCCAGATTTCGCAGGAGTTCCGCCTGGCCTCCAAGCCCTATGAGGCGGGCGGCTCGCCCGTGACCTGGCTGGCAGGCTATTACTTCTCGAACCAGCACACCAACCTGAACGAGAACGATCCGATCTTTGGCGTGAACGACACCTTCACCAGGTTCGGGTTCTCCAGCGCCGATCCGGACCTGCTGCCTGATTCTTACCCGGGAGCCTTCCCGAACGATAACTCCTTCGCCGGCGAATTCCACTATCGCGAAAAGCAGCACTCGATCTTCGGCGAAGTGAACTACTACTTCTCGCCAGCGCTGCACGCCACCATTGGCGCGCGCTATCTGAAAGGCAAGTCCGCGCTCGCACAGCGCAACAGCCTTTACCTGGCTGGCGCAGGCAATAACAGCACCACCAACCTGTCTTCGCACGCCTTCACCCCGAAATACGCGGTGACCTGGGAAGCCTCGCCCGACCACACCATCTACGGCTCCGTCGCCAAAGGCTTCCGCCTCGGCGGCTCAAATGTGTTCGTGCCGCCAACCACCTGCGGCCCGGACCTGGAAGAAAACGGCCTGACCGCAGGCCCGCCAACCTATTCGTCCGACAGCCTGTGGAGCTACGAAGTCGGCAGCAAGTCGCGCTTCATGCAAGGCCGCGTCGCCGTCAACGCCGACGTGTTCTACGTGAAGTGGAAGAACATCCAGCAAGGTGTCTACCTGCCGACCTGCGCCTATTCGTACAACGCCAACGCCGGCAACGCCACCAGCAAAGGCTTCGAATTCGACGTCAAGGCCAAGCCGATGGCGGGCCTCACCCTGAGTGCAGCCGGCGGCTACGTGAAAGCCGAACTGTCGAACGATGACGGCATCGCCAACGGCGTGGTCGGCGCGGTCAAAGGCGCTCAAGTGCAGGGCGTTCCGAAGTACAACGGCACCGTCACCGCGCAATACAACTTCTCCACCGCCGGCGGCCGCAGTGCGTTCGTGATGGGCGGTGTGCAGTGGGTTGGTCCGAGCAAAGGTTCGCTGAATCCGGAGCAGACCGACTACGAACGTCCTTCTTACCACACCGCCAATTTCAGTGCCGGCATCTCGCTTGACCGCTACCAGTTGACGGCCTTCGTGAAGAACGCCTTCGACGAAGACAAGGTGATCCAGCACCCGCAGGTTGCATCGATTGTGCAGGGCTACCGCCTGGCGCCGCGCAGCATCGGCATGAGCATCGCCGCGAAATTCTGACCGATTCAGGCAACCTTAATTCTCGCTCATAACCAGCAACTACAATAGTCGCGTAACTTTATTGACCCATCGTGCTGCAACATGGACGAAAAAGACGACGACAATCCCCTCAGCATGCGCGTGGCCGTGGTGGTGGCGATCCTTGCCACCTTCATGGGCATCTGCAAGGTCAAGGATGACAACATTAACCAGGCCATGCAACAGGCCCAAGCCAATAAGGTGGACCACTGGTCCTTCTACCAAGCCCGCAATATCCGCGAAGAGGTTGCCAATTCGACCATAGTGCAGCTCAAGCTGGCCAAGGCCGAGCAGGACGACAAGACCTACGATGCCCTGAACTTCAAGGACGACCAGTTCGACTTGTCCGACGCCATGCTGGCAATCGCGATTGCGCTGCTGGCCATCACAGCGCTTACGAAGCAGCGCTGGCTGTTCATGCTGTCGATGGTGCCAACGGCCTTTGGAGTTTTCATGGGCCTGTGCGGTTTGTTCAGCTGGCACTTTCATCCAACCGCGCTGGTGGCGCTACTATCGTAAAGTGGAACTAGAACGCTAGATATCGATCAATACATTCATGCCAGAGCCATTAATTTCTGTTCATCACGCTGGGCGAACAACTTTCTTTGATAAGGCCAAAGGACACTCCTCATCGGCCTTCGGAGGTCCGCTGGAGCTTCCTATTACTGGATTACATCATCCTAGGTCGCTCCATCACATCGCCCGGTTGAGCCATAACCAGCTTAAGTACCAGGGCGCTGCAAGGTACTGGGACTTGCCATTGATTCACCCGATGCGCTATTCCGGTGGCATGCTGAGCTATACGTTTTCTCGCGAAGGCATCCAGATCCTGGAATTGGATCCTGCTGAACCCTCTGACTCATGGCCTTATGTTGGCTTTCCTGAGCTACTTCCGTTTCACCCCGTCGAAGTAAGTGCTGAAATTTCCGAGGATTGGACGGCGTTTGCCGATCGAGCACCAAACTTACCGGCGCAACAGCCGGCCGGGATTGTCGTGCTGGTACCGCCACCGTTAGGACTCGGCTTTACTTTATGGGGCCGTGCAGGGGATGCAGAAGGCGTCACAATAGTGTTCGAGTGCGATTTATCCGCCAAGAAGGTCGTGACCTACAACGTTTGCAGCTAACCCAATCGCCAGTGACATCAACGCACTCCCTCACGGCACCTGGCACTGAAGGCTACGCTGAAGATGCCACTTGGCTGATTCCTCGGTACGAAAGCGTCTCCTTCGTAGATAAATATCGATCCGTCTTTCATTTAATTCCTGCGGCACCTAGCGCAATCCTGGATATCGGTGCTGGAACGGGGGTGGATTCTGCCTGGCTTACGGCGTGGGGTCACAAAGTCGTGGCCATTGAGCCCGTCGCGGCATTCCGCGATGCCGGCATTGAACTTCATTCATCGTGCCAGATCGAATGGATTAATGACAGCCTTCCGGAATTGGTGACGATTGCGCAGCGCAAGGAGGCCTTTGACGTTGTGCTGCTAAGCGCCGTTTGGAACCATCTTGCGCCAAATGAGCGAAGGCTGGCAATGTCCAACATTGTGCCCTTACTCAAATCTGCCGCGGTCCTCGTCATGTCGATCAGGCACGGGCTAGCTCCCGCTAATCGGCGAGTGTTCGAGATTTGTGCCGATGAAACAATCGAATTGGCAAAGTCGTTCGGCCTTGAGATGACGCTGATTGCACGCACGCCGTCAATACAGCCACTTAATTGCCAAGCTGGCGTCACCTGGTCCTGGTTAGCCTTCAAGCGAAGTTATGCGCCATAGACCTTCGCCAGGATTGCGACCACCCCCAGCACGACGGTAAATAGCATGCCTGTGAGGATGCGAATTTCGACACGGACACCGCGAATCTCCGCCCGAACATCGCGGAAATTCTCCCTGGCCTCCGCCCGAAAGTCGCGAAAGTTCTCTCGTGCATCGTCCCTGAGCTGGCTTAACAATTCTGATTGGTTTTCAGTGAAAACTTCGAGCCGCACCACTCGGTTTTCAACGTCACCATTCGGCTTACGCGTGGGGTCGCCATTCATCAGCTGCCTCGCTTAGTAATGCATGCACCGACTTTACGCTCATGAGGCAGATCGTCAAGCGCACTGGGCTGTGCACTTGACGTATGAGGTTCAATTCACCGTGATCTTGCCGGTGCCTGCATTACTCAAGACCGATGCCTTAACAGCCGACGCGGCCAAAGGCGAAACCGAGTACGGCACACTCCAGCCAACCTGGTTGCTGAAGCTGCACTTGGTCGACAGGTTGAGCGCTGCGCCATTCAACAGCGAGCCAGCATCCGTGATCGCGCCGGTTTTGCTGGACGAGCCAGGATTGGTCACAACTTGCGGGCAGCTGGTGGCGCCGGCGATGTCAAACGCGTTGTTTTGCGAAATGATCTTGGCCTTGTAGGCGACACCGATGCTGTAGTGGTTCGGGTAGACCGCGTGCGAACGTGAGCCCTCGAAGTAGTTGTTATACAGGTGCACCTTACCGAAGCGGACGCGCGGGCCGCGCTCGGCCACATTCAGGAAGTGGTTGTTGTGGAACGTTACGGTCAAGTGGCCGTCGTCAGTGGTCTTGCTGTCAGAAGAACCGATCAGGTTGTTCTTCTGGTGCAGCTCGAAGCGGTTGTTCGACACGGTCACGTAGTCGGAGCCGTTCTTCACATCCAGCGCGCCGTCGTGGCATTGCTTGACCTTGCCGTTCTCGACTGGCAGCTTGTCGTCCGTAATCGAGCCGTCGGTGAAGACGTTGTGGTCGACCCAGACATTGCGGGAGTTCGAGATGGTGATGCCATCGTATTCCGAGTTCCAGTTGCCGCTGCTGCCATCGTTCGGATCCCAGACCGGGTAGCGCGAACAGGGGTTCTGGATCGTGAGGTTGCGCACGATGACGTTCTGCACGCCGTTCAGCACGATGTTGCCGTTCACCAGGCGGGCGTCACTGCCAACACCGATCAGGGTGGTGTTGCTGCCCGGCTTGATCTGCAGGCGCAGGCCTTCGTCGGTCGCACTGGTGAATGGGCCGCCGTTATCGGTCGCGGCCATATTGATCGTGCCCTGCAGCTTGATGATCTTCGGATTATTGCCTTGCGCTTTCAGGGCCGCGACCAGTTGCGATCCGCTGTTGACCAGGTAGATGGCCGATGCGGGTGCTGCAGCACCGCCCGTGGTGCCACCGCCTTGACCGGCCCAACCTGTGGAAGGTGCGGCTTCCTTGGTGGCATTCGCCGCCGGCGCCGGTGCAGGCGTTGGAGTCGGGGTGGGCGTTGGGGTCGGCGTTGGCGTGGTGCTGGACAGTGGCCCGACGGCGCACTTCTTGGTCACGCCTGGATAGGGATCGCTGCCAAACGTGCTGGTATCGCACAGGATATCGCCAGCGAAGGTCTTGACGACCCATTTGTCCTTGATGCCGTACGACACCTGTCGACTGCTGGTTCCGACCTTGCACGTGCTGCCTTGGTCAGCGCATTTGGAATAGCCGCTGGGCCAATCGGCCGCGAACGAGCTGGCGGAATAAATCAACATCAGGGCGCCGCAAATGAAGCTTTTCTTCATAGCCTAGATATCTCCGGAATATTGTTAAGGGAATTGACATGTATGACAACGTTGTTTGAATGATCCATGTCATCAGACATCCTACAACATTACAGCGAGTTACGCCAAAACATTTCTATTGCGCAACTACGAAAGTGTCGCTCCAGTTATACTTTCGCGATGGACAGGCTGCCCTTGACCCTCATCGCATTGGTTTTCGCGATCCTTTTCCCACTCGTCGGCTTCTTTGCCGGCGTGAAGCCGCTCTATGAACACGGGCAGAATTGGTGGCGTTCCCGTACTTCCTTGGCAGTCCCGGCGCGGGTTGAAACATTGGAACGGGTCGAGCATCTCAGCAGGAAACGAATCGCGACGTATCGGACCAAGGCCACCTTCCGCTACACATTCGAAGGCCGGCCATTCGTTGGCGGACAGGCCAGCTTCTACGACACCCCGGAACTTCATGGCGGCTTCCAGGACCAGTTGTACGATGAGTTGAAGATTTCTCAGCAGCGACAATCCGTGGTCGACATCTGGGTAGATCCGGGCAACCCCGAGCTCGCCGTTTTCAACCGCACGCTGAATTGGGGGATAGCCGCCTGGAGCCTGCCATTTGCCCTGCTGTTCAACGGTTTCGGGCTGGCAGCCTGGGGCATCATCTTTAATCTGTGGCGTCCCGGGCGCAACAAGACGATGGCTGACCGGCTTCGAGAAGGGCAGCCAATACTGATCAAAGGGAAAGACGGCACAGCGCTGCTCTTTGCCTTTGCGCTGGCCTGGAACTCCTTTAGCTGGCCTTTCGCCACAATCGCGCTGGGACACATTCGCGCAAATGGCCTGTCGCTGGCGGTGATCGCGTTTCTGTTCCCAATCGCTGGACTGGGTCTCATTCTGCTCACCTGGATGCAGTGTCGGAATCGATGGCTAGCTGGACGGCCCGTTCTCGAAATTACCGGCCTTTCGCCACTGCGTGGGTCCATCCATTTCACCCCGGCGATCGGGCAGCGGTCGCCGCCACGTGAGCTGATGCATCATGTCAGCATCAGCCTTCGCTTGGTGAAGAGCGTCGGAAGCGGCCAGAAAAAGCCGATCAAGATTTGGGAACATTGCTTGCAGGACGGGCCGGTCGCCCGCGGCACCAAAGTCCTGGATTTCGTGGCCGGTCCACCACGCGAGCGCACGGGGGAACAGCTTGAACTCGTGCTTGAACTGGCGGGCGCGAACTATTCGTTCCATTTGCCACGCAGCCGTTAATCGCCGCCGAATACCTTCACAATCAATGCCGCGGTGCCAAGCCCCACGGTGATAATCATGCCAAGCGTTGCAACTTGAAGGCCAATCATCATCCGGAAATCAGCGCGGAGTTCGCGGAAATCGGTCAGGAGGTGCTCCGTTGTCGCTTCAAGGCGGGCCAGTCGGCTTTCAATATCGCCGTTCTGCTTGCGGGAGGGTTCGTTCTGCATGGCAGCCTCGCTTTGAATGCGTGGTGCCAGTTTACGCTCATGTAAAACATCGTCAAGCGCACTGGGCTGTGCGCTTGACGTGAGGCGGGATCAGCGCGGGAGGACGGAACTGCCCATCAGGTACTCGTCAACAGCGCGGGCGCACTGACGGCCCTCGCGGATCGCCCACACCACCAGCGACTGGCCGCGGCGCATGTCGCCTGCTGCGAACACGCCTGGCTTGCTGGTCTTGTAGCTGTTGTCGCCTTCGGTCTGCGCGCGGGCGTTGCCGCGTGCATCCTTGTCGACGCCAAAGGCGTCCAGCACCTGCTGCACCGGCGAGACGAAGCCCATGGCCAGCAGCACCAGGTCGGCCTTCATTTCGAATTCCGAATTCGGCACTTCGGTCATCTTGCCGTCTTTCCATTCGACGCGGCAGGCAATCAGCTTTTCGATCTTGCCGTTCTTGCCTTCCAGGCGCTTGGTGGCGACTGCCCAGTCACGCTCGCAGCCTTCTTCGTGCGAAGAGGAGGTGCGCAGCTTGGTCGGCCAGTACGGCCATACCAGCGGCTTGTTTTCCTGCTCCGGCGGCATCGGCATCAGTTCGAACTGGGTGACGCTGGCGGCGCCGTGGCGGTTCGAGGTGCCGACGCAGTCGGAACCGGTATCGCCGCCGCCGATCACGATCACGTGCTTGCCGGTAGCCTTGATCTGGTCCTTGATCTTGTCGCCGGCATTGACCTTGTTCTGCTGCGGCAGGAAGTCCATCGCGAAGTGGACACCTTTCAGCTCACGGCCCGGCACCGGCAGGTCACGTGGCTGCTCGGCGCCGCCCGCCATCACCACGGCGTCGAAATCTTTTTCCAGGTCTTCCGGGAAGATGGTTTCCTTGGAGCCGTTGGCAACGGTCGCAGGGAAATCCTTGCCGATCAGGACGGAGGTGCGGAACTTCACGCCTTCAGCTTCCATCTGTTCGACGCGGCGGTCGATGTGGTGCTTCTCCATCTTGAAGTCAGGGATGCCGTAGCGCAGCAGGCCGCCGATTCGGTCGGCCTTCTCGAACACGGTCACGTCGTGGCCGGCGCGCGCCAGCTGTTGTGCAGCGGCAAGGCCTGCAGGACCGGAGCCAACCACGGCAACCTTCTTGCCGGTCTTGACTTCGGCCGGCTGCGGCACGACCCAGCCGTGCTCCCAGCCTTCGTCGATGATCTTGTGCTCGATCGACTTGATGCCGACCGGCAGCTCGTGGATGCCCAGGGTACAGGCGCTCTCGCACGGCGCCGGGCAGATGCGGCCCGTGAACTCGGGGAAGTTATTGGTCGAGTGCAGCACGTTCAGCGCTTCGCGGTAGTGGCCGCGATAGACCAGGTCATTCCAGTCCGGGATGATGTTGTTGACCGGGCAGCCAGAATTACAGAACGGGATGCCGCAATCCATGCAGCGCGCGCCCTGCACCTTGGCCTGGTCGTTGGTCAGGTGAATGACGAATTCCTTATAGTTCTTGAGGCGAGCCTCGGGTGCCAGGTAGCTTTCTTCCTGGCGCTGGAATTCCATGAAACCGGTGATCTTACCCATTTTTCTGATCCTCTCTTACGCAGCGATTGCTTGAGTTTCCG
>Ga0307408_100003366_pt1 | contig 10966 bp, 6 predicted proteins | sample 322Cmetagenome_FD_202116 | JGI IMG/M metagenome (GOLD analysis project Ga0307408, IMG submission 202116) | Maize rhizosphere microbial communities from greenhouse at UC Davis, California, United States - 322HYB-C-3 | ecosystem: Host-associated > Plants > Roots > Rhizosphere > Soil | place: USA... | reverse complement strand
CCAGCCGCGGCGGTTGAGGACGCCGAATTTCTGTTGATGCGGAATTTCCGGGTCGCATCGCAGGCCGATAAAGTCCTTCTCAAATCTCCACCGCGGGTCGGTGAAGTCGGTGTAAGACCAAAGGGCCATCGAGCGCGTAGGCAGAAGGGTTTCCGAGCTGTACGGGGCGAAAGGCTCGTTCGGCACGATCGCCTCGCCGCCCGGGCGCATGATCGTCAGGCACCAGGCCGATATTTCCTTTGTCTCGCCCGTCTGATTTGTGATCTGGTGATCGACGGTAACGCGTGTGCCGTCGAGCGAGACGGACATTTGCTTCCTAAATCCGGCGGCGTCGACCTTTGGCCGAAAAAGCACTGAGTTTGCGTCTAATTCACTATATTCGAGCGGGTCGTTGTCCGGGGCGTAGGAAATGGGCATATTCTCCGGCGCGACCCAGAGGCGGTGGCCGCCGTAGGGCTTCCAGAGGCCAAGTTCCGTATTTACAGCGGCTTCCGGATGCCAACCCAGAATGTTCTCGCCGTCATCCAAGGCGTAGAGGAGGATGCGGGGTCCAAAATCCGTCGAAACGATCACGCGGGCGTCGGCCGACGCGATCTCGAGACAGCCCGAAAAACCTTGATATTCCCTTTGCTCGATCACAAATTCGATTATAAGCACCACACCGCGAATTCTGTTAAGATTTGCGGGATTTCTTGATGACGAAAGCGACCGAAAAGCTCAAACCGACGATCCTGGAAGCGTGCGAACGCCTCGTCGGGCGGGCGGTGAACGTTCGGGGGCTGACTTCGATCGAGCTGGCGCCGCGGGTAACGGCCGCGGTCGAGAAATACCTTTGTGTTGCCGGCAAAGTTGCGGAAAATGCGGAAGTCCGCGGCTTCATCGACGAGATGCGGGCCGACGAGTTATGCCTCATTGTTGGGTGCGAGCGAGGGGACGAGAAGGCCTGGGAGGACCTCGTCGCGCAATTTGACCAAACGGTGAGGTCTGCCGCGAGGAAGGTGTCTTCGAACGCCGAAGACGCAGACGATCTCGCGAGCTCCATTTGGGCCGAGCTTTACGGCCTGAGGCGGGACGCCGAGGGCAACAAAAAGAGCAAACTGGCCTATTACTCCGGCCGCGGCAGCCTGGCCGGCTGGCTGCGGGCCGTCGTTTCGCAGCTGGCGATCGACCAGTATCGCAAGGACTCCCGTTTCGTCCAGGTCGAGGAGAGCCGCGATTTCGAGAATCTCGCCGAGGAATCATCGAACCACGACCGGGGCCTCGTCTCCCATACCGCCAGCCCGGAGGAGATATTCGGCGAGCGGGAGGCGGCCGAGGACGTCGCGGCCGCTCTGCGGGCCGCCGTCGACGGCCTCGAACCGGAGGACAAGCTCGTCCTTAAGCTGTACTATTTTGACGACCTCAAGTTGAAGGACATCGCGAAAACATTCGGCTACCACGAGGCCACGGCGAGCCGCAAGATAGCGAGACTGCACGGCGAGATCCGCGGTTCGGTCGAAAAGGTCTTACGCGACCGGCACGGGTGGAACGACGGCGAGATCCGCAAATGTCTCGCCGAAACGGCCGCGAAATTGGGCATGAGCGTCGAGAAGCTGTTCGCCGTGCTGGTGGCAGCCGCGGTGCTGCAAGATTTGATGTTTTAAGGCGTTCAGTAATTGTGGAGGTTACGGATACGTAAGCTTCCGCGGTCAAATGGAACTGGAATTCGACAAGGAAATTGATGCGATCCTGCGCGGCGCAGCTGGCGGCGATGCGGCCGTCCCGGCGGGAGACCACATCGACGCCGACGCCGCCTCGCTTTTCGCGGAGAATTTGCTTCCCGAGCCTGTTCGGGCCGCCTACATGCGGCATTTTGCCGACTGCACGAGATGCCGGAAATTGCTTTCCGGCGTCATCGTCATCAGTTCCGAGGCGGTCGACGAACCCGCCGTTTTGACGGCGCACTCGGTGGCGGCCGTCCGCACCGAGACCGCCTGGTACAAACGGCTTTTCGCGATGCCGAACCTCGCTTATTTGATGGGCGGCCTGATACTTGTTTTTGGAGGTTTTATCGCCGTCCAGGTACTGCAAAACTCCGATTCGACCAGGGCCGCCCTCGACGTAGGCCAGGTCACCTCGTCCGAGCCCGGCCCGGGTGGCCCGAACCTCGGCCCCGAGACGCCCTCCGCGCCTTCGTCGGGTGCGGCGAACGCTGCAAGCTCCAACCGTAGTGCGAACACGACCGCAAATTCCGCCGCCGGCTTCGCCAACACGAATTCGTCCGCTCCGATGATCGCGAACCGCCCGGCCGAAGACGATATTTCGAGGACCGAAGAAGCGAAGAAATTGCAGCTCGACGGCCTCAGCTCTGGAGCGGACCGGCCCGCCGCCGCACAGCCGCCCCCGCCGCCGCCCGTTTCGGCCGCTAAGCCGGACGATAATGAAAAAACCGCTAATGACCGTCGCGATACCGCCGCCGGCGCCCGACTTCAGAAAGAAGCGGCCTCGACCGACGAGCTTAAGGGCCGCGCGGCCGAGGCCCAGACGATGAAAGACGGAGTGCGTCCCGGCGGGCCTACAAAATCGATCGCCGGCCCCTCGCGCAATCAACAGCGGCAATTCCCCAACTCGCTCAATTCCGCCAACACCGCCGCCGCGACCCGCAAGGTCGGCGGCAGATCGTTCGAATATAACGACGGTGTCTGGTACGACACGGCCTACCGCGGCAGGCCGACCGTCAACGTCCGACGCGGGTCGGACGATTTCCGCAAGCTGGACGAAGGGCTCCGCTCGATCGCGGCGGCGATCAGCGGGACGATCGTCGTGGTTTGGAAAAACAAATCCTACAGGATCGATTAATTCGGTTGCGGCGTCAATAAAAAGGGTGCGGGACCTCGCGGTCCCGCACCCTTTTTTCTCAGCCGACCGCGAACGGCCGGAGCATTCCACCGCTTCAGCCTAATTCCCCGAGAAGTTGACGTTGGTCAGACTTGAATTCGGGGTGATCATCTGCGGCGTGAAGGTGTAACCCTTTCTTCCGCAGGTGACCGTGTAGGTCTGCCCCGGGGTCAAAGCCGGGACGCTGTAGAACCCGAAGATGTTGGTCAGCGCGGTCAGGTTGGTGCCCGGACCGGTTATCGTGACCAGGGCACGGGAGATACCGCGTCCACCGGCCGCCGCGGTAACGCGGCCACCCACGGACACAGGAGCCAGCCCGCCGCACGACCCTGACCCTTGCGGGCACGTCGTGGTCGGGGTAAAGGCGACCTTTAGACCGTTGGAAAGGTTGGCGGCGTTGCAGGAGAACGACGTCACGTCGTTCGCTCCGCCAGCACCGGTGCCTTTCTGGAGGCCCACGGTCGCGCTTTCTCCATTAACGTGACCCGTAAAGCCCTGCAAGGTCCCATAAACGTACTCAACGACGTTTGTCGTTTCATAGAGCCTCATCTCGAAATTAATCGGAAATCGGTTCGTGGTTGAGGTGTCATGGTTGACCGTCCTCCACTCGATATTGAAGATCCGATTCGGAGCAGAGCCTGTTGTCGATGTGAAGATGCCGCAGGTTCCACCAGGGTAAACGCTACACATAGTGTTAGCGTCGGTCCGAAGATCGTCCCAATGGGCGGCAATAAGATTATTCATCGTAGCCGTGGGAAGCGGGCAAACGTTCGTGAAAGCCGTGCTGGTCGATGTGAACTGGGCATTGCCGTTCGAGCTTAGATTGATGTTGGTACGATTGGTACCATTAAAGCTGAACGGGAACGGAAGCGGCACGCCGGAGGTAACGGTGTCGTCGCCGTGGTTGCCAACGTCCGTGGTTCCTCCGTTCAGAGTTTGACCCGTCGTGGTAGTGACTTGGAACCCGACCCCCTGGGTGGTGATATCGAAAGAGGAGTTATCGCCGGTGCTGGCCGCAACGTTGAGCGTGATCTTTGTACCGCAGGCGAAGTTGTTGGCAACATCGAGCTGGAACGGGCTTGGGTTTGTAGCTGTTGCGCCCGCCGCAATAGTTCCGTAATTCTGGGTCGCGCTAAGTACCGTAACGCCCGGCGTTGCGGTCGAAAGCGTGACCATTACGTTGCTGGCGCTTTCGGAGCCGTTATTGGCGACGGTCACGTTGAACGGCGTACAGGTATTCGCGGCCACAGCTAAATCAGCGACGTTCGTGCCCGAGAAAGACACGACCGGGCCCGGGCCTGCCGCAGTATAGACGGACGATCTGACATCCTGGGTGCCGGCACGCGTGTCGACGTGTGACGAATAAAAGTTCGTGTTGCTGGCATCCATTTGGTCATAATCGCCCATGTAGACGGAATTAACGACCGAATCGGCGCCAAATACGGGCGTCGACGAAGCGTCGCCGATAACGAAGTTCGGCCCGAACGTCACGGTCGTGCCCGAGATCGTGCCGACAGTGGCGAATCGCTGGAATTTGCGGTTGGCGGCGTCGCTGCGGTTGTCGTACCACGCGATCGAAAGGGCGGTACCGTCCGGGCGAATGGCCATGGCCGGGAAAGCCTGCACGTTGGTGCCCGTGTCCGAGTTTACGCGAACCCTGGCCGCCCAGGTGGCACCGCCGTCGGTCGACTTGTACATAAAAATGTCGCCGCGATCGGGGACCGCGATATCGTTGACGGCGCAAAAAAGCAGGTTCGCGTTCACCGGATGGGTGACGCAGGACGGGAAGCCATTGGAGCGATAGCCCGCGGGAATGGCAAGCCCGCCGTTGGTGGCCGTCGTCGCGAGTGCCGGGCCGACGTTGACGGCCGCGCCGAAGGTGAGGCCCTGATCGGTCGATTTACGCACCTTGACGGTTTGCCCGCCGACGCTGTCGAGCCAGACATAATAAACGGCATGGTCGGCGCCGACCATGACGAAGGCTCCCTGGCCTTGGGAGGCGATCAAAATGCCCGGACTCGGCCCAAAGGTCAGTCCGTTGTCGGTCGAGCGGGTGAAGCGCACACCGGCCCCGCTGGCCGCGAAGTCGCGGTAACCGTGATAAACATTTCCGTTCCCGGTGCCGGCAAAATTGTCGACCGCGAGCCATTCTTTATCCCCATCGTCCGCCGCCAGGCCGGGTGAGCCGTTCACCGGCAGGCTCCAGGTAACACCTTCATCGGTGGACCTGTAAATGTTCATGCCATTGGTGGCCGCGGACAAGGTCGCCTGAAAGATCACGCCGGTCGTGTTGTTTCGGGCCAGAACGGGGTCGCCGAAGTGGCCGATCGCACCTGCCGGGATGAAGGCACGGTCGGTCCACGTCGCGCCGTTGTCGCTGGACGTCGAATACCCTGTGAACACGTTGCCGCCGCCCGAGCCGCCAAAGGCACCGGAATCGTTGTAGGCGGAAACGAGGTTATTGCCGCTTCCACGTATGATCGCCGTCTCGCTTTGTGTTTTCTGGGAGCCGGTGATGTCCAGAGCGGGGTTGTTCACCGCCGAGTTGGCGATCGCGGTCATAATAATGTCCGCGGAGCTGATCTTCGTCACCTCGCGATAACCGACAAGGTCCAAATACGGGCGAACGTCGTTCGGGACCCCGGATTTGAGCACGCCTTCCTCGTACCGCATGCCCGCCTTGAGCTGAAGCTGCATCTGCTTGGCGCTCGACATCAGCTCGAAATTGCCGCTTTCGACGGCACGCTCGAGCACGGCCACGGCTTCCGGATCGATCTTGGCCTCACGCGAAGAACCGGTCTTCGCATCTGAAAGTTTGGCGGATCGGTCGGAGCCGCCCGCGTCCACACCGAAGTATGGTATCGCGACGGCGACGGCCCCAAAGGCCACGATCACAAAGACCCGCGACAAGAGATTCCACGGGCTGCTGGGTTGGGATTTCTTCATTTTGCCTCCTCAGAAAGCGCTTAGGTATTTAGACAAGCGGCTAAAAACAGGTATTACAGGTAACTGCACAGGCTCGGAATAACAAGTGTGCCCGGACACGCACAAACGCCGCCGATCGGCGAAGGTGGTGACCTCTTGTAACCCCTTGGAAAGGTGAGAATTACGCCCCCGATTCGGGGCGGCATTTAACGCGGAAGGCGGGGCTTTCCGTCGCTAAAGCTAATGCAAACGAATTGGTCCCGATAGGGCTGGGACGGAGATGTGCCGTTTGCGGGGACCCGTCCGAAGGCCGACAAATGCGGCTTATGGGACAGGAGTTCTAACTTACAGAACGTGAAAAAGTGAACCGAAATTCGGATGCATCCTAGCACGATTCAATGGAGACTGCAAACGAATCTTGGACGCCCGCCGAAACATCAATAGTCGCGGGCAGACGGCCCGAACCCTGCCGAAACGCACAAACCGCGGGCGCAAAAAGAGCCGGCCCAGAATGAGCCGGCGGTCCGTATTCATATTCGGAAACCTGATCAGTAGGACCGATTGAAGCTGTTCAGCTTCTGGATCGACCTTTGAACGTCGCGGACATCGTCCTCGAGCTCCCTCTGCTCCTTCGGCGAGATGTAGCCGTCAGCCCGGTACTTCGCCCGGTGCTTCTCGAGCTCTCGGCGATTGCCGTTCAATTCACGCTGAAGATAGAACCTCTGCTCCTGGTACCGTTCGTAGGGTGTCTGGTAAAAACTCCTCCAGAACGGGTCATAGTAGCGATAGCCTCGGCCATATCCGTACCGCCACGGCGATACGTAGACCGACCTCACGGCGACCGGCCGGACCACCCGGCGGACCGTCACGGTCTGGGCCGAGGTGCTTACCGAAAGGGCACCGAGAAACATGAACATCGCGAACGCGATAGTGAGGAATCGAATAGTGAGTTTCATCTAACCTCCTTGCTCGGCAGGGCGGTCCCGGATCGGCCATAATGCCGAAACAAACCGCCGCCGCTTCCTATTATTAGGACAATGTTTTGATGAATTTATTTGCGGAAATGTTGTCGGCCGCCGATGCTGTGGGTGGTGCCGGAAAGGCTGTCAAATATCGCAAATAAAGGCTAGAATCGGCTCATGAAGGTCGCTGTTTACCTCTTTGCAATTCTTTACGTTCTCGCCCTCCCCACCCTTGCTCAGCCGGCCTGGCAGGCCGATTTGGACTCGAAGATCAGGTTTTACCAAACGACCGATTTTGGCCTGGTGCTGGCCGGTACGGAACGGGGCCTGTACGCGATCGACGGGCAAACGGGCGAGCGCGTATGGCGCCGCGAGACCGGCCGGATAAACGAGACCGCGGTGGCCCCGGTGCCCGGCACCGATCTGGTCTTGCTCAGCCGCGACCTCGGCGACAAATCGAGGCTCGAGGCGGTTGATGTCCTCTCGGGCGGCCGCATCTGGCAGAGCGACAAGGAGAAAGGCGACGTGATGCAGCTCGCCGCGGACCCGGCTGCCGACCTAATTGCGGTGGTGCTGGTTAAAGAACCGAAAGCCGAAGCAGGAAAAGAGTTTAAGGGCAAACCGATCGTCCACATGCTGCGGCTTTCGACCGGCGACGAGTTGTGGAAGCGGGAGCTGGATTCCGACGTCGAGATGATGCCGTCGCGTTTTGGTGAAGATCTGGGAGAGATCGCGTACACGCTCGATAATTACAGGGCCCCGCTGATGCTGGACGGGCGCTTGTATTTGTTTTACGACGGCGTGACGAGCTGCGACGCGCGGACGGGCAAGGAAAAGGAGCGGGAAAAGTTCAACATCAACGAAGACGGGCTCGCCCTGACCGAGGCGGACCCGATCGTCGACGACAGATTTATTTATATTTCAGGCCGCGGCCGCGTCCGGGCGGTCGACCGTCGCACCGGGAACGTCGTCTGGAAGGCCGACGACCTCGGCACCGCGTCCGAGATGGCTTTCGTCGGAAATATCCTGTACGTGCGGACCGGAGGTCAATTTACGCGGCTCAAAGACGGCAATACGGAGACCAAAGGCCCTTTCGGAATGTCGGCGATCGACGCGAAAAACGGCGAAACGCTGTGGCGGTTTAAGGGTGCGGATAAAGGACTTACGAATTTTGTTTTCTCCGACGCCGGAACCATCCTGATCGCGGACAAGGACGACCTTATTTCCCTCGACGCCCGAACCGGCGAGCGAAAAAACAAATTCGAGCACCGTATCGAACGGGCGCAATTCATCATCCTTAACGAGCGAGGCGATGCCGTAGTCGGCGGCCGGGAGGAGATCGCGGCCTTTCGGTCGGGACCGCCTGCGTCAGCCGGTGGCCGAAGCTCGTCAGGTCTCAACGCGGCATCTTTCGCGGGCGCCGCACCACCCGCTTACGCGGGCGGTACCGACTTTGTCGAGCTTTGGCGAGTACGCCACAAAGCACCGGGCCGCGGGGTTTTAAGGATCGTCACCGGCATCGCCCTGAGGGCGGCCGCGCTTTATTTCCGGTACGGCGGGGTCGCGACGTCGGCTTTCGGGCTCGCACGCGGCGGCGCGTCGCTGCTCGGGACGGCTAACTCCTTTCGCTGGTCAGGTTTGGCGACACGGTTCGGATCTTTCGATCTGACCACGCTGGCGAGCAATTCGGCCCGAAATTACGTCGCCGGCCGGATATATTCCTACGGCTCGCTGGCCCGATTCCCGAACGCTGCGGCCCGTATTCCGGGCCTCCGGATCGAGCGCCCGGGCTTTTCCTCGATCGCAGGCAGGGCCGTCCCGACGCGCGACGACGTGCGGGAGAGCGTTTTGGACCGCCTCGATCCGACCCGCTACGCCGAGCGACTCTCAGGCTACCTTCTCCACCGGAAACGGCTCGCCGAACTGCGGGGAAACTATATGTATTTCTACACGGAGCTCGATAAACCCTTTTCCCGCAAAGGGTTGGTCGGAGTAAACCTGCACACCGGAAAGGACGCGCGGTTCATTTTATCTTCGGACCCCGACCCCCGATTCGTCACCGACGAGACGGTGAACCTGCTCTACTCGGCGGACGGCGACCGCCTGCAGGCGTTCGACGTGCTCGACAAATAGGGCACATGTAGGCGGACCGACCAGAGCGGTAATTCACCATTCCAGATCGCGCATTTGGGCGACGAGTATCACATTTTCGGGTCGGGACGGAGACTAGTTCGATCGTGCCTTACTTATTTATCGTTCCCCTCGATCATACCAACGAGGATGCGGCCTTTGATGGGTCCCAAGTCATCACCATGTGTTGTGCCCTTGCTCGCGTCGATGTTCGCGTCGATGTTCGCATCGATGTTCGCGTCGATGTTCGCCGCCTGGTGCGCGTGAACGTGACCGACCAGTTCACGATCTTGGTCTGACCGGTCCGTAGAGATCCTCGACGGTGAGCTTCGTGTCGGAATTCGCCCAGGCTTCCCGGAACTCGCGATCGACGAGGGCCGCCGAAGATTCCTTTCCCTGCTTCCGCAGCGCTTCGGCCAGGCCGAAAAGCGCGCGGCCGTTGCGCGGGTTTTTTTCGATCTCCTGGCGGTAGACCGTTTCGGCTTCGGCGAAATTTCCCTGCCTCAAAAGCGCGCGGCCGAGCCATTCGCGCGTCGGCAGGTGCCAGTCGGGCGGCTCGTTGTAATTGACCAGGTCTTCGGCCGCGGCGGCACGGCGGAGTGCGTCGATGCCTGTCTTGTCGCCGCGGGCGAGTGCGATCTCGCCCGTCAGCAATTCCTCCGCCACCTTCAAGACGCCGTGGGCGGAGCTGTTGCCGAATCCCGCGTCGGCGGGAATGGTCTTTAAAACCTCGCGCAAACCGGCGAGTTCCTTTTCGGCCTCAAGATTTTTCCCCGTGTCGCTCATCGCCAGACCGCGGGCCGCGCGCCAGATCGCGTTCGTTATCTTTAACTCGGCCGCCGGCTGCGGGTATTTCGTCACTTCGTCCCACTTATGAAATCGCGTCAGCGTGACGAGCGTGTAGGGCATGAACATCTCGAGCATCGGCATCAATTTCACGTTCGGGCCAACATTTGCCTCCAATTCTCGAGCGGCCTTGACGGCTCCGGCGTAATTTCCGTTTCCCGCATGAGAAGCGGCCAGCATGTGGATGTTGTGGTTGTAATACATCATCGGGTAGACGCCGGCCGCCCCGCTTTTCTGAATATAGTCACGGTCGGCGACGATCGCGTCCTCGTTACTCTTGACGGCGTCGGCGAAATCGCCGGTGCGAAGGTAAATGTGCGACGGCATGTGGACCAAGTGGCCGGCGCTCGGCGCAAGGCCTTCCAATCGCTTGGCCGCGCCCATTCCCTTTTCCGGATTCGGCGAAGCCTCTACCGCGTGGATGTAATAATGATTAGCTCCCGTATGTTTCGGGCTGCGCCGCATCACGCCTTCGAGGACGGCCATGATCTCGAGCGTGCCTTCCGCGGGTTTGCCGTCGAGCGACCAAAGCTGCCACGGCCGCAGATTCATCATGCTCTCGGCGTAGAGGGTGGCGGCGTCGAGGTCGTCGGGATATTTCTTCGCGAGCTCGCTCATCGCCTGTTTGTAATCGGTGGCCAATTTTTGGCGGTCGGTTTTGGGATCCTTAGCGTACCGTTTTGAAAGGGCGGCGATAAAATCGCGGTCGGCTTGCGAGGATCTTGCTGATAGCTCGATCGCCTTTCGCAAATTCGCGTACGCGTCGGTCAATTGAGCCTCGTCGGCGGTGACGTTGTAGTTCGAGCCTAAACCCAGCGCGATGCCCCAATACGCCATCGCCATTTCCGGGTCGAGCTCCGCCGCGTGTCGAAACGAGTTGATCCCCTCGGCGTGGTTGAACGCGTAAAGGTACGCCAGCCCCTGATTGAAAAATTTCTGTGCCTCGGCGTTTTTGGTCGTCACCGGGTGGTCGACACTGCCGAGACCGCCGTCGAGCCAGATCGGTGGTTTCTTTTCCGCGCCGCCGTGCGAGCCGTGCCCGTGCTGGGCGTGGGCGACGGTGCCCGCGAGTAGAATTATGAGAACGATTATTATGTGCATGTCTTTTTCAATTTCCCGTCCCAAATAGGGCGGTGCCGGTTTTTATCCGGCGGTTTTGTGAATGCCTATGCGGCCATATGGGAACGACGGCCACACGATGCACACGCCCGACCGTGAGGGAGGGC
>Ga0307408_100003365_pt1 | contig 10967 bp, 6 predicted proteins | sample 322Cmetagenome_FD_202116 | JGI IMG/M metagenome (GOLD analysis project Ga0307408, IMG submission 202116) | Maize rhizosphere microbial communities from greenhouse at UC Davis, California, United States - 322HYB-C-3 | ecosystem: Host-associated > Plants > Roots > Rhizosphere > Soil | place: USA... | reverse complement strand
GCACCCTGAGGTGTTTTTGCTGTTGCTGTGGCCAGATTCGCTACACGACCTGCATCTACATCTTCCTGCTTTACAACATAGTTCACTATCGTTTGGCCCGACTTCCCGGGATCAAGGTCATTAAGAGTAATGGCTGTCGAAGAGATCTTCGTATCGACTACTCGAACTGTATTCAGTTTAACATTACCCTCATTGATCACCTTGATTGTATAAGCTATTGTTGAGCCTACCTGATAAGTACCGGAAGCGGCTGTCTTTTCTACGCGGATCTTTGGATTCTGCGGAATCGTAATAATTGTTGGATCATTGGGAAGATTAGTAGTTAATGGATTATCTGATACCTTGGTTACATCTCCTCCGTTAGGCGATTTCCCATTCGCTGTAGCTGCATTACTGATTAATCCGGCATCAATATCGTCTTGGGCGACAATTTTCCTTACAGATACTGTCTTACTCTGACCAACAGCTAAAGATCCAACATTTAAGTCTCCAGAAATCACAGTGACTCCTGCATCGGTTATAACTACTGAGCTTAAACTTGCTTGTCCAGTATTCGTTATAACAATGTTATAATCTATAAAAGAATTCAATACTGGTACAGGATTCCCAATTACAGATTTTTCCAAACTCAAATCCACCTTATCAATCGTTACCGTTATCGGAGCAGACTCCACACCATCACTTGTAACTAATTTATAAGTATATGTATCCGTAGTTGTAAAACTTGCATTAGGCGTATAAGTAATAGTTCCTGTTACATCATTAAGAATTGCCGCTGTTCCTTTCGTGCCTTGAGATACTATTACAACTTTTGTTTGATTATCATTCGGCGTATCATTTGTTTTTACGTTTGTAGTAACCGAAGACCCAGGCTGAACATAATCTTTATCATTAGTCCCAACAGGCTTCACTTCAAAAGCTACAGTAATCGGATCAGATGTTGCACCGTCTTTAGACAATGTATATGTATAGCTGTCTTTTCCAACATAGCCAGTTGGAGGGGTATAAGTAACTTTTCCTGTACCATCAACAACCGGAGTTACTCCTTTTGTACTGGTAGAAGGGGTAATTACGATCCCAGTAACTGCACCTACTCCATCATTTGTTTTTACATCTGTTGTTTTCGCAGTTCCTACGGTAGTAACATCCGTATCGTTCGAGCCAGTTGGCTTAATGGTTATTTCGAAAGTTTGAGCATCCGAAAGATCAATACCTCCATTTGCAGTACCTCCGTTGTCTTGCAACTTAACAGTAACAGTTGCCTTGCCAACCTGGCCAGTAGCAGGCGTATAGGTTAACGTTCCGTTAGCAGCTATTGCAGGTTGAACGTTGAAAAGAGTACTCTTATCGTTTGTAACCGTAAAATTTAAAACAGCCTGAGAAGATTCATTTACAGGTCCCATGCTTATTGCAGTTGCCCATCCAGCAATAGATTGAGTTGCTGGAGTTGCCACAAAATTCAGAGTCTGATTAGCTCCCTTTGTGAAAGATGGCTTGTCATTTACGGGTTTAATCGTAATACTAACCGATGCATTTGATGAATAGATGGTTCCGTCTGAAGCTTTCCATGAAAACGCAGGAATGGTTCCGAAATAATCTGGGGCTGGAACAAACTCAATTTTACCAAGGTCGGCTTTTATAATTTCCGTACTTGTTGAAATAACGCTAATCACTCCTCCATTATTCAACTGAAACTTACCGTATGTAGCCTGATCTGGCAGTGTTACAAACTGTATTTTATTGATTGGATCTGAGTTAGCATCGGAATAAACAAAATCAGCCTCTACAAACTTCAAAACCTGATCTTCAAAACCATCGTTTTTAGTAATCGCACCGGCAGTTGGCGCATCATTCTGAATATTTAGAGTAACGATAGCCTCCGCTGTATTTAGAGAATAGTCCTGACCATCATAAGCCTGCCATTGGAATGTCTGTTGAGCAATACTATTTAAAGCAGGTTCATAGCTAACTGAAGAAAGATTTGCAGCAGGGATCACATCACCAACAGCCAGGACTGCAAGTCCACTGCCTTTATTTCCACGAAGAGTTCCTAAACCTGGAATTTTAGTTATTTTGATATTCACTAAGGCATCTCCAGCATCAGTATCCGAAAACTGGCCGGTGAACGTTGTTGCAACTAAAGGCGAAAGAGTAACATTTTTCTTTACTGTTTCTGTAGTAGATGCAACAGTTGGCTTCTGGTTTACAAAAGCCATGGATACAGTCTTTGCATCGTCCGCATAATTGCTTCCATTTGAGCCATTCCAGGTAAATTGAACTGTACCGATAAAGTTGCCAATTGGAGTAAACTCTAACTTCGACAGATCTGCGACATTAATTTCCTGAAAATCTACGACTGCAACGTTATTTAACTTCAATGCTCCTTGAGTAGTTGTATTCGGAAGATTTGTCAATCGAACTTTGGTAAAGGTGCTGCCTACGTATTGACTTCTGAAATCGTTCTCAGTAAACGAAATCTTAGTATTTTTAGGAACCGTGGTTTTAACAATATCTTTAATGGTTGGCTTATCTGCATTTACAGTAACATTGATATTGGCAATGTTCGAAACCTTACCGTAAGTATCCAAGAATGTATATTTTGCTAAGGCAGTTCCAGTATAGCCATTATCAGGGGTGAAAGTTACTAAGCCATTTGCGTCCACAGAGAATGTTCCCTTTCCCGAATCATTATAAGAATTGTCAATAGCTGGAGTCGTTGGATTTAGATCAATCGAACCAGCTTTAAAATCCCCCCCTGGAAGATTTACTTTAGCATTATCGCCTGTCGTTGCATGAGTAATGATGTTAATTGTACCAGTTTGACCTGCTAAAACTATTAAATTATCTGGATTGGCAACAGGGGATAAAAGGCTATTCATAGAAGGGGTAATCAGGACATTTCTGATTTCGTGTTTATTAATAAAATCACCTGTAGAAGCAGAAAAACCTCCTTTTAATACAGCAGGAATACCCGCTGCTGGGGTATATGAGACATTGTTCAATACATTGATCCACCTTGGATTCCACCCTCCAACAAAAACATCAACATTAATAATGAAGCCAGTACCTCCGCTTTTCTCAAGATCCATTCGCACCCTTCTATATCCCGCATCACTTTCTTTTGTATTTCTTGATGTCGTAGAAATGGAAAACCAATCAGAATTAGGAAGTGTATAACTACTTAGAACTGTCTGAGAACCATAAACTGCTCCTGTAACCTTTCCACCGATGAATGGATATGCAGTCGAACCAGTCCTCTCTTTATTCGGCCCCACCCCCCCTCGCACCGCAATTAATCCATCTCCTTGAAGTCTGTTCGGATGCGTAACACCATTTGCATCGGGAATACCTCCACTTTTTGACTCTGAAGCAACTCCAAAGTTTCCAAATTCATCTATTCCGATTACTAAGAACCCATTTTTCATTCCCGGGTTGGTCTCATTTTGAGCATACCCTAAAGCGCCGCCATCAGCCCCTGCTTCAAAACCTTCAGATGGATTATATAGAAAAAATGTAGTACCATCTGCCTTTTGAACATTTTGAGTTGTATGCGTAAAAAACTCAAATTCAACTCTCAAACCTTTACTGAAATCAAACGCCTGATCGATTAAACAATATCCGCGCTGTTTTACTTCATCTTCTGTAAGTCTCAACACTCCATCACCGGTAGGATCTAAAGTTCCGCTTGTTAACTTTGCACTACCTGAAAGAGTTATACCATTTTTTTCGTCTGTCTTAAAAGAGTTAAAATAAACAAACTGAGCGTAAGCATTGTTCCCAACCAGAAACAACAGGAACAATAAGAAAGAAAGTAAACGTTTTTGCATTTTAGTAATTACAGCGTTAATCGTTTGTAAGCACATACAGCACTCACAAACGATATATTACAGTCAGGGTTACACCTAACTATTAATGTTTTAAGAAAAGAAACCTAACCTCATCAAATGTATCGCGAAATGCGAAATCCATGCCATGAACCGTGCGCAAACTGAGAAAAATCTGCAATCAGCTGATACGCCTACGGCATCCTGCTCAGCAGCCAATTAGGCAGCCATATGGTCCTGAATTTCTATCCCGGGCATTTTCAAATTCAATAAGGATTTTAAGAGATGTATAGAAGAATTTCCCTAATCTTACTCAATCATTGCGATCTCCTCAACAGAAATCTCATTTTTATAATCTCTTTTTCGGTAGCTAAGTTAACTAAAACATGAGGATTTCGGTAATTACTTGTTTTTGATGCTTAAACGTCTTTCCGCAGCACTTCCAATGGTGGCTTGTTTAAAATTCCCCGGCTGTTAAATAAGCCTATCAGCACGGTTAAACCGGATATAGAAACGAACAGCAGAATAACCGGCATAAAATCGGGACTAAAGCTTGTTTTGAAGTTGAAATGCGTTAAAGCCCAGCTTCCCAGCACAGATAATAAAATGCCTGTGAATGACGCAAGCGCTCCAAGAAAGAAATACTCCAGGGCCGTAATTATAAAGATTTGTTTTCTGCTGGCTCCCATAGTACGAAGCAACACGCTTTCCTGAATGCGCTGGTATTTGCTGATGAGAACCGAAGCAATCAACACCACTATTCCGGTAATAATACTGAACAAGGCCATAAACTTAATTACAAACCCAATTTTACTTAGTATCTCATCCAAAACATTCAGCACAAGACTAAGATCTATGACAGAAATATTCGGAAACTTCTTAACGATTTGTTGCTGAAAATCAACCGAAGCCTTATCATTAGCAACCCTTGTTATCAACACATGAAACTGCGGTGCGTCCTCCAAAACGCCTTTTGGGAAGAGAACCCGAAAATTGGTTTGGATGCGATTCCAGTCAACCTCCCTGAAACTGCCTACCACCGCCGGAACCAAGGCTCCCTGCACATTAAATGTGAGCTTATCGCCTATTTCTGCGTGAATCCGCTCGGCGTATTGCTTCTCCAGCGAGACATAAATGGTTCCCTCTTTATCAACTGTTCCATGCCATTTCCCTTCAGTTATTCTTTCGGAATTGGTTAAAGTATCCCGAAAAGTTACTCTCAATTCTGAATTAAAGGCCTTTGGAGAAATCTTTAAGGTACTATCCTTTTTTACGTCGGCAGCGGTTTTTCCATTAATCTCTTCTACCCTAACCGTCACAATTGGTACTTGTTGTATCAGCGGAAGCTTATTTTTCAGAGCGAGACCGGCTACTTCCATTCTCTGCGATGGCTGAATATCGAACAAGATCATATTAGGCTGATTGCCGCTTGCCGAAAGACTTACCCTTTTCATCAGCACATCCTGCACAAGAAAAAGTGTACTGATAAATGCCGTACCTAAACCGATAGTTACCATCAGGGTAAGGGTTTGATTATTTGGCCGGAAAAGATTTGCCAATCCCTGGCGAAATAAATATCCCGCGGAAGACGGAAAAAATTTCCTGACCATCCAGATCAATAAAGCTGCTATTCCCGTAAGGATTAGAAAGGAGAACACGACTCCTGCAGTGAATACCAAAGCCTGCTTCAAGCCATCCAACTGAAAGTAACCGAATGCAACAATAAATAGCAGAACCAATAAATAAACCAGCCATTTAAGCGGATCTTTGAAGTTACTTGTCTCGTCATGCACCACACGCAGGGTGTTTAGCGGCGAAATGTTCCTGATAGAAATAAGTGGTAACAACCCAAAAAGCACTGAAATAATTACGCCGAGAAGAACACCCTGGCCGATAGCAAGCCATGAAACAGAAACGCTGATCTCCACTGGCAAAATGTCTTTTAACACAACAGGCAGCAGTTGTTGCACCACCGTACCTAATGCGGTCCCAATTAACGATCCGATAAAGCCAATTCCGACGATCTGGATAAGATAGATCAGGAAAGCTTCCCAACCCTTTACGCCCAGACATCTTAAAACAGCTATAGAATTAATTTTTTCGCGGATGTAAATATGAATAGCGCTTGCCACACCAATACAACCCAGCAATAAGGCCACAAAACCAACCAGGGAAAGAAATTGAGTAAGATCTTCAAATGAACGTCCGGTGTCTCTCTTCTGCGATTCGATGGTATTTAGATCCAGACCTTCTTTTTCAAGAACGGGATCGATCTTCTTAACTACTTTTTCCGCATCATCTGTTGGACTTAATTTTATGTAAGATTTATAGTTAACGCGGCTCCCTCTCTGCATCAGCCCGGTTAATTCCAGATATTTAAACGGCATATAAACCACCGGAGCTATGGATGCTGCCAGTCCCGTTTGTCCCGGCGCCTTTTCCAGAGTGCCGGCAATAGCGAAGGCTAACCTACCGATATGAATAGTATCGCCCGGGCGAGCGTCGAACTGCAGCATCAGCGTTTTATCAACCAACACCTCCTGCTTAAGCCTGAATGCTATACCTGCACCTGCGGGGCTCGTCTCTATTTTACCGTAGTAAGGATAGTTGCCCTCCAATGCTCGCACCTGTACTAGCCGAGTACCTCCATTTTTGCTGAAATAAATCATAGAAACAAAACTCTGCTCTTTAGAACGCTCTGCTCCGGTGCTTTCCAGCAGCTTTTGTACCCTGGCCGACGGTAATTTATTGGACGACACCACCAGGTCTGCTCCTAGCAAGGTGGCCGCCTGACTGTCAATATCTTTTTCCAGATTATTACCAAAAGAATAAATAGCCACCAGCGCAGCTATGCCCAGAATGATTGATGAAATGAAGAGGAACAGCCTGGAGCGGTTACGGCGACTATCTCTCCAGGCCATTTTAACTAACCAGGAGAATTTAGAGGTTTGTTGACTCATTTCAGATTCGGGTTAAATGATCGTCGCTAATTAAAGCACCACCTTTTATGCGGATGATGCGCTGGGTTTTCTGGGCCAGCTCCATATCGTGCGTTACGAGTACCAGGGTAGTACCTTGCTCTTGATTGAGATCGAAAAGCAGCTTGACAATTTTTTCACTCGTTTCGGTATCCAGATTACCTGTTGGCTCATCTGCAAACAAAATTTTGGGACTGTTGGAAAACGCCCTTGCCAGAGAAACCCGCTGTTGCTCGCCACCGGAAAGCTGTGATGGATAGTGATGACTTCGGGATGCCAGGCCTACTTTATCAAGCAGATCCAATGCTCTCTGCCTGATGTTTCGTTCACCTCTCAACTCAAGTGGAACCATTACATTCTCCAGAGCAGTGAGTGTTGGCAATAACTGGAAATTCTGAAAAATGAAGCCAACATGCTCATTTCGAGTCTGGGCCCGTTTATCTTCGCTCAACTGATCAATTCTTATTCCACTAAGCTCTACCGAACCGGAAGTGCTTCTGTCCAAACCCGCACACAAACCAAGCAGCGTTGTTTTCCCGCTACCAGAGGGTCCGACAATAGCCACCGCCGAACCTGCATCTACAGAAAAGTTTACCCGATCGAGTACTGTAAGGCTTTTACCGCCACTCATATAGGTTTTACTAAGGTTTAAAACATTTAATATTGTATGCATAGAGCTTTTTAAAGTTTGGATTAATGATATGTGCAAATATTACATTGGCCTTTGTAAAAAAACGTAATTACAAACCAGGAACTAAGACACAAGATGAAGACAGCTGCACTGAACAGCAAAGTATTTTATAATGATAATAAAAAGCAAAAGGCAAGCAACCAGGAATTATATCAATAAGAAAATTAATACACATTATACATTGAAACTTTGTCAAGTACCTAGCAGATTCCTCAAAACTGGCTTTTCCTGCCTAAAAAACAACAAAACACTTTACCAGCGAATTAATTTATTGTTTATTTACCACTGTTATGTATAAAATTACGCTTTCTTTCCTGATATGCCTTGCTCTTGCCGCCTGCTCTGGCAATAACAAAAACAGTGCAAATAAGGAAGATCAAAAACAGGAAAAAATGACAGCGAAAAAAAGCATTATCTTTTTCGGCAACAGCCTCACCGCCGGGTATGGCTTAGAAGATCCCTCTGACGCCTTCCCTGCTCTTGTTCAAAACAGGATTGATTCTTTGCAACTTCCTTACAAAGTAATAAACGCCGGCTTAAGCGGAGAAACCACATCGGGCGGCAATACCCGTATCGACTGGTTGCTAAAGCAACAAATTGATGTTTTTGTATTGGAACTTGGCGCTAACGACGGTCTTCGGGGCATCCCGGTAGCGGAAACAAAAAAGAATCTACAGAGCATATTAGATAAGGTAAAAGCAAAATTCCCCGACGTAAAAATCTTACTGCTGGGTATGCAGATTCCTCCGAATATGGGGGCAACTTATGCCGAAAACTTTCGGGCAATTTACAGGCAACTGGCCGATGAGAATAAGATTTCATTAGTCCCGTTTATGCTTGAAGGCGTAGCGGGCAATCCGAAACTTAATTTGAACGATGGGATACACCCTACAGCAAAAGGTTATAAAATAGTGGCGGAGAATGTCTGGGAAGTGCTGAAAGGGATGCTGTAAAAACGATATGCATCGTCAACTATTTGGATCTAAGTTATATTTTCATTCTTGCGCTGATGCTTAACAAAGCCTTATTCCTTCATCTGCTGCTGGCGAGTCTTTATCTTAAAACTTATGCTCATCAGTCCGACACGCTAAAGCTTTATTACAAAATAAATGAGAAAACAATACAGCGACATTCTACCCTGATTGATTCGTTTCTACTTGTACCTTATACCTGTATTACCCAGGCTTATGTTATTGGCTATGCAGATTTTATCGGCTCTGTGGATTACAATTTACATTTAAGCAAAGAAAGAGCCCAGCTAATTTCCGCATTATTAAAACAGAAGCTTAATGATATATCAATTGATACCGAATGGAAGGGCGAAATTCCATTCTCCGGAACGGTATCTGCTTCGGGCAATCCATACGATCGAAGAGTGGAGATCATTGCAAAAAGAGAAGCAATTTCGAACCCTGTAACCACGAAAGTTGAGCAAACAAACAAAAGTCAGCCAACCCCGGCCGCCATTCCCGGAAATGATGCGATTACAAGCCTGGCCAATCTGAAGGTAGGAACAAGCATCAGTATACAGGAACTTAATTTTATATCAACCCGGCATGTTCTGCTTCCCGAATCCTTATCTTATTTAGAAATACTACTGAACACATTAAAAAACAACCCGTCGTTATGCATCCAACTTATAGGCCATATTGCAGGAAAACCCGTATCAGGCGACGGTTATGACTCTGACACCAAAGAACGGCATCTATCCTTGAACCGGGCTAAATTTATATATGATTATTTAGTTAAAAACGGCATTGCTGCCAGTAGGATGAAATACAGTGGTGTAGGAAACTCTCAACCCAAAGTTTATCCGGAAAGGAATGCCGAAGATATGGCTAAAAACCGTCGGGTTGAAATAGTAGTGACAGCTAATTTCTCCGTTAAATAGCTCAAAAGTAAATACTTTGTGATTCTTTTTTTAAGCTCCGCTTAAAACGCTTTATGCCCGAAACTTTTCAGTACCCATTACATCTTCTCTATGTTAAAACTCCCCCATTTAGATACCTGATTGATCTCTAATTGTTAGATCGTTTTCCGAGATGGGACGAACAGAACTAGTCTTATAACAATAAAAGTAGCAGGCAGAAGTTCTGTTATTAACCCTTAAAAAACAGAAGCTTTACCCAGCTTGCAAATAATTTTCAAAAAAAACATTTAGCCCGGGTTACTTCTTCGCCTTTCTCGTATTAATTTAAAAGAAACACAAACAACCATGGCAACTTCATTAAAACCATCATCAGCATAAAGAAAAGAAGATCAAAAAACTAACCGCAAGAGCACATAAAACCACTTAGCGTTTTCAAACCTCAGCTTACAGACAGTATTCTACTGCCAGGACGCACCGTTCATTCACACCAATAATTTTCTTAAAAATTAAATTTAATTGCATGAAAAATTTCATCACTTATGCATGGGGGATTGCTATTGCCCTAACTTTAGGTGCATGCTCTAACTCTAAGATAAACTACGTTGCTTTGTTTGCCGAATCTCAGCCCGAGAGTTCAGAAAACTTAGCAGATTTCCCCAAGAACTTTCAGGGAAAATATCTGAATAAAAGCGACAGCTCTATCCTTACCATAAACTCCAAAGGGCTTTATTTGCAGAAATCTTTTCCTTATACGCTGCATATAAACGAGCTTGACAGCAACGAGCAACTCAGTGGAGATACAGTAATTATAAACAACAAAGATCACTCCAGGCAAATAACAAAAAGAGTAAAAGACAGTCTTCTGATAACAATAAATTCAATAGATACCATTTTCGAGATCAAAGAGGATCAGCACTTAAAGCGATTAGGCAAGCATTATATTTTAAACTCAAAGATTGAAAATGGCTGGCTGATAAGAAAACTAAACAAACATAAAAAGCTGCTCACAATAGCCTCTCTGGAAGAACAGGAAGTGAACACATTAAAGGAGATTGCAAGCAGTTCATCCGACTCGATACCATATTACTTTAAAATATCGGAGAAGAACTTCAAACACTTTGTAAATCATAAAGGCTTCCGCTATATAGACACCCTCGCCTTAATAGAACAATAAGGCATACAAACAAAAACAAGAAATTTTCTAACCCTTAATAACTAAAAATGAAGACCATTAAATTTTCATTAGGGATACTTATTGCCCTAACATTTGCAGCCTGCAGTTCGAATAAATCATCTGAAGGGGCTGACTCATTGGAGTCTGAATCAACCACTACCAGCGCTGATTCGACTGCTGCTTATACAGAAACCGTATCTGATCTCGCTGGCGGCAACGCCAAACTTGCCAAATCTGCAAATCTGGATTTTCGCGTGAATAACGTTTATAGAACTGCAAGGAACATTTCTTCAGCAGTCCGCGATCTTGGCGGTCTTATTACGAATAACAATATTGAAACTAACCTTATCAACAGCAAAGAAATTCCGCTTTCTAATGATTCCGTACAGGTAATTTCATCTTATAACATTGAGGCACAGATGTCTGTACG
>Ga0307408_100003363_pt1 | contig 10979 bp, 1 predicted proteins | sample 322Cmetagenome_FD_202116 | JGI IMG/M metagenome (GOLD analysis project Ga0307408, IMG submission 202116) | Maize rhizosphere microbial communities from greenhouse at UC Davis, California, United States - 322HYB-C-3 | ecosystem: Host-associated > Plants > Roots > Rhizosphere > Soil | place: USA... | reverse complement strand
CCGCGCTCGATTGGTCCGCCTTCTTTGCCGGCCAAGAACGCTCCCGCGTTCATCTCCCGACCTACCCCTTCGAACGCCAGAGCTACTGGATCGACGTCTCAGCCGAAATTCCACAAGTACCGCAGCAGGCTCCCGCGCTGCTCGCAGCTGAGTCACCATCTCCCGTCTCCCTTCAGCCATCCCCCCCAGCCATGTCCCGCGTCACCGACCTTGCCGCCAAGCTGCGTGCCATCGTCCACGAACTCTCCGGCATCAGCGTCGATGACGATGCCGCGACATTCACCGAGCTTGGCTTCGACTCGCTCTTCCTCACCCAGGCGAGCCAAGCGATCCAATCGCGTTTCGGCGTGAAGATCACCTTCCGCCAGATGCTCGGCGATCTCTCCTCGGTGGCGGCCATCGCAACTCACCTCGATGCGGAACTGCCCGCGGCCGCAGCACCTACGACACCTGCCGCGGTTGCCGCGCCTGTACCCCTTCCTCAAGTCGCACCGGTTGGCAACGGCACCATCGAGCAATTGATGGCGAATCAGATCCAGCTCATGCAGGCCCTATTGGCTGATCGCCAAAATCTTGCTCCGACACCCGCGACAACCAACGGCCCGGCCACGGTGAAATGGCCAGCCAACCATACCCGCAACGTTTCCGCCAACACCCGCTTCGGCCCCTACAAGCCGATCGACAAGGGCGAGAACGGCGGACTCACACCAGTCCAACAGAAGTCGCTCGACGAACTGATCGCCCGCTACGTCCGCAAGACCGCCTCCTCCAAAGCCTATACCGCCGAGCACCGCGATCACTACGCCGACCCGCGCGCCGTCTCCGGCTTCAAGTCACTGTGGAAGGAGATGGTTTACCCTATTGTCTCCTCCCGCTCGAAGGGCGCGAAAATCTGGGACCTCGACGGCAATGAGTATGTCGACATCACCATGGGCTTCGGCACCTATTTCTTCGGCCACTCGCCGGAGTGGTTGACGGAAGCCATCGAGAAACAACTCCACACCGGCATCGAAATCGGGCCGCAATCGCCCATTGCCGGCAAGCTCGCGAAGGCGATCTGCGAGCTGACCAACATGGAGCGCGCCACCTTCTGCAACACCGGCTCCGAAGCCGTGATGGCTGCCATGCGCCTCGCCCGCACCATCACCGGCCGCACCCGCATCGCCTACTTCACCGGCGATTACCACGGCATGTTCGAGGAAGTGCTGGTCCGCGGAGCTTGGGTCGAGGGCGTTTATAAAGCCCAGCCGATCGCACCCGGCATCCCGCAGTCGCTCGTCGAGAACATGCTCGTCCTCGACTACGCCGATCCCGCTTCGCTTGAAATCCTCAAGGCTCACGCCCACGAACTCGCCGCAGTGATGGTCGAGCCAGTGCAGAGCCGCGCTCCCGGCCTCCAACCTCGTGACTTCATGCACGAGGTGCGCGCCATCACGAAAGCCTCCGGCACCGCGCTCATCTTCGATGAAGTCGTCACCGGCTTCCGCTGCCATCCCGGCGGCGCGCAGGCCTACTTCGGTGTCGAAGCCGACCTAGCGACCTATGGAAAGGTCATCGGCGGAGGCATGCCTATTGGCGTTTTGGCGGGAAAGCGCGAATACATGGACGCGCTCGATGGCGGAGCCTGGAACTACGGCGACGACAGCTTCCCGGAAGTCGGTGTAACTTTCTTCGCTGGCACCTTTGTCCGCCATCCGCTCGCCTTGGCAGCGGCCTGGCGCGTCGTCGAGCACCTGAAGGGCGAAGGCCCTCGTCTCCAGATCGAGGTCACCGAGCGCGTCGAACGCCTGTGCCGCACGCTCAACAGCCATTTTGAAGCCATCGGCGTGCCAATCCGCCTGCCGCACTTCAGTGCCTACGCAGTGATCGAGTATGCGGCAGACCTGAAGTACGCCAGCCTGCTCTGGTACTTCCTCCGCGAAAAGGGCGTCCACGTCTGGGAAGGCCGGCCACTTTACTTCACTACCGCGCACACCGACGAGGACTTCGATCGCATCGTGCGCGGCTTCACCGAAGCCGTCGCCAACATGCAGGCCGCCGGGTTTCTTCCAGCATCAGCCAAGGAAGGCACCGCACCCGCCGTCTTCCCGCGCCACGACTCTGCGCCCACCACCGAAGGCCAGCGGGAGATCTTCCACTCGCTCATGATGGGCGATGAGGCGAACTGCGCCTACAATGAGTCGAATGTCATCTGCTTCGATGGTGAGCTCGATCTGCCCGCCTTGCGCGCAGCCCTGCTCGATATCGTCGTCCGCCACCCGGCCCTGCGCAGTACCTTCAGCGAGGATGGCGAGCAGCAGGTCTTCCACGTCGCACCCCGGCAGTTGGAAATCCAAGAGCATGACTTCTCCGCACTCACCGCGGACGCACGGGACATGCACTGGTCGCAGGTGAAGGAAGACGAAGCGCGCACGCCCTTCGATCTTGCCCGTGATCCCTTGTTCCGCATTCAGGTCGCACGTCTTTCGGAAAGTCACCACGAGCTGCTATTCACCGCCCATCACATCGTCTGCGACGGCTGGTCCTTCGGCATGATCCTCATGGAGTTGGCGCAGGCCTACAATGCCCGCAAGGCAGGTCGCCTGCCGATGCTGCCACCGGCGATGTCCTTCGCTGACTATGCGCGTCACGAGGTTGCCCATCAGAACGAACACGCCACCGCCGAAGCCTGGTGGGTCGCGAAGTTCGAGAATGGCGCACCAGTTCTGGAGCTTCCCACCGATCGCCCTCGTCCCCAGGTGAAGACCTTCGCCGGATTGATGGAGTCGATCACGCTTGATGCGGATCGCTACGTCCGTCTCAAGAAGGCCTCGCCGAAACTCGGCGGCACCTTGTTCGCGACCCTCCTCGCCAGCTTTGCCACGCTGCTTCATCGCCTCACCGGCCAAGAGGACCTGGTCATCGGCGTGCCGGCCGCAGGACAGACACGCATCGGACGCGATGAACTCGTCGGCCACTGCCTGAACTTCCTCCCGCTACGCCTCCAAGCATCAGCGGACCGTTCCTTCCGCGCCTTCGCGGCGGAGGTGAAGGAACAGGTGCTCGAAGCCTACGATCACCAGGACTGCACCTTCGGCAGCTTGCTGAAAAAACTCAGCCTGCCACGCGACACCAGCCGCCTGCCGCTGGTCAACGTGATGTTCAACATCGACAAGTCGGGCATCGACCAGATCACCTTCGATGGCCTTGGCTTCGACGTCTGGACCAATCCCAAGCGGCACGTCAATTTCGACCTCTTTTTCAACCGCGTCCAAACCGACGAGCGCATGATCGTGGAGTGCGAATACAATCCCGATCTCCACGACGCCGCCACCATCCGTCGCTGGCTTGGCTGCTTCGAGCAACTGATCGAAAGCGCGATCCTCGATGGCGAAACCGAGTTGCAGGCTCTTCCCATCCTCAATGCAGAGGAAAGCCAACGCGTCCTCGTGGATTGGAATGCGACCGAGCGCGACTACCCGCGCACGGCGACCCTCACCTGCCTCGTCTCACACATCGCTTCCCGGGTTCCGGACAAGATTGCCGTCCGCTGCGGCGATACCGCTCTCAACTACGCCGCGCTGGAACAGCGCGCTAATGCCATCGCGAACCGCCTTCAGTCTTCCGGCGTGAAGCGCGGCGACTTGGTCGGCATCCACGTGGAGCGCTCGACCGACATGGTCGCAGGCCTGCTCGGCATCCTGAAATGCGGGGCCGCCTATGTGCCAATGGATCCCGCCTTCCCGGCCGAGCGCCTCGCCTTCATGGTCGAGGACGCGCACATGCCGCTAATCCTATCGCAGACCTCGCTGCACAGGGAACTGCCAGCTTCGCAAGCACAGGTGGTGCTCGTCGACGAGGTCACCGGCGACGGCAGCGGTTTCACTGGAGTCGAAGGCGATCCCGAGGACCTCGCCTACGTGATCTTCACCTCCGGCTCGACCGGCCGTCCCAAAGGCGTCCGCCTGCCCCACCGCGCGGTGGTGAATTTCCTCAATTCGATGCGCCGCGAACCGGGCCTGACTCCGGATGACGTGCTGCTCGCGGTGACCACGCTTTCCTTCGACATTGCCGGCCTGGAAATCTTCCTGCCGCTGACCACCGGAGCCGAAGTCGTGATCGCCACCCGCGACACCACCATCGACGGCAATCGGCTTGCCGAGACCATCGCCAGCCAAGGCGTGACCGTCCTACAAGCGACGCCCGCAACGTGGCGCTTGTTGTTAGAAGCACAGTGGACCGGCAAGTCTGGCTTCAGAGCACTGGTCGGCGGCGAAGCCGTCCCGCGCGATCTGGTTAACCGACTCGATCCCCTGTGCGGAGAAATTTGGAACGTCTATGGCCCGACAGAAACGACCATCTGGTCCACCACGGCGAAAGTAAACGCTGGAGAGGGACCGGTGACCATCGGCCGGCCCATCGACAATACCCAGGTCTTCATCGTGAATGCTGCCATGCAGCCGCAGCCCGTCGGCATCGCCGGCGAGCTGCTCATCGGTGGCGACGGCCTCGCCCACGGCTATCACGCGCGCCAGGACCTGACCGACGACCGCTTCATTGCCACGCCGCTCCAGCCCGGCAAGCTCTACCGAACCGGTGACCTCGCACGCTGGAATCCCGATGGCACGATCGAATGCCTGGGCCGAATGGACCATCAGGTGAAGGTTCGCGGCTTCCGCATCGAGCTCGGGGACATCGAGACCCATCTCGAACAACATCCATCCATCGCGCAGGCCGTGGCCCACGTCCACGACGGCCGCCTGGTGGCTTACCTGAGGCCCGAGGGTTCCACCGGTAATGGAACCGCCATCTGGGAGGATCAGTGGGACCTGCTCTACAAGTCCGCCATCGATCAATCGGGCAGCGGCAAGCTGGACAAGCTCGACTCGGTGATCGCCGGCTGGGCAGGCATCACGGACATCGACGACCAGGTCGCCGAGTGGATCGAAACCACCAGCTCGCGCCTGCGCGGTTATGGCCCGCGCCGCATCTTCGAGATCGGCTGCGGCACCGGCCAGATCCTGTCGCGCTTCGCTGCCGAGTCCGAGTGTTACTGGGCCGCGGACATCTCAAAGGTCGCGATCGAGGCGCTCCAGAAGAATCACCCCTTGCCGCAGGTGAAGCTCTTTCATCGCCCTGCCGATGACTTCTCGGAGATCCCGGACGGCTACTTCGACACGATCATCATCAATTCGGTCGCGCAGTATTTCCCGGATGCGCCGTATCTCTCCCGCGTGCTCGCAGGTGCAGCGAAAGCGCTGAAGCCGGGTGGTCGCATCTTCCTCGGCGATATCCAGAGCAATGCACTCCTCTCGGCCCATCACGCCGAGATCCTTCGCGAGCGAGCCCCGGTTGGAACGACCTGCAAGCAACTCCGCGAGAAACTCGCCCAACGGCTTTCCCGCGAAACCGAGCTTTCGCTCGACCCCGCATGGTTCGATCACCTCGATGGCTTCTCGCACATTGAGATCCAGCTTCGCCGCGGCAAGCTCGCGAACGAAACCACGACCTATCACTACGACGTGATCCTGCACGTCGGTGAAAAACCCGCCACCCAAGTGGTGACTAATTGGCGCCAGTGGGAGCGACTCAATCTCGAGCAGCTTGAGGCAATGCTCGCCGAAGGGCCGAACGAATTGGCTATCGCCGGAATCGCGGATCTTCGACTCGCCCCGGCACTCGGTTTCCTGAGAGCGTTGGAGCATTCACCCGAGAATAGCGCGCTGCCGTTCGTGCCATCGCCGCCGAATACTGCCCTCACCGCCGAAGACCTGTTCACCGCCGCTGCCAATGCCGGATACAAGGCGCATGTCCGCTGGCGTGGCAACGGCGCCGCCGGTATCATCGATGTGATCTTCCTGCCCGCCGGCAGCGGCGTGCTGCCCCTCTGGCCGATCCAAGCGTCCCCGACGCCGTTGGCAAACGTGCCGCATCACGAAAAGCCGTCCGCGGCCCTCGGGACCGAGCTGCGCCAACATCTCGCGGCGAAGCTGCCGGACTACATGGTTCCCTCCGCGTTCGTGGTGCTCGATGCCTTCCCGCTCACTCCGAATGGCAAGGTGAACCGCAAGGCCCTGCCTGCACCTGGCGAAGCCGAGGACGCACCTGCCCGTGAGATCGTCGCGGCAAAGAACGATACCGAGCAAAAGCTGGTCGGGATCTGGAAACAGGTGCTTGGCCTGAAGGAAATCGGCACGGCCGATGACATCTTCGAGCTCGGCGGCGACTCGATCCTGATCTTCCAGATCAGCACCCGCGCCACCCGCGTCGGACTGGCTCTCGCCCCGGCGCAAATATTCCGCCATCGCAACATCGCCGCGCTGGCAGCCGACCTGAATTCCGTGGTAGAGCCCGCTCCGGCCTCCCCGACCATCCAACGCGTGAACCGGGATGCTTACCGCCGCAAACTCTGAGCCCATGAGCGAGCCCCCTCACGACCTCGATGCGACCCAGGCGCCCGAGTCCGCGGAGGTACTTGCGTTTCCTGCCTCGGTCGCCCAGCAGGTCTTCTGGTATCTGGAACTGCTGCAGCCGGGTGTCTCGGCCTTCAATATCCCGATGCGCTTCCGGCTGGAGGGGGACCTCGACACGGGTCTGTTAGAGCGATCACTGCGCACCATCGTCGATCGGCATGAATCGCTGAGGACCCACTTCGAGGAGGAGGCTGGCGAGTTGCTGCAGATCGTTTCACCGGACGCCAATTTCGAATTCCCGCTCTACGACGTTTCTTCGCTACCTGAGAGCGAACGGCAGGCGGAAGCCGACCGACTCGGCAGCATCGAAGCCCAGCGACCCTTCCATCTCGCGACCGGACCCGTCTTCCGTGCAGAGCTGGTGAAGCTGTCCGCCACCTCCCACATCCTCCACGTCACGGTCCATCACGCAATGTTCGACGGTTCGTCCATGACCGTCCTGACCGAGGAACTGGCGCATATCTATCAGGCCTATCACGATGGGAAGGAATCCCCGCTCGAACTGCCCCCCATCCAGTATGGCGACTTCAGCGTGTGGCAGAAGGATTTCCTCGAAGGCCCTGAAGTCGCCAAGCAGCTTGCCTATTGGAAAGATCGGCTGGCGGGAATGGCGGAGCTGGATTTGCCGACCGACCGCCCACGCCCCGCCGCGAAGTCGTGGAATGGCGATCTGATTTCCTCCCTGCTGCCGCGTGACCTGACCAACCGCTTGCAGGCCATCGCCGCCCGCAATGGCGCGACGCTCTATCACCTGCTACTCGCGGCGTACAAAGTCCTGCTCCACCGCTACAGCGGGATGACAGATATCGCCGTCGGATCACCGATCACCGGTCGCACACGAGCGGAAATGGAGCGCCTCATCGGCGTGTTCATCAATTCGCTGGTGCTGCGTAGCGATCTCTCGGGCGACCCGTCGTTCGAAAGCCTCGTTTGCCAGGTTCGGGATACGGCACTGTCCGCAGTCGAGAACCAAGACGTGCCCTTCGAGTGCCTGGTCCGTGCGTTGAAGCCGAACCGAGATTCAAGCCGCAATCCGCTCTTCCAAGTCAATTTCACCCACCAGCGGTCGTTCGCGAAGGCAGGCAAGTTCGGCGACGTGGAGTTGATCCCGATTCCATCGCGTTCGCCCGGCGCCATCTTCGACCTCCACTTCTTCATGGTCGAGCGCGCCGAAGGCTGGCGCGTCACCTGCGACTTCAGCACCGACCTCTACGACCACGCCACCGCGCGGCGGATGCTCGCGCATTATCAACGCTTGCTTGAGGGAATAGCCGAAGCCCCTGACAAGAAGCTCTCGCAACTGGAGATTCTTACCGACGGTGAGAAAGAGACGATCCTCGGTGAATGGTCACGAAATGGAGCAACTGGGAGCGCGGCCACGATTTCAGCATGGTTCCTGGACACAGCACGGGATCATGCCACCCGCACCGCCCTGGTCTTCGGCGAGCATACGCTCACTTACACCCAGCTCTATACTGAAGCCTCCACTGTAGCGGCGCGCCTGATCGAATCCGGTGTACAGCCCGGTGACTTGGTCGCCCTGTGCTCGAAGCCATCGCCGGAGATGATCGTCGGCCTGATCGGCATCCTGCTTGCAGGAGGGGCCTATGTGCCACTCGATCCGGACTATCCCGCGCAACGCTTCGCGCTCCTATTGGAAGAATCCGGTGCCCGCGTCGGCCTGGCCACCCCGGAGCTGACCTTCTCGTTCGGCGATTGGAGCGGAACCTTGTTAGAAATCCCGAGGATCGGCAGTGCCAATCCCGTCGATCTCCCGAATATCGCACTTTCCGCGGAGCACCCTGCCTACTTGCTCTTCACCTCCGGCTCCACCGGCAAGCCGAAAGGCGTGTTGGTGCCTCACCGCGGCGTCACGCGACTGGTGCGCAACAACGGCTTCATGCCGATCACCGCCGACGATGTCTTCCTCCAGGCTGCACCCCTCTCCTTCGATGCCTCGACGCTGGAAATCTGGGGACCACTGCTCAATGGAGGCACGCTGGTGATCCCCTCGCAGGGCATTGGCCTGGATGAGATCGCCACCGCGGTCCGCGAGAAAGGGGTCACCACGCTCTGGCTCACAGCGGGCTTGTTCCAAGTGATGATCGAGGAACACGCGGAGGCGCTCAAAGGCCTGCGTTACCTGCTCGCGGGTGGCGACGTCCTCTCCGTCTCCCATGTTCGCCAAGCCTTGGCGTCTTTGCCCGGCACCACTCTCGTCAACGGCTACGGGCCAACGGAGAACACCACGTTCACCACCTGCCACACGATTCGCGAGCAGGACTGCGAGCGCCCGTCGATTCCCATCGGCCGTCCGATCGCAAACACTACTGCCTTCATCCTCGACGATCACGGCCGTCCCGTGCCGGCGGGAGTTCACGGCGAGCTTTTCACCGGAGGCGATGGCCTCGCGCTCGGCTATCACGGCGACGCGGCCCTGACCGCCGAGAAGTTCATCACCCATCCGCAGTTCGGCCGACTGTATCGCACCGGCGACCTCTGCCGCTGGCTGGCGGATGGCACCATCGAGTTCATCGGCCGCCGCGACCATCAGGTGAAGGTCCGCGGGTTCCGCATTGAACCCGCTGAGATCGAGACCGTCCTCGCGTCGCATCCCGAAGTGCGCCAAGCGAAAGTGGCGGTGCGTGGCCACAGCGCGGAAACAAAGCGCATCCTCGCTTGGGCCATCGTGGAACAAGGCAGTTTGCTCGACTCTAACAAGCTCGATGCCTGGCTCTCCGCACGACTTCCGGCCTTCCTGCAGCCCGACGGCGTGATGATCGTGGATGCCCTCCCGGTCACCGCGAATGGCAAAATCGACCTCACCGCATTGCCCGACCCGGTGAAAGCCACCGGAGAAGCCCGCCGCTTTAGCCCGCCTCAGGGCGCGATCGAACTCCAACTTGCCGCCATCTGGAGGGAACTACTAGGAACCTCGGAGATCGGCCGGGAAGACGACTTCTTCTCACTCGGCGGCCACTCGCTGATGGCCCTCCGCATGTTCTCACGTATCTCCCGTGAGTTCGGCCGCAGCTTGCCATTGGCCGCATTGCTCAGCCATCCGACAATCGCGCGCCTCGCCTCGTTGCTGGAGCCCGAGTCGCAGACCGGCCCGGAGAAGTCTGGCAAGAGAGGGCATCTGGTGACCCTGTCCGACCGCGGCACTCCCCCGCCCCTCTTCTGCATTCATGGCGGCGACGGCGGCGTGATCTTCTACCGCGGATTGGCGGAGCGCATGACCGGCGAGTTCCCGATCCACGCGATCGAAGCGCTTTCTCTCAGCAACAGCACACCCATCGAAGAATCCAGCGTCGAAGAAACCGCAGCCGCCTACGTAAAGGAACTGCTAGAGGTGCATCCCGAAGGACCCTTCCGCTTGGCTGGATACTCCTTCGGCGGCGTGGTAGCGCATGAGATGGCTTGCCAGCTCGTCGAGAAAGGTCACACGGTCGATTTCCTCGGACTCTTCGACACTCACAACCCGACCGCTCCCAGCAAGCGCTACTCTCTGGGAGGACGGCTCGGCGCATTCTGGCAGCAACAAGATGACTTGCCCCTGCCCGCGAAACTCGAGCGCCTGCGGGAACGCATCGCGGAAGGCATCGCGGTTCACCGTCAGGTAAAGAAGGAAGTCTCCGAGGCGATGAACATGGGACCGGCCGAGGCCCACAGTGACTTGCGCCGCGTCCAAGTCCGCGAGGAGAACTGGCGCGCCATGCAGGCCTACCGGCCGCGGCCCTATGCGGGAACGACCACCCTCTTCAAGGCCATGACCCCTAGCGACAAGGTCGAGTGGCCGGCTGACTACGGATGGACACCCGTGGCACTGGCCGGCCTCAGGATCGTCCCCGTACCCGGACGGCACCTGACTCTTTTCGATGAAGCGAATGTCGGTTCGCTGGCGAAAGCGTTGCAAGAAGCGCTCCAGGCTACCGCGATCGCGTGAGACTTTCCGTTCGCTCGGCACCGTGATTGTTGCTAGATCAGCGCGCCCCTGTCGCCCCCATGACCGTGACGCGCCCCCGTCTTGCCCTGTTGTTTTCCATCCTCCCCCTCGGAGCGATGGCTCAGACCTATGTGGATCTGGATTTCTCCGGCAATGTGCAGCCGGCGACCCAGATGTATCCGAACAACTCAACACTCGGGCCTTACTATTCGTCGGCGTTGTCGATGGATTTTGCTAACGCGGGAACCTATAATGGCAACTCCGTCGATGTGCGGGTGTCCTTCCTCGGACTGACCGATGGCGAAGGCTCTTCGTTCCGCGATACCAGCACCTATCAGTGGGTCGGCTGGATCCCGGACTACAATGACAGCGCTTCCAAGAACGACCTCGGCGTTTACTACCGTCAGGATGGCAATCTTGCCCAGCCCACCGGCGGCATTGCCTGGTCGATGAGCTTCTATCTGGGCGGCAGCAATTTCGGGACGGAGCTGACGCTGCCCGGCGTCCGCCTCCTGATCTATGATCATGATGGCGAAGCCCTTCAGTCCGAGTCGATCCGCGCTTTCGCAGGGGACGGCTTG
>Ga0307408_100003361_pt1 | contig 10984 bp, 9 predicted proteins | sample 322Cmetagenome_FD_202116 | JGI IMG/M metagenome (GOLD analysis project Ga0307408, IMG submission 202116) | Maize rhizosphere microbial communities from greenhouse at UC Davis, California, United States - 322HYB-C-3 | ecosystem: Host-associated > Plants > Roots > Rhizosphere > Soil | place: USA... | reverse complement strand
TCGTCAATAGTAATAGCAACTCCGAACGCGTCATCCGTTCGAGATACGGCCGGATCACGAGCGCCGACTCAATGCCAACAAAGATGTTTGCGGCACTCGAGAGCGACTCGGCGCCGCTGATCTTCATCGTGCGATGAAAGAGCTTCGCGAAGAGTCGCACGAAGATTTGCAACACACGCAGGTGATAGAGCATCGCGGTGAACGCCGCAAAGAAGATCACAACCGGAAGAACCTGGAACACGAGTATGAAACCAACAGAGCCTGGCTCGCCTGGACTCGCCGCGAGTGGTCCAAGCAGGAACACCGAACCGCTCTTGGACGCGTTGAGCAGGACCAGCACCGCATCGTTCAGCCAGAGTAAGATTCGATGTGAAAGCGGCAAGCGAAAAACGATCAGACCGATGAGCAGTTGCAGCGCGACACCCCAGGCGATGGTCTTCCACGCAATGCGCCATCGATTACTGGAGAGTAACCAGGCGATCCCGGCGAAAACCACGAAACCCACGAGTGAAACCGCGTGATGAATCATCTGGTTCCGTCCTTATTTACTGGTTTTTATTGGAACGAAGCAGCACAAATCACAAAGCCGACCCAGTTTATGCTTCTTTGTACGTCTTTGTGGCCAATTTTTGCTCTTTCTCGTACAATGACCTCCCCTTTTTGACAAGCCTTTCCCCCTGATGCGCCGGTGGTAAAACCCTGCCCGGTGGAACTCTGTCATTCCAAAGGACACCTGCTGAGATAAATGCCGGATGAAAGCAAGATGAACAATATCTTGGTGGTTGACGATTCGCCCACGATGAGGCGCATGGTGATTACGTCGCTCGGCTCGCTGCGACGAGTGAAGTCCACGCAGGCGGGCAGCGGCCTCGAGGCCATCGAACGCCTGGCGATTGAACCCGTTGACCTGATGGTGCTCGATCTAAATATGCCCGACATGCACGGCATGGAAGTGATCAACTTCGTCAGAAAACACCAGGCCTATCGAAACATTCCCATCGTGGTGCTGACGACTAAAAGCGAAGAATCCAGCCGCACGGAAGCTCTGGCCGCCGGCGCAAATCGCTACTTGACCAAGCCTTTTGATCCGCGGCAGTTGGCTGACGTTGTAGGCTCATTACTACAGACGAGTTGATGGATAAACCAACTCCAGACAATCGTGGTGAGTTCTTCGACCAGTTTCTGGACGATTACTACGCCGAGTGTGACGAGCACCTGGTGTCGATACGCCGCTCGTTAGTCACTCTCGAAGACGAAGTCGACGGGCGCGCGGTCGATCGCGCGCTCCTCGATAATCTCTTTCGCAGCTTCCACACGCTCAAGGGAATCTCCGGCATGGTCGGTCTGGCCGCAGCCGAACAGCTCGCTCATCATCTCGAGAGTTATCTGCGCGAACTGCGTGAGGGAGCTGTTGTTTTAAATCAGTCAGGTTTTGAAGCGCTCGTGTCCGGCGTGTCGTTGCTGGAAGGCGTCATTAACGCGCGTCGCAACGATCAACCAATTCCGTCGATCGATGACATGGTCGATCGACTGCAAGCCATATCCGCCGACTCAGTAACAAGCGAGGTGCCCGTTTCCTCGACTGAAAAGCGTGAGACGGATGCTTCAGTAACGCGTTGGCAAATCGAGTTTACGCCGACAGCGGAACTTGCCGAGCGTGGCGTGAACGTCAACAGCATACGCGCACGGCTGCAGGAGATCGGAGCGGTAGTACAGGCGAAGCCGGTCGTTAAAGGCGCCGGTGAGATTGCGTTTGAGTTTATTGTCGTGACAGACGTGGACCAGACGGCGCTTGCGAGTCTTGAAGCAGACGGTTTGACGTTCCAGCGTGCCCCGGTTGAGCCTGCGCCGCGAACAAGAGAAATCCTGCCTGCTGCGAAGATCGCTCCGGCGAGTGTTGTGCGCGTGGATCTGGATCGGCTCGATGAGTTGATGCGAATCGTCGGTGAACTCGTGATCAGTCGAACGCGGCTCGAGGATCAGGTCGCAGAGTTGAAACGCGTAACGCCGCCCGCAGCCTGGCGTTTGCTTCAGGAAACGAATTCGACAATGGGGCGGCAGTTGCGAGATTTGCGTGAGAGTGTCATGCGCGTGCGCATGGTCCAGCTCGGCGAGATCTTTGAACGCATGACGTTCGTCGTTCGTGACCTGGCACGCGAGAACGGCAAGAAGATCATCGTGCAACTCAGCGGCGGCGAAACGGAGATCGACAAGTTTCTGGTAGAGCGGATGACGGATCCGCTCATGCATCTCGTGCGTAATGCCGTCAGTCATGGACTTGAAACCGTCACCGAGCGTGAAGCGCAGGGAAAGCGAAGTGAAGGTGTGTTGTCGCTGAGTGCAATGACTGCGGGCGAAAGAATAGTGATCAAGATTGCCGACGACGGGTGCGGCATCGATCGCAATCTTGTTCTTGCAAGAGCGAGAGCCGCCGGCATCAACCATGAAAACGCCGAGATCGATGACGACGCCTTATTAAATCTGATCTGCACTCCCGGATTATCAACACGCACCGAAGCTGATCGAGAGAGTGGCCGCGGAGTGGGAATGGATGTGGTCAAAAAGGCCACCGAAGAACTTGGTGGACGAATTTCACTTGCAACCAGGATTGGCGAAGGCACGACTTTCACGATCGAGTTGCCCTTGACGCTCGCGATTGCAGAAGCGCTCATCGTCAGTGTTAACGGGCAAAGATTTGCGGTCCCGCAGTCGGGTGTGAGGGAAGTGCTCGAGGTTGAGTCGGCTTCGACGAAGGTGTTGGAGAACAACGAAATCATTTCCTATCGCGGGAAAGTCCTGCCTTTGATTCGACTCGCCCGCGTCTTTGAGATGAATCACCAGCGTGGCGAGAGATTCCATGTGGTGGTGGTTGGTGAAGAGACAAACGCGGTTGGGCTGGCGGTCGATCGAATCTTAGGGCAACGCGAGATCGTTGTTCGAGCGATTAAGGATCCGCTCGCGCAGTCGCGAGGCATCGCCGGTGCTACTGAGCTGGGAGATCAACGCGTCGTGTTGATTCTGGACATTACGGCTTTGCGACAGTTAGCCGTGACGTCACGACATTAGCCGCGGATGAAATGGAAGACGCGGATAAAACAATGAGTGAACCATTCATACTTTTCGAACTGGCAGGCACGACGTACGGAGTGCGCAGTCGCTTCGTGCAACAGATCGAGATGATCGACGACGTTGCTTCAGTGCCAAATGCTCATCCGGCGGTCGAAGGAGTGGTGCTGGTTCGCGGCCAGGTGATTCCGGCATTGAACCTGCGCACACGTTTCGGGTTTGAAAGAATCGAACGCGATCTGCGTTCGCGATTGGTTGTTATAAACAATGGAACGAGGGTGGTCAGCCTCGTTGTCGATACAGCGCGCGAGTTTCTAAAGATTGCGACGGACTCGATCGCGCCGCCACCCGAAGCGCTGACCGGATTGAGTGGTCACTACCTTGAAGGTGTCGCCACGATCGGTGAGCGCATGATTTTCATCCTGAATTTAGATGCGGTGCTCGATTTAGAACACGAAGTCGAGCCGGAGATTTCAAAAGTTTGATGACGGGAGAAAGGACTATGGCCCAGGTACTACAGAGCTCAGGCAATAACCTTACGAGAGATATTGGACTCGTTCGCCAGCAAGCGGTGCAGGTTGCTGAATCAGCCAGTCAGATCACGGTCACCGCCAACGAGGTGGCCGAAGGAGCGGACGTTCAGCTACGCGTTCTCGAAAGAACGGTCGCTATCGCCGACGAGATGAGTGCGTCGATGGGAGAGACGACGACCCAACTCGAGTCGATCGCTACTTCAACCGAAGAGCTCGCGTCGTCAGTTAACGAAAGCGCCGCATCGATTGAAGAGGTCACGAAGAATGCGGAATCTCTTGCCTCGGCAATCAATCAGATCTCGGCCGCCATCGAGGAAAACGCACGTTCAGTTGAAGCGGTCAACAGCACCACGCAAAACATGGCGACATCCGCCGAGGAAGTTACCGGTGCAATGACCGAGATTGCCGGTTCGATCAGATCGGTAAGCGCCGATACGGACGCACTCACCGCAGCCGCAAATGAAACTGCCGCGAGTATGGAAGAGGTTGCGGCCTCGATTGTGAGTCTTTCCGGAAATGCGGATGACCTCACAGTATCGGCGGAGCAGACGTCTTCCGCGGTCAACGAGATGGCGGCGTCGATCGAAGAGGTCGCGGCGATGAGCGAGAGCCTCGCGTCGTCAGTTGAAGAGGTATCGACTTCGATCGAGCAGATGGCGCGCTCGGTGCAGGGCGTGGCGCAGAGTGCGGAACGAATTACTGAAGCCGCGACGACCGCTGCCGGCAGCGCCAATCAAATGGACCGTTCCTTAAATTCGGTGGTTGCGTTGACCAAGCGCGCCGAGGAAGCGACTGCCCACCTCACCAGACAAGCTGAGGAAGGCGGATCGGCGGCGCAGAAATCGATGCAGGGAATGCTCCGCGTGCGTTCGGCGATGGAGCAGTCATCTGGCGTGATCCGCGAGATGGGAAAACGTTCGGAAGAGATTGGCGGCATCGTCAACACGATTAACATCATTGCCGAGCGTACCAACATGCTTTCGCTGAACGCATCGATCGAGGCCGCTCGCGCAGGTGATGCCGGACGAGGATTTGCGGTGGTTGCGGAAGAGATTCGAAATCTCGCCGATAGATCTGCGCAGGCGACGTCCGATATCGCAGCGATCATCAGGTCGCTTCAGGAAGTCGTTAGAGAAGCGGTAACTGCTGCAAGCGACGGAATGCGCGTCGCCGATGAAAGTGGTCAACTCGCTGAAGCAGGGGCGGCAGGACTAAAGAAGATATTGACCGGCATCAGTCAAACAGCCGAGCTTGTCGGACAAATTGCAGATGCAACCGAAGAACAACTAACTGCCGGCCAGCAAGTAGTGAGGGCAATTGAAACTACCGCAACGCAGACGAAACACGTTTCGAGCGCAGTGATCGAGCAAGCTCAAGCGACGCAGCAGATCGTCAAGGCGTCAGCGCAGATGCGCAAGACAGCGAAGGAAGTCAGCAAGACGGTAAACGAGCAAGGCCGGGCGGCGCGGGAGATCATTAAAGCGGCGCAGAGCACAAGCGGTGCCGCGAAACAAGTGCGCAAAGCTTCCAACGAACAAGCTGCGGCTGCCACGCAGATCACACAAGCAGTCGAATCAATGCGGCGTGGCTCGCTCGCAACGGCGAGGGCGGTGAGTGAACAGGCAGTTGCCGGCGATCAGGTGTCGAAGGAAGCGATCCAGCTGGCGCGACAGATCAGTGAGATCAGCAAAGCAATGGGTGAGCAGGCGAAGGCGTCATCGGAGATTACCGGGGCGACGCAGAGCATGCGTTTGCAATCCGATCAGGTAACCAAGGCGATGCGCGAACAGGCGCGAACGGCGCACGAAATGAGTGTTGCCGTCGGAAGTGTTTCGAAGGAATCGTTGCGGGTTACTAATGCGAATCGAAACCACCTCGAGTCGGCCGGCAAAATTCGCGGTGCAGTTACCGAGCTTCGCGAAATAACCACTCGCAATGCAGATGGTGTGAAGGCAACGTTGATCACCACGTCTGGTTTGGCGGACCGCGCCCGCCAACTCGGAGAAATCATGGACGGCATGGTTGGCGGCAATGGCAACGAGAAGGCTAAACGCAGGCGAGCACGAAAGCCAGCCGCGGATGAAGGCGAATGACGCGGATCGGGGTTTTTACAACAGATAATCACCTCGTAATACAAGTGTGGGATGCAGCCCTGGCCCAGCTCACTGGGATCACGGAGGAAACGGCTTCAGGCCAGGTTGTGACTGCGCTCCTGCCCGATCTCGAACAGCGTGGGTTGTTGAGACGTTTCCAACGATCGCTGAACGAGGGTGTCGTGGAAGTGCTTGCGCCCGCGTTTCATCATTACCTGATTCCTTGCGCGCCGGTAACACCCGCCAAACATTTCGACAAGATGCAGCAACGAGTAACGATCGCGCCGCTGCGTGACGACGACTCGATTGCCGGACTCATCGTCACTGTCGAAGACGTCACCGAGCGACTCGAACGTGAGCGCGAGTTCGCAGCGCCCATGCTCGAGGCGCTGAGTGATGAAGATTGGAGAGTTCGCCGCGAAGCGGTTAAGGAAGTGTCGCAGCGTGCTGCGCCTGAAGCGATTGCGGCGCTTTTAAACTCAGTCGTCGAGAATCATCACAATCCTTCGCTATTGAATAGTGCGCTTCAGGTGTTGGCGGCGGCGAGTGACGTTGACACTCTTTCGCCGTTAATAGAACTACTGCACGGTCCAAACCCGGATCTGCGAATGCAGGCAGCGTTGGCATTAGGTGAACAACGCGACGCTCGTGCGATCGAAGCGCTCGTGAAGGCACTGAATGACGATGACACCAACGTGCGGTATCACGCGATCGAAGCTTTAGGAAAGTTAAAGGCAGTTGAAGCAGTCGATGCGCTTGCTGATATCGCTGAGTCAAGAGACTTCTTCCTCTCGTTTGCGGCTTTGGAAGCACTCACGAAGATCGGTGATGCGCGCGTCGCGTCACGAATAGTGCCACTCGTGGGTGACGAGTTCCTGCGTGATCCGGCGATCAACTTGTTGGGCCAACTAGGTGACGAAAATGTCGTCGCTCCGCTGACAGCTTTGTTGAATACGCCGGCTGCGCCTACCGAGCAGATCGCTGAGGCGCTCGCGGCGCTGAGCGATCGCTACGAGCAGCAGTATGGCGAAGGTCGTTACATCGCAGATCTCACCAGCGGCGAGATCTCCCCCACCGGCGTTCAGAATTTGCTCGATGCGTTGGCGACGTCCGGCAAACCCACCTTGCGCTCGATTGCGTTGGTCCTTGGCTGGATGAAATCACCCATCATTGACCGCGCACTGACGCGCTTGATGGGACAGGTCGAACTGCGCAGTGAAATTATCGAAGCGCTGGTGCGGCATGGCTCGACCACCCTGGACCTTTTGATCTCACAGTTGACTGCGGAAGATCTTGAAGTGAGACGTTCCGCCGTGGTCGCGCTCGGGCGCATCGGCGACTCGACCGCGACACCGGCACTTCTAAATACACTCAATGAGGAATCGCTCGCGATTGACGCGGCAAACGCACTCGCTCAAATCGGCGATCCGAGGGCAGTCGATGCACTCCTGAATTTGATCGGCAACGACGATGCGTCAATCCGTCAGGCGGCCGTCAGCGCGCTCAATTCGCTCATCCCGCCGTCAATGTCCGGACGTATTATTCCGCTTCTACATGACTCAGATCCGAACGTTCGAGAATCGGCAGTGAAGATCGCCGGATACTTCGGATATCCCGAGGCGGCGAGTGCTTTGGTGGCACTTAGCCGCGACCCTAATGAGCGTGTGAAGTGCGCGGCCATTGAGCACCTGCCGTACATCGAAGACGAGCGAGCTCTCGACGTTCTCGTCCACGCAATCAAAGACGAAACACCAAACGTCCGCGCTGCTGCGGCACGTGCGCTGGGCACGATGGACGCTCCTGAAGTCGTTCAGCCGTTAATCGAAGGACTATCTGACGACGACGTTTGGGTGCGCTACTTCAGTGCGCGAGCCCTGGGTCGCCGAAGGTCGCCAGGTGCTGTCGAGGCTCTCGGGAAAGTGATTGAGAACGAGAAGTTCAACCACGTTCGGATTGCGGCCCTTGATTCGCTGGGGCACATCGGCGGCGAACGTATCGCCGGGATCGTTGCCAGTCTGGTTAGAGACGACGATCCGGACGTGGCACATGCCGCGCAGGTCGCATTCGAAAAGGGTGGACATCGCGAGTGATCATGTTGGATACGGTCAGTACCACCTGCGATAGCGGGTGGGTCGATGCGAGATTAAAGGCGTAGGTTGACCCACCCGCTACCGCAGGTGGTACTGACCTCTTCCAAGTGCGATTCAGGAAATATGCTGTCACGTTCACATGATCTGGCGTTGCCTGAGGGCACAACCAGTCTGATTCGAAACTTGATCAACGAACGTACCGGGATGTTCTTTGACAACGGCAAGAGCGATCTGCTGATCGATAAACTCTCGCCACTCGTCATCGAACGAGGCTTCACTTCATATCTCGACTATTATTACCTGCTGAAGTACGACACGGCTGCGAAAGCTGAATGGCAGGAAGTGATGAACGCACTCTCAGTGCAGGAGACCTACTTCTGGCGCGAGTTTGATCAGATCAAGGCCTTGGTCCAAACACTGGTGCCGCAGTGGCACGCTCGCAACCGTGATTCGACCTTGCGAATCTGGAGCGCTGCCTGCGCCACCGGTGAGGAGCCGTTGACGATTGCTATGGCCTTGAACGAAGCTGGGTGGTTTAAAAAAGTGCCGATCGAGATCTTTGCCAGTGACGCGAGCTCAAATGCGCTCGCGCGAGCCGAAGCGGGTGTTTACCGAGAACGCGCCTTTCGCAACTTGCCCGCTCCTCTTCGAGATCGCTATTTCGAGCGACATGGTTCAGAGTGGCGCGTCAACAGCAACCTCCATTCACGAATCAAGTGGGGCATTGCAAACTTAATCGATGAAGGCCAGGTTGCGCCCCTGGCATCGGCAGACTTCATTTTCTGTCGTAACGTTTTTATTTACTTTTCTGAAAGCGCCATCGGCCGCGTAGTCCGTTCCTTTTCCAGGTATATCCGGCCTCCCGGTTACCTGTTTGTTGGCGCCGCCGAATCTTTATTACGAATGACGACCGATTTTAACCTGACCGAAATTGACGACGCTTTTGTTTACGTGAAGCCGTGAGAGAACAGTTTAATGGATCGAGTCTTAAGAGTAGTCGTGGTCGACGATTCCGCTTATGTGCGGAAGGTGATCAGAGAGATACTCTCTCGTAGTCCGTTCGTCGAAGTCGTCGGAACCGCGCGCGATGGTCGAGAGGCGCTCGATTTAGTTGAAGAGCTCAATCCGGATGTGGTCACGTGCGATCTGATCATGCCCGAACTCGACGGCGTCGGATTTGTACGCGAACAAATGCAGCGACGGCCCGTGCCGATCATTATCATGAGTGTCGCGAAGGAAACTGCCGAAGCGGCGCTGACGGCTCTCGATTTGGGCGCGATCGATTTTGTACAAAAGCCAACTGCACTCGCGAGTGAAAAGATCTTTGAAGTAAGCACAGAGTTGATCGAAAAGGTCAAAGCAGCCGGTAGTATCGCGCTGAACAGAATTTCCGCCGCACCGCCACTGCCGAGTCCCGTCATCAGCGCGCCTGAGATGAAGGTCTCCGGAAGTCACTCGGTGGACCTGGTGGTGATTGGAATTTCGACCGGTGGACCACAGGCGCTAAAACGATTGATACCGCAGTTGCCGCAAGACTTTCCGGTGCCGGTTGTGATGGTGATGCACATGCCGGTCGGTTACACCGAGATGTACGCAGCGAAGCTGAATGAACAATCGCAACTCGCTGTACGAGAAGCTGCGGAAGGAAATGAAGTCAGACCAGGCTACGTCTTTCTGGCGGCCGCGGGTCGTCATTTGACGTTGAAACGTGACGCGAGCGGCAAAGTTGTTACACATCTCGATGCCAAACCATTTGATATGCTGCACCGGCCGTCTGTCGATGTGTTGTTTAAATCCGCCGCGGAGGTTTATGGGAATCGCGTACTGGGTGTTGTAATGACGGGGATGGGATCGGACGGCAAAGAGGGTGCGGCCTGGATCAAATCTCAGGGCGGACTTGTCTTCACTGAGGCCGAGAGCAGTTGTGTGGTCTATGGAATGCCATCCGTGGTAATGGAAGCGGGACTGAGTGATAAGAGCATCGCTCTGGACGGCATGGCCCACGCGATCATGGAGGTCGTATGACCCAAAAGATTCTGATCGTCGATGATTCCGCGCTTTCGCGCCGGACTTTGCGACGCATTCTCGAATCCGCCGGTTACGAGATCGTGGAAGCGGACGACGGTATGACCGCGCTTGAAGTCTACTTCCTGGAAAAGCCGAGTCTGGTGCTGCTCGATCTGGTGATGAAGGGGATGTACGGGCTCGACGTGCTCGCGAAGTTGCGTGAGATGGATCCGAAGGCATTGGTCGTAGTGGCCAGCGCTGACATCCAAAGTTCGACGCGTAAGATGTCGGAGGAAGCAGGCTCGCTGGCCTTTATTAATAAACCGTTTGTTTCGGAACAAGTAATTGCCGCGGTCGAGGCAGCTCTCGCGGAAGGAGCTACCAGTGAAACTAACTGAGCGACAGCGTGACGCGCTTTCCGAGCTCATCAACATCGCTTTCGCTCGCACGGGAGCGGCGCTTTCGGAACTCACCGGCCATCGTGTACTGCTCAATCCGCCGGAGGTTGCGGTTTATCGCACTGAAGAGTTGCGGCCGGCGTTGGCCAAATTTGTTCCCGGAGATGTGGCCTCGATTCATCAGGTGTTTGCCGGACCAGTCGCCGGCGATGCTTTGTTGATATTGAACTACGCGGGAGCGGTGCAGCTCACTGACTTGCTGACTGACGGGCACCAGTCGTCAGTCTTTCTTGACGAGTCGGCGCGAGAAGTATTGACGGAAGTCGGTAATATTTTATTAAACGCGTGCTTGGGAATGTTTGGAAACTTGCTGAACGTTCACGTCACGTTCTCGGTGCCGCGTCTTCATCTCGAAACACTTGACGAATTGATCGCGTCAACGACTACGGGCAAAACCGAGATGCATTACGCCCTCGTGATCTACACGGCGTTTCAAATTCGCGACAGTTCAGTAAAGGGATTCCTCGTGATCGTATTGAGCGTCTCCTCCCTCGATCGTTTGATTCAGGAAGTCGACGTGTGGGAGGCGCAACAGGGAAAATAAACGCCGAAGGCGTTCGCTAACTCCAGCAAGTCGACGTGTGGGAGGCGCAACAAGGAAATAAACGCCCAAGGCGTTCGCTAACTCCAGCAAGTCGACGTGTGGGAGGCGCAACAAGGAAAATAAACGCCGAAGGCGTTTGATTTGATTGTGATCGGAATGACGAAGACAGTCTCTAACGAAGCACTGCTCAACG
>Ga0307408_100003360_pt1 | contig 10986 bp, 9 predicted proteins | sample 322Cmetagenome_FD_202116 | JGI IMG/M metagenome (GOLD analysis project Ga0307408, IMG submission 202116) | Maize rhizosphere microbial communities from greenhouse at UC Davis, California, United States - 322HYB-C-3 | ecosystem: Host-associated > Plants > Roots > Rhizosphere > Soil | place: USA... | reverse complement strand
AGCGGCGATCAGCCCTCTCGTCACATCGACGAAATCGTTGAACGTATTGGCGCGGCTCTTCAGCTTGCCGTCGAGGAACCACTGGTAGCCAAGGTCGTCGCCGCCGCGGATATGGGCGATGGCAAACGCGAAGCCGCGGTCGACCAGGCTGAGGCGGCTGGTCGAGAAGCTGGGCGGGATGGCATAGCCGTAGGCGCCATAGCCATAGACGAACAGCTTGCCCGACCCGTCCTTCTTCGAATCCTTGAGGCGGACGATCGAGACCGGCACCTTCTTCCCGTCCCGCGCGGTGATCATCATCCGTTCCGTGACATATTTGGAGGCGTCGTAGCCCGACGGGATTTCCTGGACCTTGCGAACCTCGAGCTGCCTGGTCGCGGGGTGATAGTCGTAGACGGTCTGCGGCGTGACCATCGAGGAATAGTGGAGGCGGTAGCTCGCAGGCGCATATTCGGGATTGCCCGAGAAGCCGGCGCTGTAGCTCGCCTCGGTGAACGGGACGCGCTCTTCCTTGCCGCCGGCGTATTCGCGGAGAACGAGTTGGTCGAGGCCGTCGACCCGGCTGGTGACGAGCAAATGATCGCGGTGGGCGCTGATCCCGCGAAGATAGGTCCGGTCGCTGCCGGCCACGACTTCGGTCCACTCGCCGGGCCTTTTCGGATCGGCCGAGACAATGCGGAAATTCACATGATCGTCGTTGGTCAGGATCCACAGCTTCCCATGGGCCGCGTCGACCTCATATTGCATGTCCGCTTTGCGGGGCTTGATTAGCAGCTGCGGTGCGTCGGGCTTGTCTGCCGGGACGAGCCGCACCTCGTTCGAGCTATTGTTGCCGGTCGAGATGGTGATCAGGCTGTCGTCGGTCGTCCGGTTCACGCCAACTGAAAAGGCGATGTCGTCCTTTTCTTCGTAGAGCGTCCTTGCCCTGGCCGGGTCCTCGCCGATGACATGGTAGCGCGCCCGGTAGCTGCGCCACTGGTCGTTAACCTCGGTGAAGACCAGGCCCTTCGAATCGCTCGTCCAGACCGGATTGCCGATGCCCACCTCGGTTACTGTCTCGATATCCTTGCCGGTGGCGAGGTCGCGGACGACCAGCTTGAACCGCTCCGACCCGTCATCGTCGACCAAAGTCGCCAGCCGCTTCCCGTCCGGGCTGACCGCGAAGGCGCCGAGCCGGTAATATTCCTTGCCTTCGGCTTCCTTATTCTCGCTGTAGATCAGCGTTTCCGCGCCGCCGGCCGCTGGTTTCCGGTACCAATCGCGATACTGCGTACCTTCCTTGAACGCGCTCCAGTAGAGCCAGTCGCCATCCTTCAGCGGGACCGAGGCATCGTCCTCCTTGATACGGCCCTTCATCTCCTGGAAAATCTGCTCGGTCAGCGCGGCATGCGGCTTCATCGCCGCTTCGAAATAGGCATTCTCGGCCTTCAGATAGTCGAGGACATCCTCGTCGTTGACCGTCGGATATTCCTTGTCGCGTAGCCAGGCATAGGGGTCTTCGACCCGGATTCCGTGCCGCTCATAGCTGTAGGGGCGCTGTTCGGCTTTGGGCGGGGCGGGGAGGTTGGCGGTCATGGGGGCTTTCTGAGCAAGTGAGGCGGAAGGGGTGGAGATGGTGGCGGTAATCGCCAGTGCAATCGCGACCAATGGCTTCAAAACGCGTTCCCCCGTTTGGGCTGAGCCTTGTCGAAGCCCTGCCCTTTCCTATAGCTGCCTACAAATAAGGACAGCCCTTCGACAAGCTCAGGGCCAACGGATGTCCGGGGGACATCTGTGAAAACTGAGCTCAGGGCGAACGGAGATTTCTATGTCGTCTTATGCCGACCGCCTCGCCGCCCTTCGCCAGCAGCTGAAGGAGGACCGCCTCGACGGCTTCGTCGTCCCGCTGACCGACGAACATATGAGCGAATATGTCGGGAGCTATGCGCAGCGGCTGGCCTGGCTGACCGGCTTTCAGGGCTCGGCCGGATCGGCGGTCGTCCTGCCCGAGGAAGCGGCGATCTTCACCGACGGGCGCTACACGATCCAGGTTCGGCAACAGGTTTCGCCGACCGAATGGAGTTACCAGTCGGTGCCGGAAAGCAGCGTCGCTAAATGGCTGCAGGAGAATGCGCCGAACGGCGCGCGGATCGGCTACGACCCCTGGCTGCATACCGCCGACTGGGTGAAGCAGGCGACCAAGTCGCTCGCTGCTCGGGGCGCGGAGCTGGTCGCGGTCAAGCGCAACCCGATCGACGCGGTCTGGGCCGACCGGCCCGAGCCCTCGAAAGCTCGGCTGATCGTCCAGCCGGAGGAGATGGCCGGCAAATCCTCGGCCGAAAAGCGACACGAAATGGCCGACTGGCTGGTCAAGGAAGGTGCCGACGCGGCGGTGCTGGCAGCGCTCGATTCTATCGCCTGGACATTCAACGTTCGGGGCGCGGACGTGACTCACACGCCGGTGGCGCTGGCCTATGCGGTGGTCAACGCAGACGGGACGGCAGACCTGTTCACCGAGAGCGAAAAGGTCGGGGACGACGTCGCCAAGCATCTCGGCAACGGCGTCCGGCTGCATGAACGGGCGGAATTCGAGCCTTATCTGAAATCGCTTAAGGGCAAGCTGGTCGCGGTCGATCCGGAACGGTCGGTCGCGGCCATTTCTCAGGCGTTGGAGGCCGGCGAGGCGCGCATCCTCAGCCGCCGCGACCCGGCGGTGCTGCCCAAGGCGATCAAGAACGCGGCTGAAATCGGTGGCCATCAGGCCGCGCAGGCGAGGGACGGGGCGGCAGTGTCGCGTTTCCTGCGCTGGGTCGAGACCGAAGCGCCCAAGGGCGGGCTCGACGAGATGATCGCGGCCGACAAGCTGCTCGGCTTTCGCCACGAGCATGGCGACCTGCGCGATCTTAGCTTCGACACCATCTCCGCCTATGGGCCCAACGGAGCGCTGCCGCACTATAAGGGGACGGCGGAGTCGAACCTGCCGTTCAAGCCGGGCACGCTCTACCTGGTCGATTCGGGCGGCCAGTATCAGGACGGTACGACCGACATCACCCGCACCGTGCCGATCGGCGAGCCGACCGCGGAAATGGTCGATCGCTTCACTCGCGTGCTCCAGGGCCACATCGCCATCGCGATCGCGCTCTTCCCCAAAGGAACGCGCGGGTCGCAGCTCGACAGCTTCGCCCGGCGGCCGCTGTGGGAAGCGGGATGCGACTATGCGCATGGCACAGGCCATGGCGTCGGCGCTTTCCTGGCGGTGCATGAGGGGCCGCAGCGGATTTCGCCGGTGGGCAGCTCGCAGTCCGGCGGGGACGAGCCGCTTCAGGCGGGCATGATCCTGTCGAACGAGCCGGGTTACTACAAGGCCGGCGAGTACGGCATTCGCATCGAAAATCTGGTGCTGGTGGTCGACAAGCAGGTGCCGGGCGGCGACAAGGAAATGCTCGGTTTCGACACGCTGACGTTCGTTCCGATCGAGAAGAAGCTGATCGACGTATCGATGCTGTCGGATCGCGAGCTCGACTGGCTCAACGAATATCATGCCGAGGTGCTGGCGAAGATCGGGCCTCAGTTGGAAGGGGAGGACAAGGCATGGCTCGAAAGGCAATGCGCGCCGCTAAGCCGTTAGGGCTAGTCGCGCTCGGCTGGGTGCTGGCGGCGCTCTATATCCTGGGGCCGCGGGTAGCGATTAACCGCGGGCTAGACAGCGGTTATTCGCTGGCGGCCTGGGTCGGGTCCTTTTTCTGATCCCGTGACTGTGCCTTGCGCTTGCGCAGATTGTCGCGCAGCGCTTCAGCCAGCCGTTTCGCCTTCTCGTCATCCTTGGCCATGCTTCACGCCAATAAGGACGGGTTGACGGTTCGCCAAGGCTCGGCCATAGGCCCGCCGTCCCACCGACATGCTGCCGTAGCTCAGTGGTAGAGCGCATCCTTGGTAAGGCTGAGGTCGTGAGTTCAATCCTCACCGGCAGCACCATTCTCGGTCGGACCTCCCCGCATTGACGAGTGCGAAACAGCCCGCCATGCGGGTCAGCCATGCGCTTCTTCTCCGACAATGCCGCCGCTGCACACCCGGCCGTCCTCGAGGCGCTGAGCGAAGCCAATCGGCTCGACACGGCCTATGACGGCGACCAATGGTCCGCGCGGCTCGACGGCGCCTTCTCCGACCTGTTCGGGAAGCCGGTCCGGGCGCTTTGGGTGACGACCGGGACGGCAGCCAACTGCCTCGGCCTCGCCGCGATCTGCCCACCCTATGGCTCGATCCTCTGCCACGAGTTCGCGCATATCGAGCAGGACGAGGCGGGGGCTCCCGGCTTCTTCACCGGCGGCGCCAAGCTGACATTGCTTTCGGGGGAGGGCGCAAAGGTCTCGCCCAATGCGGTCGAGGAGGCCTGCGCCCGCGTCCGGCCCGACGTCCACCAGGTCCAGCCCACGGCCCTGTCGATCACCAACGCGACCGAATATGGCCTCACCTATCGCCCGGACGAAGTCGCGGCGCTGGGCGAGGTGGCGAAGCAGCGCCAGCTCAGCTTCCACATGGACGGCGCGCGTTTCGCCAATGCGATCGCCTTCGCCAATGTCGACCCCGCCGATGTTACCTGGCGAGCGGGCGTCGATGTCTTGAGCTTTGGCTTCGTCAAAAATGGCGGAATGAGCGCGGAGGCGCTGATCTTCTTCGATCCGGCCAAGGCCGAGGTCGTGCCGCGCCTGCGCAAGCGAGCAGGGCACCTTCTATCTAAGGGGCGCTACTCGGCCGCGCAGATCCTGGCGATGCTTCAGGATGGCCTCTGGCTCACCAACGCACGCGCCGCCAATTCAGCCGCCGCCACATTGGCGAAGGCGGCAGGTAACCGGCTAGTTTATCCGGTCGAGGCCAACGAGCTGTTCGTCCGCATGACCGCCGAAGAGGCGGCCGCGATCCGCGCGCAGGGCTTCGACTTCTATGACTGGGCGCCGGGCGAGGTGCGGCTGGTCACCAGCTGGGACCAGGACATGGGAGCGGTGGCGCGCCTCGCCGCGGCGATCGAAGCGCTTTGAACCGGGCTGATCTCGGGCGGGCGCGTATCGACGCGACGATCCTCATCCCTTTCATGATTTTCACCGGGGTCTGGGGATCGACCTGGATCGTCATCCGTGACCAGCTGGGCGTCGTTCCGCCGCAATGGTCGGTCACCTATCGGTTCACGGTTGCGGCGATCGCAATGGCATTGCTCGCGACGTTCAAGGGGCACTCGCTGAAGCTCGACCGCGGCGGCCTGTTCGCGGCCGTCGTACTGGGAATCACGCAATTCTGCGTGAACTTCAACAGCGTCTACCTCGCCGAGCGCTTCATCACCTCGGGCGTGATCGCCACCGCCTTCGCGCTGTTGCTTATCCCCAACAGCATCCTGGCCTGGGCGTTTCTTGACCAGAAGCCGAGCGGTCGCTTCCTGCTCGCCGGGCTGACCGCGGTCATTGGTGTAGGGATGCTGTTCCTTCACGAGCTTCGCAGCAGCACCGCCGGCGCAAGCCAGATCGCGGCGGGCCTCGCGCTAACCGCGGTCGGGATTCTCGGCGCTTCCGCCGCCAATGTCTATCAGGCGGGCAAGGAGGCGATGCGCCATCCTTTGCTCGCCCTGCTCGCCTGGTCGATGGCCATCGGCGCGGTGCTCGATGCAATAATTGCCTTCTCAGTCGCCGGCCCGCCAACCTTCGATCCGCGCCCCGGCTACTTGTTCGGCGTGCTCTATCTTGCGCTCGCCGGCTCGGTGCTCTGCTTCGCGCTCTACTTCCCGGTCGTTCGCAAGATCGGGCCGGGCAAAGCCGCTTACTCCAGCGTTCTCGTCCCGATCATCGCGATGAGCCTGTCGACCGCGTTTGAAGGCTATCGCTGGAGCGCGCTAGCCGTTGCGGGCGGGGTGCTTTCAATCGGCGGGATGCTGCTGGCGCTGGCCGGGCGGAGGCGTCCGACCCTTGTGACCGCGCCCGACGCTGCCTAATCCGTTAGCATGTCCGACGTCATGCTGAACCCCGAAGCTCCGACCTCGCCGGAGCATGTCGCCATCTATCGGAAGGATTACCGCCCGCCTGATTGGCTCGTGCCGGAAGTGTCGCTGGATTTTGAGCTTGATCCCGAGCGGACCAGGATAGGCTCGACCTTGAAGGTCGTCCGAAATGGGCAGCATGACCATCCGCTCCGGCTCGCGGGCAATGAACTTGCGCCCATCGCGGTGCGTGCGGACGGCACCGAGCCAGGCTGGAAGATGGACGGTGGTACGCTGGTGATCGATCTCGAAGGTGACGAAGCCACCATCGAAACCGAGGTCGAGATTTCACCCGCCGCCAACACCAGGCTGATGGGCCTCTATGCCTCGGGCGGCATTCTCTGCACCCAGTGCGAGAGCGAGGGCTTCCGCAGGATCACCTTCCACCCCGACCGGCCCGATGTGCTGTCGCGCTATCGCGTCCGGATGAGTGCCGACAAGGCGCGCTACCCCGTCCTGCTCGCCAACGGCAACCTCGTCGCGAGCGGTGACGAAGATGACGGCACGCATTGGGCCCAATGGGAGGACCCATTCCCCAAGCCCAGCTACCTCTTCGCCATGGTCGCGGGCGACCTTTCCGCCAACCGCGACAGCTTCGTCACGATGAGCGGCCGCAAGGTCGACCTCGCAATCTGGGTACGCGAAACCGACTTGCCGCGCACCGCTCACGCCATGGCCAGCCTCAAGGCGGCGATGAAGTGGGACGAGGAGGCGTACGGCCGGGAATATGACCTCGACCTGTTCAACATCGTCGCGGTCGACGATTTCAATTTCGGCGCGATGGAGAACAAGGGGCTCAACATCTTCAATTCGCGCTACATATTGGCCGATCAGGACACGGCCACCGATGCCGATTTCGACGCCATCGCCGGCGTTGTCGCGCATGAATATTTTCACAATTGGTCGGGCGACCGGGTCACCTGCCGCGACTGGTTCCAGCTGAGCCTGAAGGAAGGCTTCACTGTCTTCCGCGATCAGAGCTTTTCGGCTGACATGGGCTCCGAAGCCGTCAAGCGGATCGATGATGTCCGGGTGCTGCGCGCATCGCAGTTCCCCGAGGACGCTGGCCCGCTCGCGCATCCGGTGCGGCCCGAAAGCTATATCGAGATCACCAATTTCTACACCGCGACCGTCTACAACAAGGGCGCCGAAGTGATCCGCATGATGCGGACGATCCTGGGCGAGGAGGCCTTCCGCCGGGGCAGCGACCTCTATTTCGAGCGACACGACGGGCAGGCGGTCACCTGCGAGGATTTCGTTACCGCGATGGAGGATGCAAGCGGCATCGACCTCGGCCAATTCCGCCTCTGGTACAGCCAGGCGGGGACGCCGAAGGTGAAGGCCCGCGTCGAGCATGATGCCTCATTGGGAACGGCGACGCTCAAGCTGTCGCAATCGATTCCGGCGACGCCTGGGCAGCAGGACAAGCAGCCGATGCTTCTCCCGCTCAAGGCCGCGCTGATCGGTGCCGCGAGCGGCGCCTCGCTGTGCGAGGAGCGGTTGATCCTGCTCGACCGCGCTGCCGAAGAAGTGACGTTTGAAGGCGTGACTGAGCCCCCAATCCTGTCGATCAACCGCGACTTCTCGGCGCCTGTCCTGATCGAGGTCGAGCGCAAGGCCGGGGAGTTGGAGCGGCTGGCAGCATCCGATCCCAATCCGTTCGCCCGCTATGAGGCAGGGCAGGAGCTGATGCTGCGCGCGCTGATCGCCGGGGCCCGCGGGGAGGCAGTCGATCCAACGCCGGTCATCGAGGCGATGCGCGGGACACTTCGTTCGAACGAACTCGATCCGGCGTTCAAGGGCGAGGCACTGACCATGCCGACCGAAGGCCTGATCGGCGACCGGATGGAGCTGGTGGATCCCGACGCGATCCACGCCAGCCGGGACTCGCTCCGCAAGGCGGTTGGCGCGGCGCTGGCCAACGAGCTTCTCGAAGCCCAGGCCAAGGGCGCGGACGGGCATGATTTGGGGCCTCATGCGAAGGGCGTGCGGCGATTGAAGGCGGTTGCCCTTGCCTTGCTTGCGTCAGGCGACCCGATGCGCGGGGCGCCGCTGGCCAAGGGGCAATATGACCGGGCGGACAACATGACCGACCGGCAGGGCGCCTTGCTGGTTCTCGCCAGCCTGGATGGTGCGGAGCGCGAGGCGGCCTTCGCGGATTTCTACGACCGCTACCGCGACGACACGCTGGTCCTCGACAAATGGTTTGCGTTGCAGGCCGCGGCGCAGCGTGCCGACACGGTGTCGGTCGTCGAATCGCTCGCAGGCCATGCAGACTTCACGCTCAAGAATCCCAATCGCTGGCGCGCCCTGGTCTCCAATTTCGCGGCGAACCAGTGGGCATTCCACAACTCGTCAGGACGCGGTTACCGCTTTGTGGCGGACATGATCCTGGCGGTCGACAAGCTCAATCCGCAGGTCGCCGCGCGGCAAGTTCCCTCGCTGGGCCGCTGGCGGCGGTTCGAGCCGATGCGGGCCGAGTTGATGCGCGGGGAGCTGGAACGGATCGCCGCGACGCCCGGACTTAGCAAGGACGTATTCGAACAGGCGTCGAAGAGCCTGGCCTAGCCGCCCACCCACTGCGCGACTTGCGTGGCGACCTGGTTGGCGGCGTCATTAAGCGCGGGACCCACGGTGGACGCGGTGCCATCCGCGGGGACTTGCGCTTCGAAGCGGCGGGTTTCGACCCGGGTGCCGCCCGCGGTCGACAGCGCCCCGTCATAGCGGACCAGCACCGCGCCAAGCTGGGCGTCATAGCCGAAGCGGCTCAACGTTCCTGTCAGGTGCAGCCCGGGGTCGAGTGACGATTGGCGCGGATCGAGAACCACGCGACCGGTCGTCCGCACTACCGTTTCCTGCACCAGGTCCTGGAACAGCCGGTCGGGGCTTTCGACCCACTGCAAATCCTTGACGTAGGCGATCGCCGTTGGCCCGACGAGCGCGGGGACGCGCGTGGTGGCGATCTCCTTGGGAACCACGGGAACGTCGATCGTGATTGCCTCGCCCGGCGCCGCGGCCCGATTGACCGACGCGGGCGCCGGCGCGCTGCTGGTCAGGGTGAGCAGCGTTGGAGGCACCTTCTTGCCGCCGAAGCAGGAAGCGAGGCTGAGCGCGCCCAGCGCGACGAGGAACAGGCGGGTTTGGCGCATCATTTCGTCTTTCCGGGCTTGTAGTCAGGAAGCTTTTCGGGACCGAGCACGCCAAGCGCGCCATCATCGTTCAACCGATCGCTGAACTGGCGCAGCGAATCCGACAGGTCGCGAAGGTCGCGGACCAGCCGGTTCGCCTCGGGCAATGTCGATTTCGAAAAATTCTGGATGCCGGGTCGGGCGTCGGCAATCATCGCATCGAGATTGTCGGCGGCCTTCTGGACCGAAGCGATCGACCGGCGCAGGTCCTCGGCGGCTGGCTGGCCCTGCTGCTCGATCAGCTTGTTGGTGCTGTCGGCAACTCTGCCCCAGCGCTCGGCTGCGATTCCGGCCTGGCGCGCCGCGATGCGAGCATCGCCGATGGCATCGGCAAGGTCCGGCGCGCGCTCGGCCAGAACCTTGGTGGTCCGATCGACGTTTTCGAGGATGTCGGAAATCGCGTTCTGGTTCTTGTCGCTAAGCAGCTCGGTCAGCCGCTCGGTCAGCCGCTGGATGCGATCGATCAGTTCCGGCGCGCTGTTGAGCAGCGCCCCCAACCCACCTGAGCTGGCGGGGATAACCGGGCAACCCTGCGGCCCGACCTGGGTCAGCGGGCGCGCTCCCTTGACCGCGCCTTCCAGCGCGATCTCGCTGACGCCGGTGAAGCCGACACCCTTGATCTGGGCCGTCGTTCCCTGAAGAACCGGCGTCTCGGCATCGACGACAACCCGTACCCAGACGAATTCAGGACGATCCGGCAGCAGGCTGATTTTCTCGATCTGGCCTACCGGCACGCCCTGGAAATTAACCGAGGAGCCCTTGTTGAGGCCGCCGACGCCTTGGCTGAAATAAATATCGAAACATTTCTCGGCCTTGCTCGACAGGCCGGCAAGCCAGACGATGAACACCAGCAAGCCCGCGAGGAGGGCCAGCGTGACGGTCCCTACCAGCACATGGTTCGAACGCGTTTCCATCGTCGTTTACTGCCTTTTCAAACCGGCGACGGCCGCGCGTCCGCGGGGCCCGTTAAAATATTCTTGAATCCAAGGATGGTCCAAGGCGAGCAATTCTTCAATCGTCCCCACCGCGATCACCTTTTTGTCGGCCAGCACCGCGACCCGGTCGCAAATCGCCCACAGCGTATCGAGATCGTGGGTGATAAGGAAAACGGTCAGCTCGAGCTTTTTCTGCAAACCCTCGATCAGTTCGTCGAATGCCGCCGCGCCGATGGGGTCGAGTCCGGCGGTCGGCTCGTCGAGGAACAGCAGCTCCGGGTCGAGGGCGAGCGCTCGGGCAAGGCCCGCGCGCTTCCTCATGCCGCCCGACAGTTCGGATGGATATTTCGGGCCGGCATTGGCGGGCAGGCCCGACATGGCGATCTTGTAGCTGGCAATCTCGTCGAGCAGCGGCGGATTGATGTAGGGAAAATATTCGCGGATCGGCACCTCGACATTTTCCGCGACCGTGAGGGTCGAGAAGAGCGCGCCGTTCTGGAACAATACGCCCCAGCGGCGGCGGATATTCTTGGCCTCATCCTCCTCGCGCCCAATCATATTTTCGCCAAGCACATCGACTTCGCCGGCCTCCGGCACCTGGAGTCCGATGATCGAGCGCATCAGCACCGATTTGCCCGTGCCGGACCCGCCGACCACGCCGAGGATTTCCCCCCGGCGGACGTCGAGGTCTAGGCCGTCATGGATGATTTGCTCGCCAAAGCTGTTCTTGAGGCCCCGGACCGAAATGATGACGTCGTCGCGGCCGTCCCCATCGGCATCGCGCAGCCCTTGGTGAACTGGCGATGTCATATCCAGCCGACCTGGGAGAAGAAGATGGCGAACACGGCGTCGAGGATGATCA
>Ga0307408_100003358_pt1 | contig 10989 bp, 5 predicted proteins | sample 322Cmetagenome_FD_202116 | JGI IMG/M metagenome (GOLD analysis project Ga0307408, IMG submission 202116) | Maize rhizosphere microbial communities from greenhouse at UC Davis, California, United States - 322HYB-C-3 | ecosystem: Host-associated > Plants > Roots > Rhizosphere > Soil | place: USA... | reverse complement strand
ATACCATTACCTCCACCAACATCGCTATTATATCCTACAGAAGCAGCGGCCAAAGTCGGACTGGTGAAACGCTTGCAAAATACTCCCTTGTCCGCCGAACCTTCATTTTTGGCACCAACGTATGCCCATTGCTTTCTGGTGGTCTTTCCACTTAATGGCCATGTGGACCCATTATAAGCAATAGTAGCCTCAAATCGAGGATCGCGGTTTAACCAGAACAATTCATCATCATACTTATATTTTTTAGTAAGATCAGTGATTGGGTTACCATCCTTCATAGGATAAGCTTCTAATAAAATGATAGATGCCCTATAACGATCATTTGCATTTCCACTCTCAGATGACGGACGACTTCTTTTTTCAATATCATGTCCTCTTTTGGCAATACTGTTTGAATAGGTCCGCGATATTATAACTTCCGGATTTGCTGCACCCTCTAATCTAAAGATTTCTGCATAGTTGCTTACTAGGGAACGCCCTGCTGCAAGACACAGATCATAAGCTTCTTTATTGGCTTTTAATGCCTCAGTCCATCTATTTGCATCGTAAACATGCTTACCATCATTTAGTGGATTAAATTGAGGACTAGCCCAATAAAGCAATACTTTAGCTTTCAAAGCAGCCGCAGCAACTTTGTCTAAACGCCCCCGGTCTGTAGATGGACTCCAAACTTTTCCATTAAGTTTAGACATCGCTGAATCCAGATCGCGTACAATTGCAGTGAAGCAATCTTTAGCACTCGCACGACCTGTCACAGCAATATTTGCAGGATCCTGAGGTTCTAACACTAAAGGCACCCCTCCATAAACTTTAACCATACCAAAATAAGCCATTGCCCTCAAAGCATAGTATTGCCCCAGGTAAGCATTCTTATCTGCATCAGACATAGTTCCTAAAGGAATATATTTGATGGCATAGTTACACCTGGATATGTCATTGTATTTGTTTTCACCCTTATTGGTAAAAGAATATTTATCCCCTACATACCAAACGCTGTTATTACCCAAAGGCTCTCCACCTATACCTAAAGCAGCTTGAGCATAAATATCTTCAACTGGCAATAAACTTTCATCACTGGCATAATGTATACCTGCCCGGCCATGCAATTGATTGGATATAAGTTGTTCGTAACCGAACTCTGGCATAATCATATCATAAGCTCTCCGCAAATGCATTTCTACAGCTCCAGGAGTATTCCAAATGGCCGCATCTAAGCCATTCCTGTCTGTCAGTACGAAGAAATCATCATCATTACAAGATGTAATTGCACCAACAGCCAAGACTGTTAAAAATATTTTCTTGATATTTTTTATATATCCGATTTTCATCATTTCAAAATTAGAAATTAACACTTAAACCTAATGAGATCGTCCTCAATGTTGGATAATCATAAGCACTCGAAGTATAAGGGTCTTTATAAGATAATGGATTAACTATTGTCCACAAGTTATCACCTGTAGCTAATAAGCGTGCACCGCCTAAGCCCAAACGCTGAGCCATTTTTGCAGGCAGCTTATAGGAAAGTGTCATATTATTTACACGAATAGTGGTTCCGTCAACCGCCCAAAAATCTGAGTTCTTCGTAATTGAAGGATCATCAAAGCGGGGATATTTACCATTTGGGTTATCTAATGACCAGTGATCTTCCCAGATATTTACCACATTATTGATAAACTTACCTTCAGTGACTGTTGAACCTACTGTAGTAGTGACCGTTGATAAACTTGGAGCAGTTCTGGCCCTGCCATCGTAAAATACCTTTCCACCAAACCTTGCTGCGATATTGGTTCTTAATGAAAGGTTCTTATACGTTAGGTCGAAAGAGATTCCCGAAGAAAAGAATGGAGTTATTTTGCCGAACATAATACCCATATCGTAATCGTTCACTATCCCATCTCCATTGGTATCTTCATATTTTAACCAACCAGGTTGAGGCGTTTGTCCATAAATCTTATAGTTTGGATTTCCAGCAAGAAATTCATCCACTTCAGCTTGAGTTCTGAACATACCCAAATTACGCAAACCGACATTCTCTGTTGTGTACGTTCTCGGATCAGTTCCTACTCTGGTAGCTAACCATTTTCCATTATTTGGATTTTCACTAATGGCATCACTGATTGGGTAGATCATCTGATCAAGTACAGAATTACCATACCCGAAGTTAATGTTTGTATTAAGGTTTAAGTCTTTAGCAAGTTTCGCTTTGTAGCCGATGGTAAATTCTGAGCCCCAGTTGTAATATTCGCGATAGTTAACGATTGGAGCCATAAAACCTCCATAGAAAGGATAGGTTTCAGAGGCCCCTTTGTCAAAACCATCATAAGTTTTGTTTCTGAAGAACTCTATCCCAATATCAATTTTATTATTTAGCAATGAAGCCTCTAAACCAGCATTGAAGGTTTTCTTTTTCTCCCAGGTAATCAACAAGTTTGGAAAGGCTGAAATATTGATTCCCAAACCATCGTTGTTGTCGCCGAACAAGTAACCATTTCCAGCGCCATCAATTAAATAGCGCTCCTGCCATAATCTCGAACTTACCCGATCATCACCTGTTATACCATAGTTTGCTTTAAGCTTAAGAAAATTCACAAAAGGGACGTTTTTTTTGAAGAAGTCTTCTTTACTTACAACCCATCCCAGACCTATGCTTGGAGAAAGTCCCCAACGATTTCCAGTAGCGAAGTTTGAAGAAGCATCTAAGCGAGCAACTCCCTCTATCAAATATTTTTTGTCCCAGTCGTAGCTGAAACGGCCAAAAAACGATCGCTTATGATTTTCGTTAATTGTATTATTTTGAAATGTTAAGGAGCTTTTTTCAAAAGCCCACCAGTCAGAAGACCCCGGTATTAATTGATTTCTGAAATAAATACTCAAATCTTCACTATAAGTTTCAGATTGCTCACCACCAACAGTCACGTCTACACTGTGATGCCCGAAAGTATTCGCGTATTTAAGTGTAGCAAACCCTTGATAACTGTTACCGTCAGCAAAACTTGGTACAGTTTGGGCATTTGCTGTAGTTACACCACCATCGCCGGCCAAAACTTGGTTAGAATAAAAGGATTTATTATTCCCCATTGGAGAAAATGAATATGTTGTATAGGGTGGCCTATACTGACGTCCCCGATTTGAAGTCCCAGCAGGAGAAATTTGAAGTTTGGCAGAAAACCCTTTTAAAAATGAAGGTTGGTAGTTCAAACTTGCATTGATACGGTATCCCTTTGACCTGGTTTCAGAATAATAACCTGAGTTCAATATCGCAAGTGGATTAACTCTTCCTGAACCAATATTTACATATTTTCCGTCGATTGTAATTGGAACCCATTGAGGAGTGGTAATTACGTATTGGAAAAATGTTGCATCGTTTTCTGTCGCACCACTCGTAGTTCTTCTAATGTTATTGTCCACATTAAAGTTTAACTCTGCATTTAACCCTTCAATAATTTTCGCGGTTACCCCACTTCTAAAAGAATACTTGTCGTTTTTTAAACCTGCATAATTACCATCTTGCCCTTGAAAGCTCCCTCCAACAAAGAATGTAATCCTATCACTTCCACCAGAAACACTAATGTTGTGTCTTTGCATAGTTGAAGCACTCCATAACTCATCATACCAGCTATTATTTTTCAGATTTTTGATGTATTCAAGATCATCTGCACTAAAAAAATCGCTAGCTTGAGCTGTTCCTTTTGCTTTCAGACCATCGTTGATCAATGCCGCCAAGCCATATGCGGACATCATATCTGGGGTTCTTGCAGCATTAGTTACCCCTAAATAACCATTATAGGTAATGGAGGGCTTTCCTTGTTTTCCTTTCTTTGTTGTTACCAAAACAACACCTTTCGCTCCAGCAGCTCCATAGATTGCAGCAGATGCATCTTTCAAAAATGATATACTTTCAACCATTGATGGATCTAACGTATTGAAGGTATCATCTCCAGGAGGCATTGTAATGCCGTCTATAATTATTAAAGGCTCTGCGGTAGCTCCAATGCTTGCCCCTGTTTCACTTGTAGTTGCATTACGAATGTTAAGGGTAATACTTGAGCCTGGCCGACCTGAAACTTGACTTACTCCAACACCGGCTATCTGATTTCTCAGTGCTCCTGCAATGCTTGGTGCCGGAATATCCTGAATTTGCTCTCCGGTAATAGAAGCCACAGACCCAACAACCTCTGAACGTTTCTTTGATCCATAGCCTGTATTAACTACCACATCCGCTAACTGATTTGTAGATTCTACCAGCACAACGCTTAATTGCTTTCTGCCGGCAACAGCTATTTCCTGCCTTTCGAAACCTACATAGGTGATAACCAAGGTTTCATTTCCGGTAGGTAAGTTCAATTTAAAATTACCATTTACATCAGTAGTAGTTCCTGTAGCCGCACCTTTAATCTTTACAGCAACACCGATCAAGGCCTCGCCCTTCTTGTCTTTTACTGTGCCCGTAACAACTTCTACTTTGGAAACAGATGTTACTTTCGAAGCTTTTGTTGTACTTGATGCCGAGTTTGCCCAGCCGACAGAAGGTAGTAGCATGCTTAGCATGAGTGGCGCACAAGCCATACGTGCCGCTTTACCTCCGAAGCCTGACTTTTGTAAAGAGAACTTCATAATTTATTTGGTCTATTTATTTATGCTTAATTAGGTTTTGGCCGTGTGATTTTAGAAACGTAACTTCTAAGCATCTAACGAAAACAAATCTGTCAAGATGTTGATAAAATATTTGCAGAAATGGTTTACCGTTTGATTATACGTTTTTTGAATCCTCATCCAAAATATGTTCTTTAACAGCTTTTCAGGTATGCTTTTAGCAGCCTTCGCCGTTTATCTTAATTTCCTTTTCAGCCGCATCGATTCGAAAGCGACAGAGCAACGACAAGGATATTCAGACGATTACTGCCTTGCACCTTAAATACTGCTTCATTTGTGAATGTGTGTTCATACTTTTTGCTAGTTTGTTACATTTCAGTTACCATACGGTGCCTCAATAATATAAGATAACGACCTTAAGAAGCCTGATTATCAGAAAATTAAAGTCATTATTAATGATGAATATGGTATTATATAAAAACTTTCTAAACATCAGAAACCTGACTGCGGACAATCAGGTGGCATATAATTCTATAATATACTATTGGTTATAATTGCTTTTACCAAATTTATGATCTTGCAAAGACAGATTTATATAGCATTTTCTCATGCTTCTATACGATATTAGCATCACATTAATTCGCCGCTTTCTCCTGAGCTTTCGCAGCTTTAATTCTTTCCTGCCAGGCTTTCCCTTCTTTATTCATATCGATTCCGGCTTTAGACAAGTAGTTATTAATTCTTCCTTTGTATTTACCAAACCAGGCATGTTTTTTATCTGAAGATTCGGCATCCATTGCATACTCTCTGGCTTCGGTTAACCATGCTAAGATTTGCTTCTTCTGCTCCTCTGTTAAATTTGGCAACATTTCCTGGTAGCCTTTATAAGTAATAGGCAAAACACCATACGTCATGCCGTTTTTTACACCTTCAATCTGCTCAGCGTTTAAATGTTTGCCTAATTGAGCAATGTACTTTTTATGAAGTTTAGCTAGTTTCTTATCTGCATTCGCTTCAAGCTTCTTCACTTCAGCATCGGCTTTCTCTTTGTCATTCTTATAAAGTTCCTTAACCTTCTTCACTTCAGCATTGCGTCCATCATGAACAACGTTCAGGTTAACATATTGATCAGCAATAGCTTCACGAACCTTTTTATAAGTTACAGAGTCTGAAACCCCGAGATTCTTAACAATTTTATCAGCGCGTTGAGTTACAACCTGACGATATTCTGCATCTTTCGTATTGGTTTGCGCATTCACATTTCCCGTTAAGCCTACTGCTGCCAATCCAGCAAACACAAATACTTTTAATGATAGTTTCATACAATAATCCTTTAAAACAATTACAGTTATAAGAATGAAGCTGTTCCTTTTTCCAGCTTTTTCGCTACAAACTGCAATCCACTTAATTAGCTCTTTATCCTAAATTTACTTCGCCACAGAAGTGCACGTCGAGCCCCAACTCTGCTAATGCAGCCGCTTTAGTACGACAAGCCCTGTGAGCAGAATCCAGATCGTTCGCATACACTACATGGATGTGATTGGCCTGATGTCTTGCCATCATTTGATCGCGGGTAACACCCTTTAACACAGCATGCATAATAGGCCATTGAGGGGTTGTTTCATTCCACCTGCGTTCTGTCTCCTCTGCCGGCAATTCAACCACCTCTCCAACACCCAAATCACATTGAAGTTTGTTATCCTTAACGTAAACACGACTCCAAACTATATGTCCGGGTCTACTTACACCTTTTAAAGTACCTCCTCCTAAACGAAAATACATGGGAGGCTGCCTATCGCTGCTTGCTCCGCTATAGCCCCCTATAAAATGTGCCGGAGGTGCAGCTCCCGAAATCAGGAACACCCAAACAAAATCTTCAACACCGTTTAGCTCATAATTTTGCCCCCAGCGAATATCATGCAACGTGTTTTCTCCAGGTAAACCTAATTTCTTCCATAAATGATAGGTTACAAAAGCGTCCAGGCCCGCACACTCATCCACCTCGTTAAAATGAGGAAGTGCCTCCTTCGCATATAATTCTTTGCCTTCGTTTGAAAATACCGGCGGCCTATCCTGATTATTCAACAAACCTTCAACCAAATCACTGGCTACAGTAAGATCTTTAAGCCCTTGCTGATATTGAATACCAATGGTTGAGCAACCAAACTCGTCTGCTATACGTGTTGCGGCGATATACATTTTACATTGCTCGATAGTTTGTTTTTCAGTCAGCTCGGTTGCTTCATCAGTTCCCCAGCTAAATTTCATTCCTTTTTGCAGCAACCAGTTTAGCACAGCCTGAGCATCTGTGTCACTTACGTTTTGCATCGCTGCATATAAAGCCGATTGACTAAGCCTTTCTTTGAAGATACCCGTCTGATGTAAAAGCTCATCAGGAATTATAGCATTATACATTCCCATACAGCCTTCATCAAAAATCCCCATAATTGCCTTATCATTCTTTAGTTTACGGGCAAACTCGCGTCCAAGCTGATTATCTTCGAATGGAATCTTCACCAGATCAAAGCTTTTCACATGACTTGTATCGTGCTTAATAGTTCCAGTTTCAAACCACTCCTTTAAGGCACTTTCAAAAAAAGTATCGTTAAAATTTTCACTCCAAAGGGTACTGTAATTCACCCCGGCTTTGGTTAAACAACCATTCAAATTAAGCATTCCAACCAAACCAGGCCATTGCCCGCTCCAGTTTGCAACAGTTAAAATGGGTCCCTTATGAGTTGTTAAGCCTGCTAGTACGTGATGTGAATATTGCCAAACACTTTCGGCAACAATTAAAGGTTGATTAGGGTCGATATTTCTAAACACTTCAATCCCCATTTTTTGCGAATCCAGGAAACCGTGCTTTTTGGTTTCATCATAAGAATGAGCACGCTTAACCTTCCATCCCTGTTTTTCGATAGCAGCAGTTAGCAGTTGCTCCATTTCAGATTGCGCAGCCCAACAACTTTGATTAGCAGATAACCTTAAGTCGCCACTGGCAACAATCAGAACTTCCTTTACAATATTTTTGTCCATGCCTGGTTGTTTATAAAATTTATATTGCTAAACATCCTTAAGAAATCTGATGCTACTATCGCAAGTATAAATACAATGAGTTTAGTTTATAATTCTTGTGCTGATACTATTTCAGCTCAACAAAGCTCAAGATTCTGAAAGTGCGTTTGCTGCTCTTTATTATCAATTTAGTGTAGGATATTAGCATTCGTCATTTTCTTTACTTACATTTGAAACGCCTCTTCATCACAATCGTTTTTAACCATCAAATAACACACACTGAGTTTAAAAGAGAATTACCAATATGAAACCGCTATTTCATAAAGTTCCTGTAAAGCCGCAAAGCTCATTCAGCATACGACATGATATCAAGTCGAATTTTGTTGGGATATGGCATTATCACCCCGAATTAGAATTGCACTATATTATACGTGGCGAGGGTGTTCGATTTATTGGTGATAAAATCAGCAATTTTTCCCCGGGCGAGATCGTTTTGCTGGGCGAAAATTTGCCACACACCTGGCGGTCTAGCGACCAGTACTATCAAAACAATCCCGATCTGGAGATTGAGGTAATTGTAATTCACTTCCTGCCAGATTGCCTTGGAAAATATATGCTTAGCCTGCCAGAAGCTTACCTGCTCCCCAAGTTGTTTGAAAAAGCTAAAAGTGGAATGGTAATAACCGGCGCCGCCCGTAAAAAGATTGCTGAGTTAATGAAATCAGCACTTGACGCTACCAATCTGGACAGGATCATCATTTTCCTTTCAATCCTTAAAACGCTATCAGAAACTACTGATTTTAAACCAATTGTAACTGGCCAAAATGTATTTTATCAATCTAATGAGATGGATACATTACGGCTAAACAAGGTTTGCAACTATACTTTATCGAATTACAACAAGGACATAACTCTCGAAGAAATTGCTTCGATCAGCAACCTGAGTGTAACTTCGTTCTGTCGGTATTTTAAGCTGATGACTCGCAAAACTTACTACGATTTCCTGATCGAGATTAGGATAAGTCACGCCTGCAGAGCTTTAGTGGAAGACAAATTACCAACTGAAGTAATTTGTTTCGATTGCGGCTTCAATAATGTTTCGAACTTTTACCGTCATTTTAAGAAAGTAACAGGCGTTACTCCTTTGGAATACAAGAGGAAATACCTTAATAAAGGCAAGCAAAGCGCTTAGATCAGCTATATAAACCTATGAGGTTCTGAAAACCTCATAGGTTTGGACGCACTAAATAGCAATATTCAATTCCAGGTCGCTTTGCAATTTCTTATAACTTGAAAGCAAGCCATCAATCTCACGTGTGATTGTTTCTGTAAATGAACCAACCTTACGACGTGTTGTTGTAGATATATTAAGTCCGCGCTGCTGTAGAAAATACTTTGAAACGATGGGATAAACATTGTGCATCACATCCATATTATCTATCAGGAACTGTTGCACACGATTTACTTCTTCAACATGTTCAGGTTTATTATAGTTATCGCACAACCACACAATCAGTTCCGGGAAATAATTTCCCTGAATACAGCTTAAACCCGCCGATCCTGCTTTCAGAGATTCAACAGCATGAACCATATAGGCATCATACAAGCCAAACTCAGGGTATTTTTTTGTGAGATCTATCTTCTGTTTAATCTGCTCTATATCTAAACAAGTATCCTTATGATAAATAACCCGACCTGTTTGTACAAACGCTTGAAGTTGCTTTGGCGATATTAATCGCTTATATGGCACCGGGCATTCATAAAATCCAAGCGGAACTCCCGGCGTAAGATCAAACAGGTGATGCACCCGTTCATCAAAAATATCATCAGAATCCTTTTCATCTGCCAATAAACCGGTTATACAGATTACAGATTTAACTCCTGTATCAAATACTTCTTTAACAAAATCGGCCTGGTCGGTAATAGCTCCACCGAAAGTTCCGGTAGCAACTACGGGCACCCTTCCGTTCACAACCCTTATTACATGTTCTATCGATTGTATCCTTTCAGCGCCCGTCAGCTCAAACATTTCGCTGGATAAGCAATTTGCAAAAAGCCCTTTTGCTCCTGCTTCAAGATAAATCTCGGTTAGCTTCGTCAATGCATCGTAATCAATATTTCCGTCATCTTTAAACGGAGTAAGCATCACCGGTATGAACCCTTTTTCTGAGTTTTCCATTCTTATTTTAATGATAATATTTTATAGTAAAAGTCCACAGCTCCTCTTTTTATCAAACCCTCTTTCTGATTCGGGAGAATAGCGTCCCGGCAAGGAAAATTGTGAGTGTACCAATCACAATAATCATATTCTTATGCAAGGGACTTTTAAGAAAACTGTATTGAAGTGGGATACTGTTGGAAAAGGTCATCCAAACAATAACCAGTATACCAATAATTGTGGCTGTAAGCGCTTCGTGATTTTTGCTTTGCTTGCTGATAATCCCTAACAAGAATAAACCAAGCATTCCCGCAGCAAAAATCCCGGAGAGCTCCCACCAAATATCAAGGATACTTTTAACACCAATCATGGCAATACCTGTACCTAGTCCAAGAAACCCAAAAACGACAGTAGCCAGGTGGAGTAAACGCAAAGTCCCACCTTCGTTCAAATCATGTTTAAAATATCGTTTATAGATATCTACGGTAAATACCGTTGCCGATGCATTCATTCCCGAACTTATCGTACTCATAGCTGCAGAAAGAATTGCAGACACAATCAAGCCAACCAACCCGGCCGGAATTTTGGTTACCATGAAATGAGGCATAATCTTATCGCCATAATCAGCCGGCTGCAGAGAGGAAGCTAATTGACTAATCTCTACCGCCGAAGCGCCCACTCCTGCTCGCTCTACCGCTACCTGATGTTTAATAGCTTCTACCAGTTCCGGGCTTTGACTATAATAAGCAAACAGACAAGATCCTATAATAAAAAACAGCAGAGATGCAGGCACATACAACCACACACAAAGCCATATAGATTTGGAGGCAGCCTTTTCAGATTCTGCGGTATGATAACGTTGGATGTAATTCTGGTCCATCCCGAAATTATTAAGGTTGATGAAAAACCCATAAAGAAGAACAACCCAGAATGATGCTTCAGTAAAATTGGGAGAAAAACTACCGAGACTGAATTTATGATTGGCAACACCAATATCAACAATTTTTGAAACACCACCCGGCATCCCGGAAACAATAAGATAAAGAATGAGTGCAGCGCCAAAGGTTTTTATTACCGCCTGTACAACTTCCGTCCATATAACGGCTTCCATACCACCCAAAACCGTGTAAATAATAATAACTATACCCATCACCACCATTATCATTTGCATAGAATAGCCGGTTAAAGCCTGCAAACTAAGGGCGATACCAAAAAAGATAGAT
>Ga0307408_100003356_pt1 | contig 10990 bp, 11 predicted proteins | sample 322Cmetagenome_FD_202116 | JGI IMG/M metagenome (GOLD analysis project Ga0307408, IMG submission 202116) | Maize rhizosphere microbial communities from greenhouse at UC Davis, California, United States - 322HYB-C-3 | ecosystem: Host-associated > Plants > Roots > Rhizosphere > Soil | place... | reverse complement strand
TAGTTTGAGCTGTCTCCCATAGACGGCTTATTTTTTGCGCTAAAGTGGCGGTAATTAATCTCGATGATATATTATTAGTCTTTATGATATTGCCATTGTACACTTTAAAGCGAAAAGACAGCCAACTGTACACATTGTACACTTTTAGTGTACACTCGTAAATCAGCGTTTTACTTCGGTTCAGACCCTTTAACATGAATGAACTATGAAGATTGTTAAGAGCGAGTATCCGCTAAATCCCAATTGTCGTCAGCCAGTAGTATCAGGTCGGAAGTTGTCTGATAGGTGCGGCTCTGCGAGCCTAATCTTTTTCGACCCGGAGATATTCTCGCGAAGCCGCAAAGAAATTCCCGAACGTTTTGTTTAATCCATAGGAGGAGCTAAGTCTTGTACTTGTTAAAAAAAAGAGCCAAGTATGGAACTTGGCTCTACATCTACCTATGAAAAACATGCCCTTATTTTGGAAAGGACACTATTAGTACGTTTATTTGAAATCAGAAGTTACAGTGTTAAATAAATTTTATAATGCAGGAACGGGCACAATTTGAGATTTCGGCGCTAGTTATTGAAAGCCTAAAGGCAGGACTTGTTGGGGCGGATGATACTTTATTAAATGAGCTACTTAGCAACCAAAAACAAGTAGAAGATCTGCTTATCAGTTATCACTTCCGTTCAAGGGGCAGGGTGTATAATGTGCGGATAGATAAACCAGTACTGAACGATGACGGTTCAGGTTTCTTTAACGTTCGTTATTCAATTGGGCATTTTAATGCTTGCGCAGATGTGGATACAAGTGAAGATGAACGAATGAAAATCCAGTTTGAAGTTAATCTCCAAACCGGAATATTGTTTCTTGTGGGCGAATTTATCCCCGAAAGGGAACCCGACGAGTTTTAAAGTTCCATAATGTCTTCGTTCCAGAGCTGAGGCTTTTCCCTGATAAAATCTTCCATCATCTCAACACAGTCTGGTAAATCCAGATCTATTACTTCAACCCCGTGCGATTCCATAAACTCTCTGGCGCCGTTAAACGTTCTTGATTCACCAACAATAACTTTGGGAATTTTGAACTGTACAATAGTGCCAGCACACATATAACAAGGCATCAGGGTTGAATAAATTACGGTATCGCGATAGCTTCCTATTCTACCAGCATTGTTTAAGCAATCCATTTCCCCATGCAAAATGGGGTTGTTTTCCTGTACCCGCTTATTGTGTCCGCTGGCTACAACTTTACCATCTTTGATCAATACCGAACCAATTGGGATACCTCCTTCCGAGCGTCCTTTGAGGGCTTCATCAATTGCTAGTTTCATGAAATCGTCCATAGATTGAATTTTTTCATAAAGTACTAAATATGTAAACAAGCATCAACAAAACATTTCGTTATCAGTTGCAATGGTATGAGAGTACATACAGATGAAGAGATTCTAAAGAAAGTACTTCTGGTAGATAAATACCAGGAAGAGATTAAGGATGGAAAGCTGGATATTGCGGTGGATTTGGATGATGAGCATGGAACCTGCCATACTTATGTGGTAACTTTTCTGCAGAATGATGGCGAGTGGGAGTGTGCGCAGATAGATGAAATCAGTTCGCTGTAAATTTGTAATATGTATCCGTTTTATACAGTTTTTTATAATTAGCTTTAAGCAGCAAAACATTCCTGATTAAGTTTGTTGTTCAAGTAACTCCCTGTTACTAACCGATTTCAGGATCTGGACATTTAATTTTTTGAGTATGAGATGGGCATTTGTTATTGAGCAAAAGCTGAAGGTTGCTGCGTTGCTGCTGGGTATAATGGTAACTGTTGTGCTATTTAGTTTTATTGAAAGAAGGAACATTGAAGCGATAAACAATTCAGTCGCGTCTATCTACAACGATCGTTTAGTGCCAGCAACTGATATATTTTATCTTACAGAAACAACCTATAACAAGCGCCTGGAAATGGAAAAGTTGCTTTTTTCGGGAAAAATGGGTCTGCAGGCCTTCCGGGGTAAAGAAGAGGAACATAACCGGGCGATCAAAACCTTAGTGGCGTCGTTTCAAAAAACTTATCTGGTAAATGAAGAGGATGCCTTTTTGAAGGGATTCATCAGGAAAACGGAGCAGTATTTTCTGGTTGAGGAAAAGATTGTTGCTTTAGTTGCAGCAGGAGATATAAAGCAGGCCATAGCGTTGTATGAAAATCAGGGGCAAGGTTTGCTTAAAGAGAGTATTCATAACCTTTCGGCCCTGGCAAAAATTCAAACCAAGGTGGGTAACGAGCTAATGAAGGATTCGAAAGGAATTATGGCTAGTTCGGATTTGCTTTCAACCCTGCAAATGTCGGTGGTAATTGTGCTTGGGGTTTTAATTGTTGTTCTGGTTACGGCTTCGAAGTTGGTATCGCCACATGCCAGAAACTTCAATCTTAACTAAGTTAGATTTTGATCATTATAGAAAAAGCGGCTGGGAATAGTTCCTGGCCGCTTTTCATTATATACAATCTTGTAATCTGATTAGATTAGCTCCACACTTCTCTTCACGAAATCGGTAAGATCTGCTCCTGTCAATAATCCTTGCGAAAGTAGCGCTAAATCGAAAGCCTGTTTAGCCAGCTTAGCTTGCTCTTCGGCGTTTTCTGCACTTACAATTCTTGAAATTAATGGGTGGTTTCCGTTAATGGCCACTTTATAGTTATCCGGCAATGTTCCGTAGAAGCTCATGCCTCCGCCCATTTGTGCCATATCTTTCATCCTACGCATAAACTCGTCCATTGTAATGTGAACAGGCAACTCTTCAGGACTTAAGCTTTCAATCTCTACTTTATAGTTCGCTTTGGAAATAGTGCTTTCGAAGATGCTTTTTACTTTCGTAGTTTGCTCTTCGGTAAGAACGTGAGCTGGTGCATCATCCTTTGCAATTAACTTGTCTGCAACATCAGAGTCAACACGTTTAAGCGACGTTTTCTCCAACTTTTGCTCCAGGTGACTGATGAAATGATTGTCGATAGGGGTGTTCATCAACAATACATCATAGTCTTTTTTGTTAGCCGATTGAATGAAGGCATCCTGTTTTGAAGCATCGGGAGTGTACAGATAAACTACAGTATCATTCTTATCAGTTTGAAGCGGCTTAACTTTTTCCTTGTATTCTTCAAGGGTAAAGTGCTCGTTTTTAGTGTTGGTTAACAGAACGAAATCTTTTGCCTTTTCGGCAAACTTCTCATCGCTTACATAACCATATTTTACGAACAAACCAATGTCCTGCCATTTTTCTTCGTAGGCTTTACGGTCTTTTTTGTAAAGTTCAGAAAGTTTGTCAGCAACTTTTTTGGTGATGTAATTATTGATTTTTTTAACGTTGCTGTCTGCCTGTAAGAAGCTTCTTGACACGTTAAGCGGAATGTCCGGAGAATCAATCACCCCATGAAGCAACATCAGGAACTCAGGTACGATGTCTTTTACTTCATCAGTAATGAACACCTGACGTGAGAATAATTTGATTTTGTTACGTTGAAAATCAAAGTCATTTTTCACTTTCGGGAAGTAAAGAACCCCGGTTAAGTTAAACGGATAATCAACATTCAGGTGAATCCAAAACAAAGGATCTTCACCGAAAGGATAAAGTTCGCGGTAAAACGCAAGATAATCCTCGTCTTTTAATTCAGATGGCGCTTTTGTCCAGATAGGAGTAGTGTTGTTGATAATGTTATCAACCTCTACGGATGTATATTTTGGTTTGCCTTCTTCGTCTTCTCCATCTGGTTCACTTTCAGTTTTAGTGCCGAATTTGATAGGAACAGGTAAGAATTTCGCGTATTTATCCAGAATTTCCTGAAGCTTGAATTTGCTTAAAAACTCTTCTGATTCCTGGTTGATGAAGAGGGTAATAGTAGTTCCTCTTTCAGTGCGGGTACCTGCAGAAATTTCAAATTCAGTACTGCCATCGCATATCCAGCGGGCAGGTTTTGCGTCTTCCTGATAAGATAAAGAGTTTATTTCTACTTTGTCTGCAACCATAAATGCAGAATAGAAACCTAAACCAAATTTACCGATAAGCTCGTTTGCATCTTTCGCTTCCTTGAATTTTTCAACAAATTCGGTTGCGCCGGAGAATGCAATCTGGTTAATGTATTTCTTAATCTCATCGGCTGTCATTCCCAAGCCATTATCGGAAATGGTAATTGTCTTTTTGTCTTCGTCAAAAGAAACTTCGACCTGAAGATTGCCAAGTTCTCCCTGGTATTGACCAAGTGAGGACAGACGTTTTATTTTTTGAGTAGCATCAACTGCGTTAGAAACCAGCTCCCTTAAAAATATCTCATTATCAGAGTATAAGAATTTCTTGATGATCGGGAAAATGTTCTCGGTGTGAATTGATATTGTACCTTTTTCTTGCATTTTATTAAACGATTTGGATCAATTTGCCCATAACGATCAAGGTTTGTTCCAATTGTGGTTGAATTGTCAAAATGGCAGACAAGTTTGAAACCACAGAGGGCACGGAGAAGGAGGCACAGAGAAACACAGAGCCTTGATGATATTAACGGAAGCTTGGAATCGCTACAATATAAACTCTGTGTTCTCTGTGAAATCTCGGTGTCCTTTGTGGTTAAAATCTGCCTTCAAACTGAAAGTCATTGCTTTTCTCCTCCATGTTTGTACCTTTGCGCCACTTTAGGTCTCCGGCTGCGTGCCGGGGTTAAAAGGGAACTGGGGTGTGAATCCCCGACAGTCCCGCTGCTGTGTTCTCCATCAAAACGGAAATTTAATCTGGTGCCACTGTGTAAAAACGGGAAGGCGAATTTTCGGGAGTAAGTCAGAAGACCTGCCTATTGTACATAATTCAGAGCTTTCGGGGATTGAAGCAATGAGTGAAGATACCCTCCAGGGGTATGTTCCCTTGATTTATTCCCGCTTATTTTATTTTATCAGTTTGAGGTTTAGAAGAAACATATTGATTTTCTGTTGTTTGTTGGGTCAAACTGTGTATGCTTTTGAGTTAAAAACTGATTCTCTAAAGCGGGTGGAGGTAAAGCAGGTAAAAGTAATTGGGAAGAAAAAATCAATAAACCCGGTTCAATCTTTAAATACCTCAGAATTCGAAAAAACGAATAGCTTAACCGTAGCTGATGCAGTAAAACATCTTTCAGGGGTTCAATTGAAAGATTATGGCGGAGTTGGCGGATTAAAGACCGTTAATGTTCGAAGCTTGGGAAGCCTTCATACTGCCGTATTGTATGACGGTGTACAGTTAGGCAATGCGCAGAACGGTCAGGTGGATCTGGGGAAATTCTCTTTACAAAGTATTGAAAGTCTTGAGCTGTATAACGGGCAGTCGAACCGAATACTGCAACCCGCCAGGGCACAGGCAGCTTCTAGTGTGTTATATCTTCAATCGCAATTTCCGCATTTTGAAGGAAACAAAAAAGATCATATTAAAGCAGCTTTTAAAAGTGGTTCGTTTGGATTGCTTAATCCTTCTTTATTATGGCAGCATAAAATAAAAGAGGGTATTGCTTCCACATTAAGTGCCGAGTTACTGAATGCTGACGGTAATTATAAGTTTCAATATCTTAATGGAACTATCGATACCTTCCTCAAACGCGAAAATACAGACGTTCGTTCCTATAGGGTAGAAGGAAGCTTGCATGGTATTACAGCCGATAGCAGCAAATGGAGTGTGAAGATCTACAATTATTTGTCAGAAAGAGGTTTGCCTGCTGTGGTTACTGATATAAGTCCCCGGTCGGTACAACGCTACGGCGATAACGATTTCTTTCTTCAAACATCTTTCGAAAAGCCGGTCAGCAAGCGGTATTCCTTTATGCTCAATGCAAAATACAGTTACAACTACAATAGATATAAGGATGCTTATTACCCCAGTGAAGAGGGGCTCGATAATAGTTATGAGCAGGACGAATTTTATGCGTCGCTGGCAAATCGATACGCTGTTACCGACAACTGGAATATCGGCTTAGCCGCCGATGTGATCAGAAGTTCGATGAAGGCTAATCTAAATAACTTTCCCAAACCTGTCCGCACAGTTAGCTTAATCGCATTTCAATCTACCTATGAAACGCACAAGTTAAGTGTGCAGGGAGGTTTACTCGGCACATTTACGAATGAAACAACGAGAACTGGAGGTGGAGCTACAGATAAGAAGGAGCTTTCTCCATCCGTTTCATTGACATGGACGCCTTTTACATCAGTATTTAAGGTGTTGTATTTCTATAAAAATATCTTCAGGCTGCCAACTTTTAATGATCAATACTACACATTAAGCGGCAATTCGAACCTGAAACCGGAATTTACCAATCAAAATAATGTTGGCTTGTCTTACACTGAAGCATTATCAGGATGGCTCGAGAATTTTCACGCGGATCTAAATGCTTATTCGAATACAGTAACTGATCGTATTATTTCAATACCCAAAGGCGGTATTTTCTGGACAATGGAGAATATTGGCAAGGTAGAAATAAAAGGTATTGAAGCGAATATAAAAGGTCTTATTGGGGGTAGTCGTGATTTGAAAACATCTATAAGATTGAATTATACTTATCAGGATGCCCGCGATCATACCCTTAATGATTTTTATGGTAAACAAATTCCTTACTCTCCAGAGCATTGCGGATCTGCAACTATTAGTGTATTCAATAAGCAATCAGGGCTTAATTATAACTTCATTTATACAGGCGAATATTTTACGCTTCGTCCTAATCTGAAGAATGATCTTTCGCAACCCTGGTATATACATGACCTGTCGGCATTTTATTCGCGGAAGATAAATGACAATACTTATAAGCTTACTGCTGAAGTGAATAACCTTTTTAATCAATGGTACGAAGTGGTTAGAAATTACCCAATGCCAGGCAGATCATACCGTTTCAGTATTCAATTCTATTACTAAATATAACAATCATGAAAATCAGATGTACTCAATTCTTGAAAGCCACTTTGCTACTTATTCTCGTAAGTAGTTTGTACTCGTGCCGAAAAGATAAAGACAATGAGCCGGAACCTGAGAAAACAACAGGAATTTTCGTATTAAACGAAGGTGGGTTCAATGCTAATAATTCGACCCTTAGCTATTATGACTTTTTGGGGGCAAATGTTACCTCGGATATTTATTCTGCTGCCAATTCTGGAGCTAAGTTGGGCGATACCGGCCAGGATGCAATTGTTTATGGAAATAAGATGTATATCTCAGTTAATAATTCCAATAAAGTAGATGTGCTGAATATTAAAACATCCAAGCTTATAAAGTCGATCACAATGACTATTGCAGGAGCTGCGCCTGCTTACCCAAGATTCCTGGAGTCTGCAAAAGGAAAAGTATTTATTAGTGCTTATGATGATAAGGTATATGTGTTGGATACTTTGTCGCTGATTATGCAGAAATCCATTCCGGTAGGTCGCGATCCTGAACAAATGGCCATTGTTGGCGATAAGCTTTACGTAGCAAATTCAGGTGGATATGGAAACTATGAGAATACCGTTTCTATAATTGATCTTAATAGCTTAATTGAATTAAAGAAAATTACTGTAGGTATTAACAGCAACCAGGTTGTTGCCGATAAATATGGCGATGTATATGTGGTTTCGAGAGGTGATTATGGAAGTACTCCCGCAAATCTTTACCGTATTAATACCAGCAACGATCAGGTAATAGCCATGAATATTCCGGTTACCGAAATGGCAATCAACGAAGATATTGCTTATATCTATAAATCGAATTATAATTACGGTACAAATTCTTACGATAAAGGTTATCTTACTTTAAATGTTAATAATGAAACTGTTGGACCAAGCTTTATTACCGATGCTACTGATGCATCGATTGTATTGCCTTATGGTATTGCTGTTGATCCATTGTCGGGAGATATCTTTATTGCAGATGCGAAAGACTACGTGAATCCGGGTGATGTGTACTGTTTTGGAAAAGATGGAAAGAAAAAGTATACATTCAAAGTAGGAATAAATCCTTCAAAATTCGTTTTCTACAAAAAATAACAAAGTAAAAAGGCTGAATCCTGCAAAAGACTCAGCCTTTTACTTTTGTTAAACTTGCAAAAACTTTATCTCGTCTTTACATATTTGTGAAGAACGTTCACATCTGCTTGAGCTTTTATTATTCATTACAATAGAAATTGTATTCACCTATAATTTGAAAATACAGTTCGTTCAAGTCTGAAGGGTGGGTAATGTGGTTATTCTAAGCTTTTTGGCTTAATAGTTGTTTTATATAGGATACAGGGTTTCATACCTGAGTGTACTTTAAACTGATAAACTATGCGAGTGGAACACAAAGAGAATGTCCTTTTCACGAAAGACGGGGAGATTCAGGAGAAATACGAAGTTGTGGATAACCACAACGATGCTTTAGACATAATTGAAGACGACGATTATTATTACTCCTATTGGGACGACTCTAACGAGAACGATGACTGATAGTTGAGACATACATTTTAATACCGAAGATTTCTTCGGGTGGGATTATTGTGGACAACGCATAGGGTTCAAATAATGATACCTGTTTGATATTGGACGGATAGGCCCTGCAACTACCTCAAAAAAACCGGGTTTTCAAAACCCGGTTTTTTTATTTCTTTCAGGATCATATTTAAGACCGGGGGTAAGCCAGTACAAAAGCATCACCCGGGAATACCTGTAGTTAAACGGACTAAGAATAAATACTGCCGGTAAAATCACAGCCAGATATAAAATTGGGTCATCGATAATGCCAGTTATCAGATAAGTAGCAACAGCTAGAGCTATCATTTGGGCCACGTTCATGGCATAACTGATGAACATAGCAACGTAAAAGTATCCGGGTTCTTTCTCAAACTTTAGATCACAGCATGGACATTTGATGTTCATCTTTTGCAGTTTAAACCCGTACATAGGTGTTGCAAATAAATCTCCTTTCCGGCACCTGGGGCATTTTGCTTTTAATGCTGCTGATAACTCTGATAATGCCATCCCTTCGTTTCTATCTAATTCAAATGTTCTCATTTTACTTTTGTTTAAAGATTTGTTTCCTAAACTCTTCCGGAGTGTAACCCGCCTGTTTCTTAAAAAATTTGGTAAAGTAGGAGTTGTCTGAAAAATTGAGTTGATAAGCAATTTCTGATACCGGAATTTCCAGATTGATTAATAGGCGTTTAACTTCCAATACCACCCTGTCGCGAATAACCTCTCCCGCAGATTTTCCGAGCATTTCTTTGCTAAGCGCGTTCAGGTGATTGGGGGTGATGAAAAGCATTTCAGCGTATTCTTTGGGAAGCCTTAACGTTGCGTGGTGCTCGTCTACCAGCTTTTGAAAGGTATTTAAAACCGTTAAATTATGTCCGGCAAGTGCGTTGTCTGCTTGTGTGCATTTCTCCTGTACCAAAAGAAATAGCTGCAGCAGATGCACCCTGAGTTTATCGAGACTGAAGGGACTTGAAGTGAATTTGATCCCAAGCATTTCCTCAAACAGTTTAATAGCTTTCGTTGCATCTGCTTCCGGCAGTTGAATTACAGAGTCGCTGGCAATTCCCCTGAAAAAACAAAACTGACTAAGGTAGTCTGGTCGTAAAAGGAATGATTGAAACAGATTGGGACTAAAATTAAGTACAAAGCCATCTACATCTCCCTCAAATTCCCAGCTATGAACTTGTCCCGGTACCATAAAATAAATTTGTCCGGCTTTTACAGGGAACTTCTGAAAATCTACCGTATGCGATCCTTCGCCCTTCGTAAAGAGGATCATATGATAGAAATTATGGCGATGTGGTAATTTTAATTTATGGTGATTTTTAAGGTAAGGCGCAAAAATACTGATCAGAAAGTCGTTATGCCTGAATTCTGAAAGCGAACATAGATCATATACTGGTACACTGCTCATATAGAACAAATGTACAGATGAAAAACGCCATTAAATGGTAAAGTTTAGGGGCTTAATGGAGTTATTTACTGATGGAAGGGTAGGTTTTGTAAAGTTAAAACGTTGTAATTTTTATTTAATGATATTTTCTTTTTTGTTAATTTGCCAAAAAAATGCAATTGATGATGAGGTCAGGGAAAATGGCCTTCATGCTAATCTTATCAATTTTAAATATGAAAAAAAGTACCAAAAATCAAATTAATCATTTCTTTATTCTTGCTTTTTTCGTCTTACTAAGTGGTATTATGCTTGTTTCATGCCGGAAGCAATCGTTGAACGAAGAACAGTCTGTTTTTCCTAGTTCTAAATCAAAAATAAAGGCTCACTCTTTAGATGATAACTTGGAAAATTTATATGTTCTCTTAAATAGTACGATTGGGCGGGTAATAGTATGTGGCAGTTCAGAATTAGAGTATTATTATGGCATAGGCTATAATTCAGAAGTCCGTTATCTCGGAGATGTCGCGAAAGTTAAGACAGATTCCTTGAGTACACAATTGTATAGATTTTACAAAGCCTCTACCAACGAGTATTATTGCTCGGTAAATCCAATAGCAGTAACCGGTTATGTACTTCATAAAGCAATTGGATATGTGCCTTTACTAAAAAGTTCTAATTCCAGAGGTATTGTGGAATATTATAATTCTACATATAAGTATAATTATGCTTATTCTGGAGAAGAAACACCATTTTCGGTTACTTATTACAATTTTACATTTAATAAAAGACCTTTCATGGTATATGGATCACCTGTAAATAATTCAGGAACTTTCGATGTAGAACCTGTTAATGTTTATCAATATTTTAATAGTTCAGGAGTAGACCATTTTTATGTTACTCCGTATCAAGGAAGCTATATTGGAGGGGGATGGAATTACGAAAATGTGCCGTTTAAGGCCTTTAATTATCAACCAACGGGTAGTATTCCAATATATAGATATTGGAATTCGGCTGGTAGTGATCATTATTATACTCGTACCTATCAAGGTAGTTCTATAGGGCAATGGCAATATGAATGCATTGCTTTTTACGCTTTTGATCACCAAGTCCCAGGCACAGTTCCGGTATATAGATACTA
>Ga0307408_100003353_pt1 | contig 11000 bp, 10 predicted proteins | sample 322Cmetagenome_FD_202116 | JGI IMG/M metagenome (GOLD analysis project Ga0307408, IMG submission 202116) | Maize rhizosphere microbial communities from greenhouse at UC Davis, California, United States - 322HYB-C-3 | ecosystem: Host-associated > Plants > Roots > Rhizosphere > Soil | place... | reverse complement strand
CCCACAAGGTTGAAATCGTTTAAGGCGTTAGCCGAAAAATTCGGATTTACTTCCATTTGACTGTTTTCTTAAATAGAGATATTATGCTTACTACGAGTATATAAAAATTATAAATTAAATCCAACGCCGGTAGCCACCAAATTAGCCCCCCGTAGCTAAGCTTCTTAAATGCAGGCAAATAAATAACTATTTGCATTGCCAGGCGAAGCCCAACAAAAATTAAAAGCAACCACCATTGGGCTTTCAGAGCCAAAAGAGTGAATAAACATATATAAAATACAATTGCCGATCCTGTTAAAAGGGAAAGCATTCTCTTATGCTTTGTTTTGTAAACTCTCCCCGCGCCCATATGCCGTATCTTTTGCTTAAAATAAGAAAGAAACGTTTTTTTGGGCTCCGTCCAAACCTGTGCCTCGGTGTCTAACTCAATGGCAACATTGTTGGGGTTGGCATTTTGATTTACAAACAAATCGTCATCGCCTGAAGGAATGTGCATATGCGAAGCAAAGCCTTTTCCTTTAAAAAATAAGGATTTGGTATAAGCCATATTCCGGCCTACCCCCATGTAAGGCGTACCTGCCAACGCAAAAGAAAAATAATTTAAAGCAGTGTAAAAAGTCTCAAACCGAATCAGTTTATTTAAAAAACCATTTTCAATGGTGTAGGGCGAATACCCTAAAATAATTTGCTTTGATCCGTTGAAATTTCTCTGCATCTGTGTTATCCAATTTGGCGATGACGGCTTACAATCGGCATCCGTAAAAAGCAAGTGCTCATTAGCAGCAGCTTTAATACCTAATGTAACAGCAAATTTCTTTCCGTGTTTGAATCTTTCATGTTCTGTTAAGGTAACAATTTTAAGATTAGGGTATTTTTGTGAAAAAGAACGCAAAACCGGCCCGGAATCATCAACCGAGCAGTCATTTACTACAACAACTTCAAAGTTCGGATAATCCTGTTCAAGCACAGAGGCAAGGTTCTGCTCCAGGTTTTGTTCTTCGTTGCGGGCGCAAATAATAACAGAAACGGGATGTTTCACATTGTCCACATTGTCTTTCTTATAATTCCCCAGCTTTTGATGCACCATTAGTATATAGTATACCTGGATTAAAAAAGCTATTTGAAATAAGATAAAAGCCCCAATGAATAAATACTCTGTCAAAACTCTAAATTAAGAAAGCGCAAAGGTCTGATTTTTAAATAACATTTTTAACAACGGCTTCTTTTTTTACCCCGAGCTATTTTGCTACTTTTGCACACTTATAATGAAATTTCAATTACAGGCTTCAGATAAACACTCAAAGGCCAGGGCTGGCGAATTAACCACCGATCACGGCACGATCCAAACTCCTATTTTTATGCCTGTAGGCACCGCAGGAACAGTAAAAGCGGTACACCAGCGTGAACTTAATGATGACATTAAAGCCCAGATTATCTTAGGGAATACCTACCATTTATATTTAAGGCCAGGCTTAGACACTATTGAAAAAGCTGGCGGCTTGCATCGGTTTAATGGCTGGAACAAACCTATTTTGACTGATAGTGGAGGCTATCAAGTATATTCATTGACTGAAGTTAGGAAGATTAAAGAGGAAGGTGTTACTTTTCGTTCGCATATAGATGGCTCAAAACATTTGTTTACGCCGGAGAATGTAATGGATATTCAGCGCATCATTGGTGCCGATATTATTATGGCATTTGATGAGTGCACGCCATACCCTTGCGATTACCATTACGCTCGGCGCTCTGTTGATATGACGCACCGCTGGCTTAAACGCTGCTGCGACCGGTTTGACAGCACGGAGCCCAGGTATGGATATTCGCAAACTCTTTTCCCAATTGTACAGGGATCAGTGTATACAGACTTGAGGCAGAAATCTGCTGAGATGATCGCTTCTTTTGAAAGAGAAGGAAATGCTATTGGAGGGCTTTCTGTTGGAGAGCCAGCGGAAGAAATGTATGCAATGACTGAAGTTGTATGCAACATTTTACCAGAGAGTAAGCCTCGCTACCTGATGGGAGTTGGTACGCCGGTAAATATCCTTGAGAATATTGCTTTGGGTATTGACATGTTTGATTGCGTAATGCCAACCAGAAACGCCCGCAATGGGATGCTTTTCACTAAAGAAGGAATTATTAATATTAAAAACGAGAAGTGGAAAAACGACTTTTCTCCTATAGATTCCAATAGTACACTTTTTTCGGATTTAACCTATACTAAAGCTTACCTTAGGCATCTAATTACATCGAAAGAAATATTAGGAGCCCAGATTGCAACGTTACATAATCTGCATTTCTATTTGTGGCTCGTAAAGGAAGCACGGGAAAAAATTATCTCGGGCGAATTTTACGACTGGAAGAATAAAATGGTTAAAGTATTGGCGCAGCGTTTATAATTATGCTTAACAATTACATCAAATTAATTGACCGATATATCATCGGAAAATATCTGGGGACGTTCCTGTTTACCATGATTATTTTTTCTGTGGTGATTATAATTTTTGATGTATCTGAAAAGCTTGATGACTTTCTAAAATATCATGCGCCGCTGTATAAAATCGTTTTCCAATACTATGCTGGGTTTGTTCCGTTTTACCTGAATTTCCTATCGCCATTAATCAATTTTATAGCAGTTATCTTCTTTACAGCAAAGATGGCGGACCAAACTGAGATCGTTCCGATATTAAGCGGTGGCGTCAGTTTTAGCCGTTTTTTAAGGCCTTATTTCATATCCTCGACTATAGTTTTTGTTGTTACCTTAATCTTTAACCTTTTTATAATACCGGAGACTAATCAGCTTAAAATTGATTTTGAGAACGTGTATATTAATCCAAAATCGGATAACAACAAAATGTATACACACATGCAGCTCGACAAGAATACATTTGTATACATTGAGAATTTCGACAACAATCAAAAGATTGGATACAAGTTCACGCTTGAGAAATTCAATGGCGACGAACTCGTTGAAAAAACAATGGCTGAGCGCATTGCCTGGGACTCTGTTAAACATGTTTGGAACATGGAGACATATTCCACCAGAAAGATTGACGGGCTTAAAGAAGCTATGGTTTACGGCGAAAAAAAGAAAATAAAGCTTGATATGCGCCCAATAGATTTTGATCTATTTGACAACATCTATGAAGCTATGAACATGAAGGAATTGAACTCACGTATTGAGAAAGAAAAGATACGTGGTACAGGCGTAATGGAAAGGCTTTTATTAGAAAAGTATAAACGTTTTGTATACCCATTATCGGCGTTTGTATTAACTCTTATGGGAGTCTCCCTATCATCCAGAAAGGTGCGTGGAGGTATTGGCTTGCCGCTGGGCATTGGCATATTTCTCAGCTTCACATATATTCTCTTTATTCAGTTTTCTACTATGTTTTCCCTTAAAGGAAACCTCCCGCCAATCATTGCTGTCTTCATTCCAAACGCACTTTTCGGGCTACTTAGTTTATACCTCCTGGTAAAGGCGCCTAAGTAAAATGCTGCATAACAGGCTATGGTTACGCCAGAATAAAAACCTTTTACTTCTCCATGCTACTGTCTTTGTATGGGGCTTTACAGGAATTCTTGGCGAACTCATTTCCATCAATGCAACATTGCTGGTATGGTATCGGGTATTGATTGCCTCAAGCACTCTTTTTATATGGTTTAAACTCAGAAAAACCGCTTATAAAATCGATATACGGACTCTGGCAAAGTTAATTTTCACAGGATCGATTCTAGCGGTACATTGGATATTGTTTTTCTACTCAATTAAGCAGTCAACAGTATCTGTTACACTTGTCTGCCTCTCTTCTATAACCCTATTCACCGCCATTCTTGAACCTTTAACGAAGAGGAAAAAGATACAAGCTATAGAGATCATTGTAGGGCTGATGATCATAACAGGAATTTACCTGATATTCGAATTCGAAAGTCAATACACATTGGGTATAATCACCGGGTTGCTAAGCGCACTGTGTGCCAGTTCATTTTCAATAATTAACTCCAATCTGATACAACACACCCCTGCTCCTATCATAAGTTTCTACGAACTATTCGGAGCATTTTTCTGGATAACTCTGTATTTACTATTTACAGATGGAGCTTCAATAATCCACACGATTCCAGGGATCCAGGACTGCATCTATCTCCTACTTCTTGGCACCGTCTGTACCTCCGTTGCTTATGTTGCAGGCGTATCTGTAATGAAAGAACTCTCTGCATTTCGGGCTGCTCTAATAACTAACCTTGAACCCATTTACGGAATCTTGCTTGCTTTCGTAATTCTCGGTAAAAATGAAAAAATGAGCCTTGGTTTTTACTCAGGAGCACTTATTATCTTGTCATCTATATTCCTATACCCTGTTATTAAAAACAGGGCTAACCGTAGAAAATAGAATCAAAATATCAAGGCTTAAAACCAACCCCAAATAAAGCCAGATTTTCTCCAAACACCACCTTCTAAAAAAGACAATCTCTTTCCGATAAGAATGTATACTTCTCGATACTAGCGATGGAAATTGACTAGTAAAAAGCTCTAATTATATCCATCTAATAAGGAGTATAATCGTATAAGACATTTATAAACCATCGAATACAAATGACCCCAAAGTCAAACAATAATCCTGTTCTATATCCAACAACTTGAGTACAAAAAAACACCAACCTCCTCAAAATTATTCACCGACAAAAAGCATTGAAAACAAAAAATAACTTACAAAAGTATCACGAAGATATCCGATAAAAAACACAAAAACCACAGAGAATCTGCTCACAAAAAGTCATTAAAAAAGATGAGCACACAATATTTAAAACGCATAACAAAAAGCAAAAAAGACATAATAAGACAAAGCAAAATACCCTCAAATATCAAGCTTATACCGTATAAAAAAACACACTCAAAACGCATTCACACCTCTCCAATAAAGACAAGAAAAACAGCAAAAAAATACGATAAAATCGCACAAAAAATCCAGATAAATCGATCAAAAACAAACAACACTATCAACCAAAAAAAACTCAAACACAATCAATATATACTACCTATATGGCATTAAATATCCACTCAAAAAAACAATTCCAGTTAAACAAAACCACTAACAAATATTATCTAAATACCCCAAATTAAAGCCGCCAAACATCACATTAATAAGACCGAATACTTTAGCTAATTCACAGCCTCATATAATCCTGAAGCACTGAATCATCAACCTACATAAGCTCCCAGACTCGAAGTAAATCCTTATCAATCATCCTCATTATTTTTCACATCAAAATCGCGGTTTTATCAAATAAAATCGATATTTTTAACGAAAATAAATCACCACATGACAAAATAACTAAATACACTAAACACTGAATTTCAAAACAATATAAAAATCATATAAATAATAAGTACACATAACAAAGCATCCAGACACGTACAAAAACTAAAATATTTAGCAAATGCCAAAAACAAGCTATTTTAACAATCATAAAAAACTAACAATCAAAATAATAACATCAATTTATTTAAGTTTAAATACACAGTCAGCATTTCCACAACTTTTTAACGCAGACCAAAACCCTCCTTCTGTAAAATGGCGCCAAATCAATACTGAAAACTTTCAAATTATTTACCCTTCAGAATTTCAGGATGAGGCTCAAAGAATGTCAAACATTCTCGAAATAAGCATTAAAAGGGTTGCTGTAACACTAAACAAGAAACCAAAAAAAATCTCGATAATTTTACAAAATCAGGGCACCACAGCAAACGGATTTGTGCAGCTTGCACCCAGGCGATCCGAGTTTTTCACCACTCCTTCACAAAGCTTCGATTATCAAGATTGGTTAAACAGTTTGGCGGTTCATGAGCTTAGACATGTCGTTCAGTTTGACAAGTTAACGGGCAGATATAACTTCCCTCCTTTTGAAACTTTAGCTCTCTCAATTTTCGGAGTTTCTTTACCTCCATGGTTCTATGAGGGGGATGCCGTTAACACCGAAACTTCGCTAACAAATGCCGGAAGAGGAAGAATCCCAGAGTGGTCTGTTATTTTAAAAACAAATACACTTTCATCTAAAAAAACAAGCTATTCAAAAAACTATTTTGGATCATTCAAGGTGTTTAATCCAGGCTACTATCAACTTGGTTACTTCATGAATAGTAAGCTAAGAAATGACTATGGAAAAGGGATAATGGATAGTCTGTTTACCCGGATGTCAAACTTCCCACTAAGGCCGTACAACCTCAGTAACTCTATCAAAAAATTCACTGGACTTAGTACAAGAAACCTCCATTCAGAAACATTAAAAGGCCTGAAAGAAAAATGGGAGAAGCAGCTAAGTACAATAAATTATGTTAAGTACAATTCTATTAACAAGCGTAAAGATTATACCCCGGAGAATTTTCTATTTCCAACTGCAATAAACGCGAGTGATATTCTGTATTTAAAAGAAAGTAAGGCTTCCACTCCGGCATTTTTTATTCTTAAAAAAAATGGAAAGAACATACACCTTTTCAATATCGGTTATCAGGAAACTTCATGGTTTAGTTATGCCGCCGGTAAAATTGTTTGGGATGAATCACGAGTAGACCTACGCTATAAAAAACGGTCGTTTAATGTTATATGTATTTATAACATCACAGCCGGAAAAGCAAAGCAGTTAACACATCGAAGCAGGCTCTTTGCCCCTACCCTATCGCCAGATGGAAAATATATAATTGCAGTTGAGGTCAGCACTTCAAACCAAATAAGCCTTGTAAAAATAGACGCACAAAATGGTAAACGGATGGGACGCTATTTAAGCCCTCAAAACAACATGCTGCAAATGCCTTCGTTCAATCCGGACGGAACAAAGCTTATTGCTGTTTCTATTACTACAACAGGGAAAACTCTGGTAGAGCTAGACTTAAAAAGTAGAACATTCAATAAACTGATCCCCTACCAATTCCAGGAGATTTTAAGGCCAGTGTATGCCGATGAGCAAGTTGTATTTAAAGCCCACTACAATGGAGTAGACAATATTTATAGACTGGACTTGCCAAGCAAACAAATATTCCAAATTTCATCAGCGAAGTTCGGAGCTTACAACCCTTCTTTCGATAGCTTCAACAAGCGCATTCTTTTTAACAATTACCAGGTACTAGGACAGGACATTTCCCAACTCGATTGGCAGCCACAAGGTGGGAAGAATATAAAAAACATCAAGGATACGTATGTTGGCTATGCCGATACCTTGTTTGCTCAGGAAGGGGCAAAAAATGTGTTTGACTCCATTCCGGCAATACAACCTTACCCAACTAAAAGATACCGCGAACTAAGCCATCTCTTCAACTTCCACAGCTTAAGTTATGTAACCACCGACAATAGCGCCGGCGTAGAATTAGAATCAGACAACAAATTAAATACCCTTAGCTTTTACACAGGCTACCAATACAACAATGCACTTCGCAAAAGCGCATACAATGCTGGTTTATTCTATAAAAGATTCTATCCTATAGTTAGCCTGACCTACGAAAACCTTCCGGAACTAATAAACCGGCAGAGTGTAGTTAACGGCCAAAAAGTTTATACCCCGGTTACCTGGCGAGAGCATGAAGTAAAGAGCGAAGCTACTTTCCCATTCAGCTTTAACAGATTTAATAATACCTACAGCGCCGGTTTTAAAGTTGGAACAAGTTTTACAAACCGATATAATATTGATAGGCCATTTCGTAACCTGGCAGAACACATTTGGTTCCCTATGCACTATCAGGTTTATGCAAGCCGAAGTACCAGGAGAAGCTCTCGTGACCTTGGCGCCCGATGGGGACAAAGCTTCTCTTTAACCTACAGACATTTTCCTTTTGATGAGACTTTAACAGGAGATTTAGTTGTACTCAAAAGTTCATTTCTGTTTCCGGGAATTATAAGAAACCACTCGTTTCAAGCGCAGTTTAACTGGCAGAACAGGTCAGGGCAATATCAAAACACGGTTGATATTCCAAGGGTAAGCGGCTACTCTTATTTGCAATCTGCAGCCGACCCTTACAATACATTATTTTTCAGCTATCGAATGCCCTTACTTTATCCCGACTGGGAACTGGGGCCAATAGCCTATATAAAAAGAATTAGGGCTGGTTTCTTTGCCGATTTCCAGAATGTCAAGCTTGATAAGCCTTTTCAACCCCGAACATATGGATTGGAAGTGAGAGGTGATATGAATCTCCTCAGGTTCTACCTTCCGAACTTTGATATCGGTGGAAAATTAATTTTCCTGAATGAAAAACCGACACAAAATCCGATATTCGAATTAGTTGCTTCTTACAGCTTTTAACATGAGCGGAAAAACAATTTTTATAATCATTGTCACAGCACTGGTAACACTTGTATTGTTTAACAATACTGAAGACATGGATGTATGGCTTTTTGGAGTTTCAAAGATTCCAAAGCTTGCAGTTCTGGGAAGTATGCTGGGGATCGGTTTTATTATGGGCTTTATTACCGGAAGGCCAAAACGAAAGGCAGAGCCGGTTTATGATGACTCCCTTGATGAAGGCCAAAACTTGGAGCCCTACCTTAAAGAAAAGAAAACTTCGCGGCTAAGCGATGAGGACCGTGATTATATCAGCTAAAGAAATTGCCAGCATTAAAAATGACTGGCAATTTTTATACATTATAATAGACCTTATTATTCCGCTCCAAATCCTCCAACCTAACCGCTTTTTTAAATATCCCATAAACCGAAGCCCCACTCCCGCTCATAGAGGCATACAATGCTCCAGCTTCATACAAGGCTGACTTAACTCCCCTGATCAAAGGATGATTTTTAAATATTGATTCTTCAAAATCATTTTTAATTGAACTTCGCCACTTCTCAACTGGATCCAAAATCAAATCTTTTAAAGAGGACTCTGGCTGCTTTGGTTTTACCCCTCTGTATGCTTCGCCTGTCGAAACATGCACAGGAGGCATTACCAAAACCAGGAAGTAATCTGAAAGGACAAGGTTAACATCAGCAAACTCGTCGCCTTTACCAAATGCAAAAACAGGCATGTTACGAATGAAGAAGGCACAGTCAGCGCCAAGCTGCCGTGCATATTGTTCCATTTGCCCAACAGATAAACCTAATTTAAATTTCTCGCTGATAAGCTTTATAAAAAACGCAGCATCGGCAGATCCCCCCCCCAATCCTGCACCAATCGGAATACCTTTATGCAAATGGATTGCCACGGGAGGGATATCATAGTCTTGCCGAATCAATTCGAAAGCCTTTAAACAAAGATTCTCATTAGCGTGGCCGGGAATTTCAATACCCGTCGATTCAAAGCCTAACTCATTGGCTTCAATCACCTCCAAAGCATCCTTAATTTTAACAGGATAAAAAACCGTCTCAAGATTATGATAGCCATCGGTTCTGCGGCTAAGAATATTCAGGCCGATATTGATTTTAGCGTTTGGGAATACAATCATCAAAAAATTTAAAAATCGAATGTTTCGTAGGACGGTAAAAATACGCTTATTTTGTATTCGGCAAAGTTATGCGGCCCTTCTAAGCCCTTTCTAAGCTCGAAAAGTATACATTCTGATGAAACAGTATCTCGATTTGATGCAGCACGTGCTGAATAATGGCACTCAAAAACACGACCGTACGGGCACAGGCACAATTAGTGTTTTTGGCTACCAAATGCGTTTTAACCTTGAGGATGGTTTCCCAATGGTTACAACCAAAAAACTTCACCTTCGCTCTATCATTCATGAATTGATCTGGTTCTTAAAAGGCGAAACCAATATAAAATACCTGAAAGAAAACGGTGTGAGTATTTGGGACGAATGGGCAGATGAAAACGGCGAACTAGGCCCGGTTTATGGGTCACAATGGCGTTCATGGCCTACGCCAGATGGACGACATATTGATCAGATAAGCCAGGTTATCAATCAAATTAAGAACACGCCAGACTCTCGCAGGCTTATTGTTTCTGCCTGGAATGTTGCCGAGATTGAAAACATGGCGCTTCCTCCATGTCATAGCTTTTTCCAGTTTTATGTTGCTGATGGGAAACTAAGCTGCCAGCTTTATCAGCGTAGTGCTGACATTTTTCTGGGTGTGCCTTTTAATATCGCTTCATATGCTTTATTAACTATGATGGTTGCCCAGGTGTGTGGGCTCAAACCTGGCGAGTTCATTCATACCCTCGGCGATGCGCATTTATACAACAACCATCTTGAGCAAACAAGGCTTCAATTAAGCCGCGAACCAAAACCGCTTCCGCAGATGAAGCTTAATCCTGAAATCAAAGATATATTCGATTTCAAGTTTGAAGATTTCCGTCTTGAAAACTACGAACATCATCCACATATTAAAGCTCCTGTAGCGGTATAGCTTTGACATCAAACGTTAGGTTACATCCACTGCTCTCATTAACACTAGATACAATACAATGATAATTTCCGCAGTTGTAGTTGTTGATGCTGATAATGGCATTGGCAAAAACAATCAGCTTCTGGTACATTTCCCGGCAGATTTAAAACGATTTAAAAAAATCACCACCGGGCACGCAATTATAATGGGTAGAAAGACCTATGACAGTATGGGAAGAATTCTTCCTAACCGCCGCAATATTATTATAACACGCCAGGCAGATTTAAAAATAGAAGGAGCCGAAATAACGAGCTCGCTACAAGCAGCTCTTGGCCTTTGCAAAGGCGATAAGGAAGTCTTCATAATTGGCGGAGCGGAGATATTTAAGCAAGCCCTGCCTCTTGTAAACAAGATCTACCTTACCCAAATTCATAAAGCATTTGAAGCGGATGCATTCTTTCCAAAAATCAACCCGGAAAATTGGGTTGAAACAGAACGCGAAGATTTCGCCCCTGATGAGAAAACACCCTTCTCCTACTCCTTTATTACCTACAGCAAGGCATAATACAACAGCCTGATATTTTCTTAATTAGAATTTCATAAATTAAAAATTTACTTAGATTTGCCGTCTTATCACAAAAGTGCTTAATAGAAAAAATAATTAATATACTAAATTAAAAATG
>Ga0307408_100003351_pt1 | contig 11002 bp, 11 predicted proteins | sample 322Cmetagenome_FD_202116 | JGI IMG/M metagenome (GOLD analysis project Ga0307408, IMG submission 202116) | Maize rhizosphere microbial communities from greenhouse at UC Davis, California, United States - 322HYB-C-3 | ecosystem: Host-associated > Plants > Roots > Rhizosphere > Soil | place... | reverse complement strand
CAGCAGCAGTCAATGGCCGGAAGCGCCGCCGGCGGGACAGCGGGTGCAGCCGCAAATTGCTAGGCTCGAAACCATGACCCCTCCGATTCAGCGGCCCGCGCAGATCCATTCCCGGCGACGGATTGCAGCCGCAGCCATCACGGACGCCGTCCTGATCCTGGTGTTTGCTGCGGTGGGCCGGGACGCCCACCAACGGGGCGATGTGGTGGCCGGTGTGTTCCTGACGGCGTGGCCATTCCTGGCCGGAGCGGCCCTTGGATGGTTGGCCTCCAGGGCCTGGCGGCACCCGTTGTCAGTCCGGCGGGCCGGCCTCGCGGTCTGGCTCGGGGCCCTGGCCGGCGGCATGGTGCTCCGGCTGCTCACAAACCAGACCGTGGTGCTGCCATTCATTATCGTTGCCCTGCTGAGCCTGGGGCTGCTGCTGCTGGGCTGGCGGCTGGCGTGGGCAGGAGCACGGCGGGTCAGGAAGGCCTGACACGGGACGCGGAACGTCCCGCCGCCTCCAGGCCCGGATGTAATAGGCTGGCAGCACCGAGAAGCTTGCCGGGCCCTGCTACGGCGCAACAGATCCGAAAGGATTAAACGTGATCACCGCATTCGTTCTGATCAAAACCGACGCTGCCCGCATTCCTGAAACCGCCGAGGAGATTTCAGCGATCGAGGGCATCAGCGAGGTCTACTCAGTGACGGGTGAATGGGACCTGATCGCGGTAGCCCGGGTACGGCGGCACGAGGACCTTGCTGACGTCATCGCAGACCGGCTCTCCAAGGTGCCCGCAGTGGTCCACACCACAACGCATATCGCGTTCCGCGCCTACTCCCAGCACGATCTGGACGCAGCGTTCGCCCTCGGCTTCGAGCAGTAGGCACAGCAAGCCGTCAGGGACGGGTCAACGACACCCATTTCTCCAGGACCGCAGCAGCGGCACCCGACCCAATGGATTCAGCTGCCCTCGCATAGGCAATCCGCATCCGCTCCAGCAGTGGACCTTCCGCGACCGCATCGAAAGACACCAGACCGGCAGCGGCATTGAGAAGGACGGCGTCCCGCGCCGGGCCTTCCTTGCCCGCGAGCACTTCGCGGACCACAGCAGCGTTCGCGCGGGCGTCTCCGCCGCGCAGCTGCTCCACCGTTGCCAGCTTGATGCCGAGGTCCTCCGGGGAGAACGACTGCTCCACTACGCTGCCGTTGCGGATCTCCCACACGGTTGACGGGCCGGTGGTGGTGAGCTCGTCCAAACCGTCATTGCCGCGGAACACCAGGCCCCGGCTCCCCCGGCGGGCAAGGACGCCTGCCACCAGCGGTGCCATCCTGGCGTTGGCGACGCCGACTGCCGAAGCCTGCACCCTTGCAGGGTTGGTCAGCGGGCCCAGGAAGTTGAAGGCGGTAGGGATGGCCAGTTCCTTCCGCGGGACTGCCGTATGCCGGAAGGAAGGATGGAATACCTGCGCGAAGCAGAAGGTGATGCCAGCCTCTTCGGCGTTGCGGGCCACCTGGTCAATGGTCAGGTCCAGCCGGACGCCCAGGGCCTCCAGCACATCCGCTGAACCGGACGACGACGACGCCGCGCGGTTGCCGTGCTTCACCACCTTGGCGCCGGCTCCGGCAGCGACAAGGGCCGCCATGGTGGAAATGTTCACGGTGTTGAGTTGGTCACCACCCGTACCAACAATGTCCAGCTTTTCGCCGGAGATTGACACCGGGTTGGCGTGCGCAAGCATGGCATCCACCAAGCCGGACAGCTCGTCGACAGTTTCGCCCTTGGCGCTGAGGGCAACCAGGAATCCTGCGATCTGGGCCGGCGTCGCTTCCCCGGACATGATGGTGTCCATGGCCCACGCCGTGCTGTCCGCCGTCAGGTCCTTGCCGTTGATCAGTGCCGTAATCAGCCGCGGCCAGGTGTTGACCGCCGATGCTGCAGATGCCTGTGAAGTCACCTGCTGATGCTACCGAGGGAAGGCAGGGACTGACCAATATGAACGGGCCGGGGAACTTTTCCGGCTGATTTCGCGTCTTTGTAGAAAAAGTCCCCCGAAAAGCCGGTTTGCGTTGGGCAGCACGGAGTTTTACCGACATAATGTCTATGTGACATCTGCGACCCATGCCCCCAGTACCCCGGCGCACCCCACGCTGAACCGCCCCAATATGGTTTCCGTTGGAACCGTAGTGTGGCTCTCCAGCGAGTTGATGTTCTTCGCCGGTCTCTTTGCCATGTACTTCACGCTCCGCTCCACCAGCGGCGAGATGTGGGCCGAAGAGACAGCCAAGCTCAACTTCCCCTTTGCGCTCGTCAACACGATCGTCCTCGTGGCCAGTTCCTTTACTTGCCAGATGGGCGTCTTCGCCGCCGAGCGGCTGCAGCCGCGCAAAACAGGCGGGGCCTTCCAGTTCTCGCGCTGGGGAATGAACGAATGGTTCACCCTCACGTTCCTGATGGGTGCGTTCTTCGTCGCCGGCCAGGCCACTGAATACGCGATGCTGGTTTCCGAGCACGTCTCGCTCTCTTCGAACGCCTACGGTTCGGCCTTCTACATGACCACCGGCTTCCACGGCCTCCACGTGATCGGCGGGCTTGTTGCCTTCCTCCTGATCATGGGCCGCTCCTTTGCCGCGAAGAAGTTCGGGCACTTTGAGGCAACGTCCGCGATCGTCACCTCGTACTACTGGCACTTTGTGGATGTCGTCTGGATCGGCCTCTTCCTGGTCATCTACGTCCTCAAGTAGCCAGCTTTGATTCTTTTTCTACAAGAGGCAGAATTTCAGGTAGCGGCTCCCGGAGCCCGCCCAGGATCGAATAAAGGAACCACCACGTGAAGGCACTCTCGCAAAAGCGGCGACACCCACTGGCAGCAATTGCCCTGCTACTGATGGGCCTCCTCATCACTGGCGGGCTGTATGCCGTGGCCACCACCGTCAACGAGGCCAAGGCTTCCACCACCACGTACAGCACAAGTGACGCCGAGGAAGGCGGAAAGCTCTTCGCCGCCAACTGCGCCACGTGCCATGGCATGGGCGCCAGCGGTTCCAAGGATGGTCCGTCCCTGGTGGGCGTCGGTGCTGCTGCTGTTGACTTCCAGGTTGGAACCGGCCGCATGCCCATGCAGATGAACGGCCCGCAGGCGCTGGAGAAGCCTGTTCAGTTCAACGATGAACAGACCCACCAGCTTGCAGCCTATGTTGCTTCCCTGGGCGCCGGCCCGGCAATTCCTGAAGAAGGACTGCTCGACGAAAAGGGCGATGCTGCTGCCGGCGGCGAGCTCTTCCGCACCAACTGCGCCATGTGCCACAACGCTGCTGCTGCCGGCGGCGCCCTGACCCGCGGCAAGTTTGCACCGGCACTGAAGGATACTTCCGGCAAGCACATCTACGAGGCCATGGTCACCGGCCCGCAGAACATGCCCGTCTTCAGTGACTCCAACATCACCCCTGAAGGCAAGCGCGACATCATCACCTTCCTGAAGCAGATCGAAACCTCCGGCTCCCCCGGCGGCGCCGAACTGGGTTCGCTGGGCCCCGTAGCGGAGGGACTCTTCGTCTGGATTGCCGGCCTCGGCGTCATCATCGCCTTCACCATCTGGCTGACTTCGCGGACGTCCTAAGCCTGCGCCGGACACGGCAACGCACTTCTGCTGATCCGTCAGCAGCTTGATATTAGAAACTAACCCGGCACCCGCCGGGACGAGAGAAGGATGAGGCGAATTATGGGCAACCATAGTGACGGCAGTCCGAACCACTCGGGCACCGTAGCTACGGCTGGTCAGAATGAGGTGGAGAAGTTCCAGGATCCTGGAATTCCTCCGCACCGTTTGCGCCTGGCTGACACGGACCCGAAGGCCGCAAAGCGGGCAGAACGGCAGGTCGCCTTACTATTTGGCATCTCTGTTGTTGGAACCCTGATCTTCCTGGTGGCGTACTTCGCCATTGACCTGGGAGGCGAAGACTCAACCATTGGCGCCATCCGGCTCCAGAATATGCTGCTCGGCCTGGGTACGGCCTTCGCGATGCTCGGCATCGGTACCGGCATCGTGCACTGGGCCAAGGCCCTTATGCCGGACCATGAGGTCTCCGAAGAGCGCCACGCGATCCGCTACGAAGAGGACCGCCAGGCGGCTGTCCGGATCGTTGACGACATCGTCGAGGAGACGGGCATCAAGCGCCGTCCGCTGATCCGGAACACCCTGCTGGGTGCCGTTGCCCTGGCGCCGCTGCCGGCGGTTGCCATCTTCGGCGACCTCGGCCCTCGTCCGGACGACAAGCTGGCCCACACCATGTGGGCACCCCAGGACGGCAAGCTCAAGCGCCTCGCCCGGGACCCGGACGGAACCCCGATCAAGGCTTCCGACGTCACCATCGGTTCTGCTTTCCACGTTATTCCGGAAGGCCTGAACGAACTTCACGAGGGCAAGCTCAACGAAAAGGCCAAGGCCGTTGTGCTGCTCATGCGCCTGGATCCCGCTTCCCTGAACCCTTCCGAGGGCCGCGAGGAGTGGGGTTACAACGGCATCGTTGCATACTCCAAGATCTGCACCCACGTCGGTTGCCCGGTTGCTCTCTACGAGCAGCAGACGCACCACCTGCTGTGCCCGTGCCACCAGTCCACCTTTGACCTCACGCAGGAGTGCAAGGTGATCTTCGGCCCCGCCAGCCGTCCCCTCCCCCAGCTGCCCATCGCAGTTGATGATGAGGGCTACCTCGTCGCTACCAGCGACTTCCATGAACCCGTAGGACCAAGTTACTGGGAGCGTGATGTGCATGAGCGCAGCATCAACAGCTGAGCCCACCTTCGTCGCCAAAACCAAGACAGGCCGGTTCACCGACTTTGTCGATTCACGTGTTGGCGGTTCCGGAATCCTCCGCGAATTCGGCCGCAAGGTCTTCCCCGACCACTGGTCATTCATGTTCGGCGAAGTGGCACTGTACTCCTTTGTCATCCTGCTGCTTTCCGGTACCTTCCTGACGTTCTTCTTCGACCCGTCGATGGCGGAGACGCACTACGACGGTTCTTACGTGCCCCTCAAGGGCGTCGAAATGTCAGTTGCCTACAGCTCATCGCTGGACATCTCGTTCGACATCCGCGGCGGCCTGTTCATGCGCCAGGTCCACCACTGGGCGGCCCTGCTTTTCGTGGCCTCCATCGCGGTACACATGCTGCGCGTCTTCTTCACCGGCGCGTTCCGCAGACCGCGTGAAATGAACTGGGTTGTTGGCAGCGTCCTCCTGATCCTCGCCATGGCAGCCGGATTCACCGGCTACTCCCTGCCTGATGACCTGCTGTCCGGCAACGGCCTGCGGATCATTGACGGCGTGATCAAGTCGATCCCGGTGCTTGGCACCTACATTTCGTTCTTCCTCTTTGGCGGGGAGTTCCCGGGTACGGCCATCATCAGCCGCCTGTACATGCTGCACATCCTGCTTGTACCGGCACTGATCCTGCTCATGATCGTCCTGCACCTCTTTATGGTGGTTGTGCACAAGCACACCCAGTACCCCGGTCCCGGACGCAACGACAACAACGTTGTCGGCTACCCGCTCGGCCCCGTCTACGCCGCCAAGGCCGGTGGATTCTTCTTCATCGTCTTCGGCGTGCTGGCCCTTATGGCCGGTTTCTTCACGATCAACCCGATCTGGAACTACGGGCCGTACGACCCCTCCCCCGTCTCTGCCGGTACCCAGCCTGACTGGTACATCGGTTTTGTTGACGGCGCACTCCGCCTGATGCCGGGCACCTTCGGTGACTGGCACGTGGAGCAGGTGTGGTTTGGCCACGTGTTTACGTTCAACGTCCTGCTCCCCGCCCTGGTGCCTGCCGGAATCCTGTTCACGGTCATGTTCGCCTACCCGTGGATCGAGCGCTGGATCACCAAGGACGACCGTGAACACCACGTTCTGGACCGTCCCCGCAACGCCCCCACACGGACAGCCATCGGTATGGCCGGCTTCGTCTGGTACTGCGTGATGTGGGCAGCTGCCGGATCGGACCTCATCGCGACCCACTTCGGGGTGTCGCTCAACGACGTCACCTACTGGCTGCGGGCCCTGTTCTTCATCGGACCGGTCATCGCATTCATCGTGACCAAGCGCGTTGCCCTTGCACTCCAGCGCAAGGACCGCGAGATCGCCCTGCACGGCCGCGAGACCGGACGCATCGTCCGCCTCCCGCACGGCGAATTCATCGAGGTGCACGCACCCCTGGACGAGTACAAGCGCTATAAGCTCGTTGGCTTTGAATCGCCTCAGGTCCTCCCCGCCGTACCCAATGAACACGGTGTGGTGACCCGCAAGGAGAAGCGGCGTGCATTCCTCTCCCGCTGGTTCTTCGAGGACCGCGTTGCGCCGGCAACCCCGGCTGAGCTGGAAGCCGCTCACGGCCACGGCCATGCGGCAGTTGAAGCACCCGAGGAAGCCAAGAGCCTGAGCCACTAGGCCTCGTTGATTTCCCCACAGAGAAGGCCCGGTCCATAAGGACCGGGCCTTCTCTGTGTTCGGCTGCCGGATACGCAACAGGGCCTGACCCTGGGCACGGCGCCTCCACCGGCAGTGACGTCCGCGGGGTGTGTTCAGTGGGTCCGGGACCGGCGTGCTCCCGGGCGTTGCAACGGAACCCACAGCTTGTACCGGTCCGCCCGGTAGTAGGACACGGAATAGTCCACCATGGTCCGCGAGACGAACGCGTGGCGCTGGATCTTCAGCAAGGGTGCGCCTACTTCGACATTCAACAGCCGGGCTGTGGACGGGGAGGCAGCTGTAGCTTCGATCATGTCCTCCCCCCACTCCATCACCAGGCCGTACTGCTCACTGAGTACGTTGTACAGCGAAGTGGGCGGCTCGCCATCCAGCAGGCCCGGAACCCGGTGGGCCGGGATGAAGTTCTCGTCCACGCTCATGGGCTCGCCATCTGCCAGCAGCAGGCGCCGGAACCGGACCAGCGGTGTCCCCTCGTCCAGCTGGAGCTCACGGGCAAGGAAGGCACTGGCACCAATCTGTTCAAAGCTCAGGACCTTCGCGGCCGGGACCATCCCGCGGCGCTGCATCTCTTCGCTGTACGAGGTCAGCTTGACCTGCAGGTCCAGTTTTGGCCTGCGCACAAAAGTGCCCAGCCCGACTACCCGCTCAATCACTTCTTCGCCCACCAAGGCATCGATCGCCTGGCGCACCGTCATCCTGGCCAGGCCAAACCTTAACGCCAGGTCGCGTTCCGAGGGCAGCGCCGATCCTGGCCGGCATGACTCGACGATGTAGGTCCGGAGGATTTCCCGCAGCTGGACATAGATGGCCGTCCCGCTGGTCCGGTCAATTTCCCCCACGATGGCTGCAGCGCTACCGGCCACGGCACACCCCGTTTTGGATTAGGTTCACCAAGCTATTTTAGGACGGGTCTAGACCACTGCGCGCCACAGTATCGGAGCATTTCGTTGAGCAGGAAAGAGTCCCGATATATTGGACAGGAAAAATTCGATATCCGACGGATGGGGCCGTCATACAAAAGGAGTCCCGTTGCCAACTCAGAGGGCCGTGGTCAAAGCCTCGATCGGACTGCATGCGCGTCCGGCTGCCGTATTTGTGCGGGCAGTTACTGAAACCGGGCTTCCCGTGACCATCACCAAGGCGGGCATCAGGGACGTCGACGCCCGGTCGCTGCTGCAGGTGATGACTGCTGACTTCCATCATGGTTGCGAAGTTGAACTGGGGATCGCGGACTCGGCCCTGGAAGGGCCGCTGAGCCGCGAAAAGGCAAAAGAAAGCCTACGCGCGCTCGGCATGCTGCTGGAGTCGCAGGGCGCCGGGTAGCGGCCCTGGCGCTGGACTCGCCGGCAGCAGCCGCAGTCATGCCTGCAAGACTTGCCAAGTGATGCAACAACGACGGCGGGCCTCACCTTTTCCGGTGTGGCCCGCCGTCGTTGTTTACTGCTTGATGCCTAGTGGGCGTGGTCGCCGCGGCTGTATTCGTAGACCCAGCCTACGAGTGCCACAACGGCCAGGCCTGCTGCGATAAAGACAATCCAGAAGCCTACTGCCAGGCCCAGGAATCCTGTCGCACAGGAGATGCCCAAAACCAGCGGCCACCAGCTCCAGGGGCTGAAGTGGCCCTGTTCGCCGGCACCCTCGTGGATCTCGGCGTCGCTGCGGTCCTCCGGGCGCATGCCAACACGCTTGCCGGTGAAGCCAAGGTACCCGCCGATCATGCCGGCGAGGCCACCGACCAGGAGGATCCCGAGGATACCAACCCACTCGCCCCAGCCGGTGAGGAACCCGTACACCAGGGAGACCGGTACGAAAAAGAAGACTCCGGAACCAAAGATCCAAGATTCGATTTTCACTGTGCAGTGTCCTTCTGGTCGGCGTTACCGAGCACGTTGGCCGCAGGAGCCGGTGACTCGACAGTGTGGACCTGTCGAAGCTCGGGGTGGTGCAGGTCAAGGGCGGGACGCTCCGAACGGATCCGGGGCAGGGAGGTGAAGTTGTGCCGCGGCGGCGGGCAGGACGTGGCCCACTCCAGCGAGGCGCCGAAGCCCCAGGGGTCATCTACCTGGACCTTCTCGGCACTGCGCCAGGTGATGTAGACGTTCCAGAAGAACGGGATCAGCGACGCGCCGAGGACAAACGAGGCCACCGTGGAGAACTGGTTCATCCAGGTGAAGTTGTCCTCCACCAGGTAGTCCGCGTAGCGGCGGGGCATACCCTCAACGCCCAGCCAGTGCTGGATCAGGAAGGTGCCGTGGAAGCCGAGGAACAGCATCCAGAAGTGGATCTTGCCCAGGCGCTCGTTGAGCATCTTGCCGGTCCACTTGGGCCACCAGAAGTAGAACCCGGCGAACATGGCGAACACCACGGTGCCGAACACGACGTAGTGGAAGTGTGCCACCACGAAGTAGGAGTCGGAGACGTGGAAGTCCAGCGGCGGCGACGCCAGGATGATGCCGGTGAGGCCACCGAAGAGGAAGGTGATCAGGAAGCCGATGCTCCAGAGCATCGGGGTTTCGAAGGTCAGCGATCCGCGCCACATGGTGCCGATCCAGTTGAAGAACTTCACACCCGTGGGCACTGCGATGAGCATGGTCATGAACGCAAAGAACGGCAGCAGCACGGCACCGGTGACGTACATGTGGTGCGCCCACACGGTCACCGACAGGGCGGCGATGGCGATCGTTGCGTAGACGAGGCCCTTGTAGCCGAAGATCGGCTTGCGGCTGAAGACCGGGAAGATCTCCGAAACGATGCCGAAGAACGGCAGCGCGATGATGTACACCTCGGGGTGGCCGAAGAACCAGAACAGGTGCTGCCACAGGACGGCACCGCCGTTTTCGGGGTCGAAAATGTGCGCACCGAAGCGGCGGTCAGCACCCAGCGCGAACAGCGCAGCGGCGAGCGGCGGGAAGGCCATGAGCACCAGGATGGCGGTGACCAGGGTGTTCCAGGTGAAGATAGGCATCCGCCACATGGTCATGCCCGGGGCACGCATGCAGATGATGGTGGTGATGAAGTTGACCGCGCCAAGGATGGTTCCGAAACCGGACAGTGCCAGGCCGAACACCCACAGGTCGCCACCGATGCCGGGGCTGAAGGTGGTGTTGGACAGCGGCGCGTAGGCGAACCAGCCGAAGGAGGCGGCACCCTGCGGGGTGATGAAACCGGATACCGCAATGGTGGAGCCGAAGAGGAAGAACCAGAACGCCAGCGCGTTCAAACGCGGGAAAGCAACGTCGGGTGCACCGATCTGGAGCGGCATGATGACGTTCGCGAAACCCGCAAAGAGCGGGGTGGCGAACATCAGCAGCATCACGGTGCCGTGCATGGTGAACAGCTGGTTGTACTGCTCCTTGGTCTGCAGGATCTGCATACCGGGTTCGAACAGTTCAGCGCGGATCAGCAGCGCCATGACGCCGCCAAGGCAGAAGAACACGAATGACGCGATCAGGTACATGTACCCGATGGTCTTGTGGTCGGTGGAGGTGATCCAGTTGACGACGATGCGCCCCTTGGATTTGGGAACCACGGGAGCTGTGAGGGCTCCGGTGGGTGCGGATTGAGTGTACGTAGCCACGTCGCTCCCCTTACTTAATTTCGTTCAGGTTCGGGTTGCGGTCGTACTCCACACCGAGGAGGCCCGTGTTGCCGGACGCCTTGAGCTCTTCCAGGTGTGCCTGGAATTCAGCTTCCGACACGACCTTGACGCGGAACAGCATCTCCGAGTGGTACTCGCCGCAGAGTTCGGCGCACTTGCCATCGTAGGTGCCCTCTGCAGTGGGGGTAAACCGGATGTAGTTGGTCTTGCCCGGGATCATGTCGCGCTTCTGCAGGAAGGCGGGAACCCAGAAGGAGTGGATCACGTCGCGTGAGTTGAGCTCGAGGTCAACGGACTTGTTGACGGGCAAGTACAGCGTAGGAAGCTGTTCCTTGTCGATCGTGTTGCCGGTGAGGTGCGCCTGGACTCCGGCCTCGTGGACGTCTTCTTCGATAACGTCGCCGGACTTGTAGTTGAAGTCCCAGGCCCACTGCTTGCCGCGCACGTCAACAACGACGTCGGCGGGCTGGGACCGGTCATCAATGGCCTGCTGGTCGCGGTCAGTGAAGTAGAAGAACACCAGGACCATAAACAGCGGGATGGTCAGGTAAAAGACTTCCAGGGGAAGGTTGAAGCTGGTCTGCCGCGGGAACCCCACGGTGCCCTTGCGGCGCCGGTAGGCCACGAGGCACCAGACAATCAGGCCCCAGGTAATGATGCCCACAGCAAGGGCAGCAATCCATGAGTTGACCCAGAGGTCCATGATGCGGTCGCTGTTGCTGGTGGTGCCACGCTCTGTCGGCAGCCACCCCTTCTCTACCTCTGGCGAACATCCGGTCAAAACCAACGCGCCGGCAATTGCCAAGCTTGAGATCGTGGTGATCGTTTTGCGTCGGCTGCCGGTTCGGTTCTGCGAACTCACAGACGGCCCTTCCTACTTGTTGCTGTTGTCCGGGCAGCCATCGGCGCCGCGGGCACACTAAAAGTTTTACTACTCG
>Ga0307408_100003349_pt1 | contig 11003 bp, 5 predicted proteins | sample 322Cmetagenome_FD_202116 | JGI IMG/M metagenome (GOLD analysis project Ga0307408, IMG submission 202116) | Maize rhizosphere microbial communities from greenhouse at UC Davis, California, United States - 322HYB-C-3 | ecosystem: Host-associated > Plants > Roots > Rhizosphere > Soil | place: USA... | reverse complement strand
ATACCTTGCCAGACAATTCCGTAGTTACCTATCCTGTTAAATCATTCAATGCGGTATACAACCGGGATACTCTATACTACTATATTAAGAAAGATGCTGTTTCATTTGCAGGAACGAATAAATTCGCAGCAAGTATCGATGCAAACAATTCTGTATCAGAATTAAATGAGGGAAACAATACTGCAGAATTTAGTTTCTTTATGCCATCAGATGGGGTAAAAATATTATTTCCACAAAACAACAGCATTGTCTCAACCAGCCAAGTTGAACTGAAAGCCCAGGCTTTAAAACTATCTCGAAATGATATTGAACTTGTGTTTGAAATTGACACAGTAAAAACTTTCGATAGTAATTGGAAAAAAACTTCTGGCAATTTACAACTAAACAATATTGCTAGCTGGAAGCCTGTATATTCACCGGAAAACAATAAGGTATATTACTGGAGAGTGAAACTTCTATCAACAGGTACTAACGATGAAAATTGGCAAACAAGTTCTTTTACTTATATCAGCCAGAGTGCTCCGGGTTGGAATGAATCTCACAAAGGCCAGTTTGAAGATTTAGCACTTAAAGGTACGTACTGGAACAATAATAACCTGGCATTTACGAACACTACCTTTATAACAAATATTCAAACTGTAGGAGATGACGTAACTACGGGAGAAGAGAGGGCTTATAGATCAGATCCTGGGGGGAGGTTGGGCTATGGTGATACCAATTTTACCGGCATAGGTTTCATCGCGCTAAATCCATCCACTCTAAAAACTTTCACTTACCCATCAATTTATAATATAGAAGGCTTCGCTCGCTACTCTGGAGAGTTCCATTTCAACATCAATAACCCGACAGAAGTGGACAGCATGATTAGATACATTAATCAAATCCCTCATAACTACTATGTTGTAGGCCATAATGGAAGAAATATTTCGCTGAAGGGCCTTTCACAGACGGCCAAAACTGCGTTGCAATCACTTGGACTTAGCCTGTTTGAAAGCGTAGGGGCTGGAGAACCATATATGTTTTGGGGTAAAAAAGGAAGTGCCCCTGGTTCTGCAATTGAGAAAGTTGCCGACCCAACCTCAGCAACACCAGCCCGTAGCCAGGTGATTAAATTTCAAAAAGAATACTATTATCCTTTCACACAAGGCTCTTTTACCTCAAGTGTCATCGGACCTTCAAAAAAATGGAGTAGCTTGCAATATGATTTTCAGACGGAAGCCTCTGATGAGCTTAGGCTAAGCGTAATTGGGATTAGTAGCAATGGCAATGAAACAACGTTACTCCAGAATGTCACGGCACAAAATAATGTAGCATTAGCGGCTGTTGATGCCCAGCAGTATCCGTATCTAAAACTAAATGTATTCTTGTCAGACCTTACCAACCGGACGCCAGCAAAACTAAAGTCATGGAAAGTTTTATTTGATGGCTATTCTGAAGGTTCGATAAATACAAACCTTAAAAATAACTTTCACAGCACATCCATTCAAGAAGGAGATAGTGTTAGGTGGCAATTAGCATATCAAAACATTTCTAATACGGCGACTGATTCCATTAGGGCATACTATACTTTGACGAAATCTGACCGGTCAATTAATACTGCTCACATTAAAACTTTCGGGCCACTACAAGCTGGCGACAGCTTAAGTGTTAACCTAAGCCTGCCAACAAAAGGGCTTTCCGGCAATAATTCACTCAAAATCGAATTTTCTCCGAAAAACAACAAGGATCTATATTCTTTCAATAATTATTTAAATCAATTTTTCACGGTAGTAAGAGATGAAAAACCACCTCTTGTAAGTGTTCTTTTCGATGGAAGAAGCATTATAAACAATGAGATTGTATCACCCAGGCCTAATATTCACATCAGTGTTTTAGATGAAAATAAATATTTGACGTTGGCTGATTCATCACTTGTTGAGGTTTTTATAAAAAAGAGAGAGGAAGATAATTCTGAGTATAAAAGAGTAAGTTTTTCTTCGACTAAGATGATATTTACTCCTCCAACCGAGAATGGTTCCAATAAGGCTTCTGTTGAATATCATCCGGATAAATTCGAGGACGGATCATACACTTTGAAAATCAGAAGCAAAGATGCTTCCGGAAATTTTAACGCCGCTAATGATTATGTAATTGACTTTGAAGTTGTCAATGAATCAAGCATTTCCAATTTCTACCCCTACCCTAACCCCTTTACAACCAGCATGAAGTTTGTATTTACATTAACTGGTGAAAAAATACCAGACAAATTAAAAATACAAATACTGACAGTAAGTGGTAAAGTAGTACGCGAAGTATTTAAAGAAGAATTGGGTGCCTTAAGAATTGGCAACAACATTTCAGACTTTACATGGGACGGAACGGACCAATTCGGAGATCGATTGGCAAACGGGGTTTACTTTTACAGGGTACTAGTAGAGCACAGTGATAATACCGCTATTAAGCATCGATATACAAGTGGCGATAAGTTCTTCAAAAATAATTTTGGGAAAATATACCTGATGAGGTGATCTATGTGCGGTATAGCAGGCTTTGCAGACTACTCTAACAGGGTGTCAGAACAATTTCTTAATGAATCGACGGAATTATTGAAACATCGTGGACCTGACGATTCGGGTACTTTTTACCATAAAAATGATTCACTGTTAATTGGATTAGGCAACACCAGGTTGGCAATTATTGACCTTTCTTTAAATGGGCATCAGCCCTTTAAAAGCCCCTGCAGTAATTATGTGCTTGTATTTAATGGAACTATCTATAACTACAAAGAACTTAAGCTTGAGCTACAACAAAGAGGAATTGAATTTAATTCTGATTCAGACACAGAGGTTTTATTACAAACCTACATTTACTGGCAAGATGACTTCCTTCAAAAATTAAACGGCATATTTGCTTTTTCCATTTTTGATAAAAAGAAGAATAAACTCATTTTATGCAGAGATAAGATTGGAGTAAAACCTTTGTTCTATTATTTTGACAATAACACTTTAATCTTTGGCTCAGAACTAAGAGTTTTTATTAAGCAAAATATATTTCCTGTTGAAATAGACCAATCTTCATTAAACCAATATTTGCAATATGCCTATTTCCCACGATGCCAAACAATTTTAAAGAATGTAAGAAAAGTGAATCCCGGCCAGATTATTAGCCTGGATCTTTCAACAAAAAGCCTAGAAAGTAAATTTTATTGGAGACTGAATGCAAATTTGTCAAGTAATCTTCCTTCAACTATAGATTTAGAATTCTTACATCAAAAACTCTTAACCTCAATAAAGAGCCGATTAACTGCTGATGTCCCTGCCGGAATTTTACTGAGTGGAGGATATGATAGTTCAACGGTTGCTGCTATTGCACAAAGGTGTTCCAGCTATCGACTGAAAACATTTACCATAGGCTTTAATGAAGCAGGCTATAACGAAGCTTCCGAAGCCGAAAAAATAGCAAACTATATAGGCACAGAACACTACTCGCTGTTTTTTGATAACGATAGTATAAAAGATCTAATTACTACAGTCGGTAAAACATTTGATGAACCAATGGGTGATAGTGGAGCTATTCCCCTTCTATTGGCCGCAAAGCTTGCCAAAGAGCATGTAAAGGTTGTGCTCTCTGCAGAAGGCGGTGATGAGTTATTTGGTGGATACTCCTCATACTTTAAAGCTTTGAACCTTAGTCCCCTTTCGGGTTATATCCCTAAGAGAATTGCAGTTAATCGGTATGCCAATATCTTAAGTCAAAAAAATAGTTTCGAAGTTTATCGTGCCATTGGGATGTATTTTACGGAGGCAGAGGCGAATCTATTAACTAATGTTAATGTACTAAGTTCTGTAAATACATATAGCCCGAATGGAGATAAGCTGAATCAACTACTCAACTTCGACTTGCAAAATTATTTACCTAATGACCTTTTAATGAAGGCAGACCGTTCAATGATGCATTATGGATTAGAGAACCGCGACCCCTTATTAGATACTGCCCTTGTTGAGTATATTACAGCCTTACCAGGAATTATCAAATGCCCTAACCAGAACGCCAAAGCCTTATTAAAGCAAATTGCTTATAAATATATTCCCAAGGCCCTGTTAGACCGTCCCAAAAAAGGCTTTTCCATGCCTGTTGGAAAATGGCTATCTCAAAATCTGAATGCATTCTCAGAAGAGAAAATAAGGCATTTAAGTCAACGGGGCATACTTGACGGCAACTATATAATGAAAACATATCAAAGGTTTAAAAATAAGCCAGAATCTTATTATAGTAGGCAAATTTGGATACTTCTGGCTTTTGAGCTGTGGATGGAAGAATGGATCGATTAAAAAATCTTGCTTTTAACCATAACTAACTTTTCGCGCACTTTTTGCTTAATATTATTGATAAAAGCAAGATTTCGATTATAGCCTACAGTATAATGAACGTTTAATTGAGCATCGAAGCTGGATTTAAAATCAGCCACGCCTCTCAAATCAGCACCATATAAGTCAAACTCCTTTATCCCCTCTGATTGCAAATGCTTAAAAATATAGTTATATAACGCAGCGTGAACCCCGGTATGATAATTGGAATTTGCTGAGCTAATCAATAAATTATAAGCTCTCGATTTTTTTTTATCATAAAGCACGCAGGACGAACCCACAATATCAACTTCGCAATCAGCTTCATAAATATACATGAAGCCCGAGCCTAACCAGCTTTCAAACAAATGCCCCAATTTCTGAAGTAAGCGGTCCGAAAAGTGAAAGCGCTTTAAATCATAACTTTGATGGTGCCAAACATTCTTGAAAGAATCAGATAAGGATGGCACAATTCCTTTGGCGATAGATTTTTTCACTCTCGATCTGATATTATATTCAAAATTGAGGTCGGATGTTTTTCTTGTGTATGTAAAGTTAGCCTTATGAGAAAAACCCTCCCATTGAAATGGGCGAATGTCAGTTATTTCAGGTGGCAATCTAAACTCTATAGACCTATATTTACCCTTCAATTCTGCAATCAAGTCAATTAAAGTATTTCGAAATTTAATAGTATTCGAATCTATATCCCACCAAATACCCGAATAAATAAAATGTGTTGGGACTATTATTTTATTTCCTTTTGTAAAACAGGCAACTCCCAATACCGGCACATCTTTCAAAAACTTAATGTAATATTTAAGCTTATTAGTAAAAACCGCTGCAACAGGTTCCAAAAAAGCAGGGTCAATAAAAATAGAATAGGCATCTGTCCCCACAGTAATGGCAATCCACTCTTCCCTTGTTAACTCCTTTAACATAAATAGGTTTTATAGTTGAATCAAACTTTCTCAATACTTGAGAATATTCCCAACACATTTCCGCAGCGTATTCCATTTATGACATAATGCCACTTGTGAACTTAGCATTTGCGAATCTAAGAAATCATTTAATACAAGGGACTGCCCGATTTCTTTACTTCAGGATCTGCCGCCAAAGCCTAATCTAACAAGAATAGGCTTTTTCATCAAAGGTTTCCCCAACTACTCTCCCATCGAAAACACAATTGGTATAGTAAACATTACCCTTACCTTTTGCTTATTCTGAATACCCGCGCTCCATTTTGGAGATTTCTTCAGTACTCGCACAGCTTCCTCGTCGCAGCCAAAGCCGATGCCTTTGGATACCGTGATATCGGTTAAACTTCCATCTTTCTCAACAATAAAATTCACGAATACCCTACCCATGATACCGTTTTCAGAAGCTGAATGAGGATAGCGAAGATTGCGTTGGAGATACTTGGCAAAGGCGGCGTATCCTCCGGGAAATTCGGGCATTTGTTCAACAAGGGCGACATTTATTGGCTCATTGCCTGTGCCTTCAGCAGTTCCGGCGCCTCCACTGCTTCCATTGGCAACACCTTCTGATTTTTCGGTGCCATTTCCCGCAACTTCAGCTCCGTCCTGATTTGTTGATGCAACCACTGCATTGGCCAGGGCAGATTGCTTAGGAGGCTCTTCTATAACTCTATCCGAAGTGGTTACAATAGGCTTAACAAATCGCTTCTGTTTGAAATTACTTTCTTGCTTTTGAGCACCTTTCGATTCTGAAATTTTTTCCACTTTTTTAGGAGGCAATACCACATCAACTATTTTTACCACTTCCTCTTTATGTTTGCTTGAATCTGATATTTCAACTATCTCATCCTCTTTTTTCAAATAATCATAAATCAAGGGCGAGCAAACCACAGTAATAAATAAAGTTGAGGCTACAAATAGAGCTTTTGTTAACCTGGAAGAGTAATTTTTTCGTAGTTCGTAAGCTCCGTAGGTCTGGTTTCGGTTGGCGAATACAACATCAAGCCACTCGATGTTATAAACATTAAATTTTGAGCTAAGCATAATAGGTTGTTTTTTATGTATGATGCTATCGCTTCACAAAATTCCATAAGGATTTTTTAAAAAGTTTTTCAGCTTATATAAGCTGTTTTTTATTTCTGTTTTTTTCCACAAACATTAGCTATTTCAATACTTTTTATAAATATTTGGAACAGAGAACATATTCTTTTTACAAAAAACGATACAATAACAAAACTAAATCATGCCCAATCTTCGTTTTCAGGCATTAAATGCCGTACTTTCAAGGACTATCCCTGAGGTAAAAGCTCCATCTGATAAAGTTTCTGATTTTTACGCTAGCAACGTTTTCGACAAGAAAAAATTAAAAGAGTATTTATCTAAAGATGCCTTTGACAGCGTAAATGATTCTATTATTCATGGCGCCAGAATTGAGAGAGAAATTGCAGAGCAGGTTGCATCAGCCATGAAATCATGGGCTATTGCCCGTGGCGCTACTCATTATACTCACTGGTTTCAACCATTAACTGGTACTACAGCCGAAAAACACGATTCGTTTTTTGAACCTGCGGGAGATGGTTCTGCCATTGAAAAATTCTCTGGTGATGCTCTTGCGCAACAAGAACCAGATGCATCAAGTTTCCCTACAGGAGGTATCCGCAGCACTTTCGAGGCAAGAGGTTACACCGCATGGGACCCTTCTTCTCCGGCTTTCTTAATGGGAAAAACCCTTTGTATCCCAACTGTATTCGTATCCTATACAGGCGAGTCTTTGGATAATAAAGCGCCTCTGTTAAAAGCATTGGTTGCTTTGGATAAAGCTGCTGTTTCGGTTGCTCAGTATTTTGATAAAAGCATTGAAAAAGTAAATGCATCTTTAGGTATTGAACAGGAGTATTTCCTTGTTGACCTTGCTTTATTTAACGCACGCCCGGATTTATACCTAACCGGAAGGGCTTTATTCGGCCACATGTCTGCTAAAAATCAGCAGTTGGAAGACCATTATTTTGGCTCTATTCCTGACAGGGTTTTGGCGTTTATGCAAGAACTTGAGATCGAGTCGATTAAACTTGGAATTCCTTTAAAAACCCGCCATAATGAGGTTGCACCCTCCCAATTTGAGTGTGCCCCTATTTATGAGGAAATCAACCTTGCTATTGACCACAATCAGCTGTTGATGGACTTAATGGATAAAATTGCCCGCAAGCACAACTTCAAAGTGTTATTACATGAGAAGCCGTTTGCTGGCATTAACGGTTCTGGTAAACACAACAACTGGTCGCTAATTACTAATACTGGAAAAAACCTTCTTTCTCCGGGAAAAACGCCAAAGAACAACCTGATGTTCTTAACGTTTTTTGTGAACACCATTAAAGCGGTACATGATTATGCTGATTTACTTCGTGCTTCTATTGCGTCTGTAAGTAACGACCACCGCCTGGGTGCCAACGAGGCTCCTCCGGCAATTATCTCTATTTTCTTAGGTAGCCAGCTGAGCAATGTTCTTGATGAAATCGAAACATCTCGTGTTACCAGCAAAATGAAAAATGAGGCTGCACTTTGGACCAATATTCCGAAAGTACCTCAAATTTTACTAGATAATACCGACCGTAACCGTACTTCGCCTTTTGCGTTTACAGGAAATAAATTCGAGTTACGTGCGGTTGGCTCTTCAGCGAATTCAGCTAACCCAATGACTATTTTGAACCTTATTGTGGCCGACCAGCTAAATAAATTCAAGGTTGACGTTGATAAATTGCTGAAAAAAGGCGAGAAGAAAGACGTAGCCATCATGACGGTGATTAAGCGCTACATCAAAGAGTCTAAAAATATCCGCTTTGAAGGCAACGGTTACAGCCCTGAGTGGGAAGCAGAGGCGGCTGAAAGGGGCTTGTCTAACATCAAAACTACTCCGAAAGCTCTAGATGTTTTAATTGCCGAAAAAACGGAAAAACTTTTTGAAGAAACCGGGGTATACACCAAACGTGAAGCGCATGCACGCCACGAAATCTTGCTGGAAAGCTACTTCAAAAAACTTCAGATTGAGGCTCGTGTAATTGGAGAATTAGTAAATAACGTCATTATTCCGGCTTCTATTTCTTATCAAACAGAACTGATCAATAACGTTCAGGGATTAAAATCTATTGGCTTAGGACAAGAGAACTACGCCGCTCAGATTGAAATCATTACCCAAATATCAGAGCACGTTAACTTTATCAGAACTACTGTTAAAGACATGGTTAATGCTCGTAAAGAGGCTAACGTGATCGAAGATATTCGTGACAGATCGATAACATACGACGAGAAGGTAAAATCTTACTTCGAACCTATTCGTTACCATGTTGATAAACTGGAGCAACTAATTGCTGATGACAAATGGCCTCTGCCTAAATTCAGAGAGTTATTGTTTATTAAGTAGGGCTTGAAGACTTGAAGACGGAGGTCTGAAGGCAGAAGTCCGAAAGTCTGATGTTGGAAGTCGGAAGACTGAAGTCAGACGTCAGAAGATGAAGACCGAAACTAGTTATGGAGTATATAAAATCCCGGGTATCCCCGGGATTTTATTTTTAAGGGAATTAGCTAATCAGCTTAGAAATCGGACATCAGACATCGGACCTCAGACCTCAAACCTCAGACCTCAGACCTCAGACTTCAAACTTCAGGCCTCAGGCATCCCCACCATCTCACTGCCCGCTTCCTAACCAACATCTTATCGCCTCCCTTTCCTCCTCCGTCATTTGTGTTTTATTATTTAGAGGCATCGTTTCAGTGATCACCACTCGTTGGAGAATTTTGTCTTTCAGTTTTATAAAATCATCGGGAGATTTGAAGATTACGCCGCTTGGGGCAACTTTAAAAACGTCATCCGTAGGACTCGTGGAGTGACAGGAAACGCATCTTTTCTGAATAATTGCCTGCACATCTTGCAAGCTTGTACCCTTACAACTACCTTGTTTTTCTACCGGGCCTGATGCTAATGCCACTGCCAAAAGTATTGCCGCAGATATCGGAAATACCCATATATTCAGCTGGCCCTTCTCCCTCAAATTAAGCCAGTGCTTAATTCCAGCAGTTCCAAGTGTGATTGCGACTAGAACTATCCACGCATATTGGTTGCCAAATGTGCTTGGAAAATGGTTGCTAACCATCACAAAAAGCACGGGCATAGTGAAATAATTGTTGTGCAGCGAACGAAGCCCGGCATGCTTTCCTAATTCTGGGTCAAGGGGTTTACCTTCCTTCGCCGCTTTTACCATAGCCTTTTGAGCCGGGATGATAATAAAAAATACGTTCCCCGCCATTAGGGTAGCCAGCATTGCTCCGAAATGGATATATGCCGCCCTACCTGCAAATATGTGACAGTAAAACCAGGCAAATGCTACTGCTATTAAAAAGCCGGCAATGGCAAACCCGAAGTTATTTCTAACCAACGAAGTTCTGCACAATGAATGATAAATAAGCCAGCCTGCAATAAATGAACTAATACCAATACTAACTCCGGCAAACGCCGAGATATCAAGCACATTGGGATCTATCAACATTGCCTTCGCATTGAAATAATAAACAACAAAAAGCAAAGCGAAACCAGACAGCCAGGTGAAATAGGCTTCATATTTAAACCAGTGCAGGTCTTTTGGAATTTCCCTTGGCGCAACTTTATACTTCTCAAGATAGTAGAAACCACCGCCATGCACCGCCCACAAATTCCCGGCCAATTCATCGCGAAGATTATCGGTTCTATTCAGGGCATTTTCAAGGAAAACGAAATAAAATGATGCCCCAATCCAGGCGATCCCGAACGTAATATGTAGTACACGTATAACAATGTTCAGCCACTCCATTATGTGTGCTTGCCATGCGCTGCCATCAGTTAAAAGATAAATTAGATAAACAGAGATAAGCACAACACCAACCAAAGCTACATATAACCAATTTTTTGATTCGCTGAGTGTTTCCAGATAAAACTCTTCAGCCTTTTCCGCTGTTGATGAAACTACTCCCTTATTCTTCCCCAAAAAACCAAGAGAATAGGATGAAGCGATGATTAAACAAAGTATGATGAAAGCAATAACAAGGAGTAGGTAATACAGCATTCAAATGGTTTTTTCAGTACAAATTTTTCACACTTTTAAATAAATTGTTAAAAAATCTACACTATTTTATAGATAAAAATATCAAAATTTTATTTTTTTATTAACTTTATTAATACTCTCGTTTGTTTTATCCGTTATTTTTCACAATTTAGAAAATACATCTTTCAAATGAAACAACGGAATTAGAATTTTTCTTCAATTTTTTATAAATGACTCACCTGGCAATCAAAAGTAAACGGGTAATTACTCCCGAAGGAATAAAAGAAGCTCTTGTTTACATCAATGGCACAGCCATTGAATCTGTGCTTCCTTATAATTCCCAGGTTGATTGTCCAGTAAATGATGTAGGAAGTAAACTGGTAATGCCTGGAGTTATTGATCCGCATGTACATATCAATGAACCTGGGCGCACCAGCTGGGAAGGTTTTAACACTGCTACCAAAGCAGCCATTGCTGGCGGTATTACAACTTTGGTTGACATGCCTTTAAATTCTTCTCCGGTTACTACCAGCGTAGCAAATTTTGAAAAAAAGCTACGTAAAGCTAGGCAGCAGCTACATGTAAACTGTGGCTTCTGGGGCGGTGTAATACCTGGTAACTGTATGGAAATT
>Ga0307408_100003345_pt1 | contig 11012 bp, 5 predicted proteins | sample 322Cmetagenome_FD_202116 | JGI IMG/M metagenome (GOLD analysis project Ga0307408, IMG submission 202116) | Maize rhizosphere microbial communities from greenhouse at UC Davis, California, United States - 322HYB-C-3 | ecosystem: Host-associated > Plants > Roots > Rhizosphere > Soil | place: USA... | reverse complement strand
AGTCAAATCCGGACCGATCTGGATGACGCTGGCTCGAAGGTTGTTGGTCTCGGAGCTCTCGGTAACGGTGTTGTCCCAGTCTGCTTTTGCAAGAATCCGATATGAGCCGGTCGCCGTCGACGGCGGGATGTGCAGCGTGGTCGATGCTTGTGCGCTGACGCCTGCGCCGATCGACGAGAGGATGCGATCGCCTATCCACTGATCCGCGGCATCGAGGGTCGTGTTGGTCGACAGGTAGAAGCCGGTCTTCGATGGAAGGGACGCGCCGGTGCCCTGATTCTTCGTCGTCTCGGTCACGACAATGTCCGAGTCGGCTCCGCCCGTGGCTGGAGCGGCCATCGTTGCCACCACCAGATCCGGCGGCAGGTCGTCGCTCACGATCGTGACGGTGCTCGTGGCTGGAGAACCCAGCGAGTACGCCGCGTCTGCGCCGAGTGTCAGGACTACGGACTCGTCACTCTCGAATGCGCCGTCGTCGACCGGCGTCACGATGACGGTTGCCGTCCCCGCGCCGGTCTGAATCGTTACGGTGCCCGGCAGGGCCACATAGTCGCTGCCTGCGATCGCAGTGCCTCCGACGGTGTACTCCACGGTCAGCGGCGCGCTGACATCACCAGTGCGAGTTACCGTAAAGGCGCCCGCGTTCGTGCCGGCTTCAGTTGCCTGGGCCGTCGACGAGGTCACGCTGATCTGATTGGCGGGAGTGACCTTGACCACCACTGTGTCCGTTGTCGTGTCTCCGTCGTCGTCGGTCACTTCGAGGGTGACCGTGTGTATGCCGACTGACAGCGAAACGCCGGATGTTTCACCGGTTCCGATCGACGTACTGCCCTCACGCCATACGTAACTCGCGATTGTGCCGTCGCTGTCGGATGAGCGACTGCCGTCGAGCGTGACCAGTTCCGTGCCGTCGCGATTGCCGTCCGCGACCGTTTGATCTGGTCCCGCGTCAGCATGTGGTGGGAGGTTCGTCAAACCATAGCTGATGGCGTCGTGCAGATTGAGTCCGCCGTGAATCGTCCAGGAGTCGAGCCTCACGGTCGACGCGCCACGGCCGTCGGCGCTGTTCAGAAGGATATCGACCACCTGGCTGTTACTGGTCACGTCACTGCGCGACCAGATCAGCGCCGCCGCACCGGCGACGTGCGGAGTCGCCATCGACGTTCCGGTATTGAAGGCGTAGCACCCGATGTCACCCGGTGTGGCGGAGCTGCCGCACGCGGTGAGAGGGTAAGTGGACAGGATGGCGTTGCCGGGAGCCGAGATGTCCACCCACGTCCCGTAGTTGGAGAACGACGGGCGTAGATGGTCCTCGTCGAAGGCGGCAACCGAGACGACGTGATCGAAGGCGGCGGGGTAGAACGCGGTAGTGGTCCCATCGTTGCCCGCTCCGGCGACGATGACCAGCCCCGCGTTCCACGCGTCCTGCACGGCATCGTCCAGCGACTGAGAGTACTCAGACTCGCCCAGGCTCATATTGATCACGTTCGCGCCGTCGGTGACGGCTCGCGCGATCGCCTGCTGGATCGCGAAATCGTCGCAGGTGCCGTCCGAGCGGCAGACCTTGTACGCGAGGATGCGGGCGTTCGGCGCCACGCCCGTGACACCTTCCGCGGTTGCCGGATCGCCGGTGAGGTTGTCGAGGGCGGCGGCAATCGTTCCGGCCACATGAGTGCCGTGGCCATGATCGTCCATCGGGTCGCCGTCGAGAAATACGAAGTCATCGCCGCCGGCGTAGTTCGGCGCGAGGTCCGGGTGCGTATAGTCCACGCCGGTGTCGATTATGGCTACCGTAACAGCGGCGCTGCCTCTCGAGATCGCCCACGCCTCGGGCGCGTCGATGTCGGCGTCAGAAGTGCCGCCGTACAGGCATAGCTGGCCGCCGAGTGGGAAGGGAATGCAGTAGAACTGCTGGCCGGTGTTGTGAAGAGCCCACTGGTCCTTGAAGTGGAAGTCCTGGGGTATGAGTTGAGGCCCTCCGTCGGCGAGCGTTCCCGGCAGCCGGCGGATGTAATTCCGTTCCGCGTACTCGACGTTCGGATCGCGCCGATAACGTGCGATCGCCGCCGCCTCGTCACCGGCCGCGACGCGAACTCGCTCGACCCGCGTGCGCTGGATCTCGGCGGACCGCATGCCGCGGCCGTTTCTGTGAGCGTTGGCTCTCGCGTTCGCATCCGCCCCAGGCCGGAACTTCACGATGATCTCGCCGTCGGCGGCGGGTCGCCGCGACTGTGCCGACGACCCGGCGGTTACGGCGACGACGATGAGCGCGGCGGCGGCGACGGCTTTGGCAGGGCGCACTCCGCAATCCTCCAGCAGTCGGCGAATTTGGGCTGTTTCAAAACGTTGAGGAAACAGAAGAGCTGCAATTGCAGCGCCATCAGGAGGCCGGCAGTCGCTGCATGATTCAGGGGTTGGATGGAGAGTGCGGGGGCAGACTGGTTACGTCCGTCGCAAGGAACGGCGACGAAAGTCTGCCCGCCTACTGCTCTTTGGAGGTGTTCAAGTCGATAGTCTCGAGGACCACTTCATCACCGACGGAGGTCGCGGCAACCGCCGGATGACCCCCGGCGAACTCGAGCACCGCAAACGCCGGGAGCGATGCCGCGATACGCACCGGAGGGAGTTGCAGCACCCGCTTTGTCACGCGTCCGGCCCGAGTGATGAAGAGGACGTCGATCGGGAATCTCATGCCGATGGTGTGGACGGCGTTCGACGGGGCGATCGCGAGGACGGCGTCCGCGGCAAGCGCGTCCCGGCCGAGCAGTCCCGTCCGCCGGGCCCGTGAGTCGAATGCCGCTTCGACGGTCTCCGCGAGGACGATTCCCCTGGTGCGGTTGACCAGTCGGCAGGGCCCTGCGCCGTTGCGCAGCATCGGGTCGAAAATGTGCGGTCTCGCCACTTGTGTCGTTTGCTCCTACTCGGGTATGGCAACGAGCGATCAGGCAATCAGTTGACCGAGCCAGTCAACAGCGACCCAGAGCGCTCGTTCCATGGATTTCAAAACGCCCGTCACCCCGCCGCCGGTCCAGACCCCAAATCCGACGAGCATCACGAGCGGCACGGTCAACATGGAGAGGTCACGATTGCCAGCGCCAGAAGTTCGCATATAGGCCATTCTTTCCAATTTCAGGTCTAGTTGCTCGATCGACCCTTCCGAGCGGTGACTCTGACTAATTGCAGCCGGCACTTCGGGCCAGGCTGCGCCACTTTTTGAACACGGCGGCGAAACCTCTCATTCGCAACGAACGGGCCATCGCCGGGGTGGAGGGGCAACCGGCATGGGCGAGTGACCTCATTCGGACGCGCGAACCCGGCCGCAGTACGAGAAATGCTTTTCAGGCGCATTTCGCGAGCTCCAGTCCTGCTGTTGCCGGTGCTCTCCGGAGGCCAAACGGGTCTTGTGAACGGGAGTCTGGAAAAACGGACACTCGGCGCCGGCATTCAACGCCTTAAATCTGTGGCCGTGACCATAACAAGTTCATCCCCTTCGTTCTTCAACTGGTGGCCTGGCCGGTCGGATGGACCAAAATCTGAGGCATTCCGGGACTTTTAGTGGCGAAGTCCGTGGCGTGCGGATTGCCGGTCGCGTGTGTCGGGGCAGGAGACAGCGGCATGACGAATGGCAAGGCGCGGCGTTTCGACGTGACGGAAATGATCCTTATCGGGTCGCTGGTTGCGGCCGTCGCCTGGACGGTCGGGCAAACAATACCGCGCGCGCTCGCGCGCGCCGTGTCCGGAGAGGCCGAGGCTTTCGCCACAAAATACGGGCCGGGCCGGAACTCGGAGCACGAAGAAGAGTGGGTGATTCGCGACTTCTTCGGCGACCGCCGCGACGGATTCTTCGTCGATGTCGGCGCGAACCACTACAAACGGTTCAGCAACACGTACTACCTCGACACCGTGCTGGGCTGGTCAGGCATTGCGATCGAGCCGCAGCGCAGCTTCGAGGCGGGGTACACGGCGAACCGCCCGCGCACGAAGTTCCGTCCCTTCTTCGTGTCCGACCAGTCGAACGAAGAGGCAAAGATATTCGTGCTTGGCAAGAACCCGCTCGTCACGTCGGCCGATAAGGAGTTCACCGAACGGTACGGGAAGGATGCCAAGGAAGTGACGGCGCCGACGATCACACTGGACGATCTGCTCGACAGCGAGCACGTCCGGTCGATCGACTTCATGAACATGGACATCGAGCTGTGGGAGCCCAAAGCGCTGGCGGGATTCGACGTCGAGCGATTCACGCCCCAGCTTGTGTGTGTAGAGGCGCATCCCGAAGTGCGCCAGCAGATCCTGGATTACTTCGCTCGGCACCGCTACGTCGTGGTCGGAAAGTATCTTCGGCTCGACACGCAGAATCTGTACTTCACCCCGTTGATGCCGTAAGGGCCTCATTGCCTCCGCAGGTGGAATGGAACCAGAGAGGAGAGGCGATCCCAGCTGGGACTGTCGCTGCCGCCAGACGTTTCCAACCGCGCGGCGATGAATATGCGGCTATCGAGGGAAATGGATTCGCGGCCGCCGCGCGAGCCGCCGAAGCAGATACCTAACCCAGGCGCCCTACGGGAAACACGCCGCTAACGGCGGCTTCCCACCTCCGATTCGCGGCAGAGTCGCGCGCGCCGCAATGAACGAGGCGTCCGTGGAGAGTTCAACGCGGTAGCCGTGCTCTTCGAGCCACGCGCGCGCGGCGCCTCGGGTCGATGGCAACCACACGTAGTCGGTCCCGAACGCGGCTATCCTCTCGAGCGCCTGCGCGTCACCGTACTCTGCGGCGCGGTGCAAATCGATCAGCGTGTCGGAGTACACCGTCTCGCGCCGACCGTCGATCGAGACGCGGAGCGCGGGTCCGAAGTGCCACAGCGCGTATTCCCCCCAGACGAAGGTCGTCCACAGGTTGCCCGAAAGCCCTTTCAGCTGCGCGGCGGCTGCGAGATCCGGCATCCAGACGTCTTTGATCGCCAGACAGTTCATCGGCTGCGAGACGGGCGTTCGGGCCGCCGCGACCGCGATCGCTGCTGGCACGAGCAGCACTGCCGCAGCGGCCGATGTGGGCGCGGTGAGCCGTCCTGCGTTCCCCAACGCTGCTCGGATCCAGGGGGCCAGCAGCGCGATCGCCGCCGGGCACATCAGCGGTGCCACGCGTGAGACGCGCAGCCCGGCGGTAACGAGCAGAAGTACTACGGCCGTGATCTCGATGGGTGGTCTGGTCTCGCGTCGTCGCACGACGAGGAGGAGGGCGAGCAGAGTCCCGATAATCGAGACCCACATGATCGCCGGTTCGTGCACGCTGAACTGCCGCCACTCCGTGATGTCTGGACGGGACGGGCGCACCGTCGTCGCGAGAAATCGCCAGAGGCCGATGCCATAAGGGTTGCAAAGCGTTGCGAGCAGAGACGCCGCACCGAGCCCGAGCCATGCCAGCGCCTGGTGCGGCGCTCGAATGATCCGGATAACCACGTGAAGCGCAAGCACCCCGCCCCCTGTAATCCACCCCCCGTGCAGGTTCGCCCAGGCGGCGAACAGCACGACCGCCGCGCCCCCACGCGCCGGCGTTGGTGGTTCGAGCGTCAGGAGCGGCACCAGGAGTGTCAGGCAGAGGGCGGACCAGATCTGCGGGCGCACAGTGCCGCTCAACGGCAACGCCCCAACAATGGCGACGGTCATTACCGCAGCCGAAACGATCGGGCTCGCCCCGCGCATTCGTCGCGCGATGACGGCGATCGCCCCCCCCATGTCAAGGGCTTTCAGCATGACCAGCCCGCTCGTCCCCCCGAGCTGATATGCGGCGCCCATCGCCGCTTCGCTGAGCCACTCGTGATTCACCCACGGTCGATCCTGCGTGTACGAGTACTGATCCTGCACCGGCAGGTCGCGGGTCTGGAGCCAGTCCAGGCCGAACCGGACGTGCCCCCAGAGATCCGGATCGGTTCGAGTCGCGGAAATGAGCACCCCGGCAAGAGCCAGCCACGGAAGCCAGATCTGCCAGCGCAGCTCGACAGGGGCAGTACTAGTGGGGCGCGCATTCGACGACATTGATGATTCAGGGACGGCCGAAGCAGGCGGGTCGCGAGACGCCGGCGGGTGCCCGGGACAACGCCGCCGCCAGGCGCGAGAAGACGCCAGCAACGGCAGCCGTGTAGAGGCAGTTCCAGCCGAGTCGACTGAGCGTGCAGGTCAGAGGCAAATTCACCGCAGCTTGGTGTCAAGACCATCAGGGCGTCTGTCGCCGCTCCGCTCACGACAGCGCCGCTCAACCCTCATAAGAGCAGGGGACAAGGGCGGGCCGATTTTCGCCAACTTGGCCGGGTATGCGCAACGAAAATGGTTCCGGGGGTGAACCGCGAGTGTCTCGAGTTGCCGCCGCCCGGGGCGGCCGCGGCTCATGACCTTCCCCGACGTATCAGCCGTTATCTCCAGGGCAGCAGCCGCTCCACCCACTGAAGGCGAGTCAGATCGTTGTAGATGACCGTCACCGTCAGCAGGAGCAACAGTACAAAGCCGGCACGGAGCATCTGCCGCTTCGCCTTGAGGCTCAAGTCGCGCCGGGACAGACCCTCGAGCGCAAGAATCATGATGTGACCGCCGTCGAGTACCGGAACGGGCATCAGGTTGAGCAGCCCCAGATTGAGGCTGAGGACCGTTACGAGGCTGAACAGCTGGATCCAGCCGGCCTGGGCGGCCTCGCCCGACAAGCCCGCCATCCCCACGGGCCCCATCAACTGGTTTATCAGCGTGTCCCCGGTGAAGAGCCCGCCGATCGTGCGCATGATCGTCTTCGTGTCCTTCCAGTTCCGTTCGGCGCTGAGCTTGAACGCACCAGGAAGGGTCGGCCGGACGACGTGGACTTCCAGCGGATGGATCTGGGCGCCAATCCGCACGAGATCGTTAATGCGCCGTGGAGTGACAACGAACTCACGGAGTTGACCATCGCGCGACACCTCGAAGGTCAGAGGCTTGCCCTCACTGACTCGGATGACGTCAATGACGTTCGTCCCGGGAGACTTGGTGTCCGGTCCCGTCCACGTCACGATCGGCTTCTCTCCATTGATCGCCAGGATCGTGTCCCCGGCCCGTAGACCCGCTTCCTGGGCCGCCTCTCCGGGCTGCACGCTGACGATCTGCGGACGCAGAATCGGCTTGATGCCGGTGACGCCCTCCTCGTATTTCCCTTTGCCAACGGGGACGATCTCCTGCTGGATCGTCTTCGCATTACGGCGGACCGTCAGGGTGATGGGGCGGTTGGCCTTGGTGACCGTCTTCAGCCGGAAATCCTCCCAGTCGGCGACCGGCACGTCTCCAATAGCAATGATGTGATCGCCTGACTGGATTCCCGCCTTCGCGGCGGGCGAGTCCGCGTCAACGCTCGCGACAATTACCGGTTCGCTCACGAACGCCGGTACGTTCGCGCCGTTGTAATAAAGGACGAACGCCATCACGATGAGCGCCAAAGCCAGGTTCATCACCGGCCCCATGACCAGGACCTGGAACCGCTGCCACTTGCTCTTGGACAGGAACTCGTCGGACGCGCCGGTACGCCCGTCCTTCGGATTCTCACCGGCCATCTTCACGTAGCCGCCGAGCGGAATGGCGCTGAGACAATACTCGGTGTCGCCTCGCCTGAACGACAACAGCTTCGGGCCGAAGCCTAGCGAGAAGGTGAGGACGCGTACGCCGATTCGCCGGGCGATCATGAAATGCCCCAGCTCGTGCACGAAGACCAGAGTCCCCAGGACGAGAATGAACCACCTGAGGTCGAGGATAGTGTGAATGATGTTCACGATCGGTCCTGAAGATGCGGTGACTATTTCGATGACGGCGCCATGTAACCGCCGGCACTGCGGATCGTTGCCGTCGGCAGGTCTTTGACTCGGATCTGCACACTCCGCCAGCTCCCGTCGTGCTGGATGTGAGAAGAGGTGTAGCCGACGACGTACCTGCGGCGCAGATCGTCGACAACCCGCTGGTACTGCGCCGCAAGCTCGGTTATGTCCGCCGGGAAGAACGCCCGGCCACCCGACAGCTGTGCAATCTGTTCGAGTGGATCGCGGTCGACGTTGACACCGAGTCCGATGCCGAACATGAGCGCGCCAGTGTCCTTGATGAGCTCGGCCACATCCCTGAACTGCCGGACGCTTCCCGGGCCGGTACCGGGGTTGTTCTCGTCACGTCCGTCGGTCATGACGACGACCACGCGACGTCCCTGCGCGCGTTTCAGATAGAGGAGCGCCTCGGCAAGCGTGTCATAGAGCGCGGTTCCACCGCTGGCGCGATACAGATCGAGCGCCGCGATTGCGGCGTCGCGCTTGTCCGTGAGGTCGTGCGTGAAGATCGGATGATCGGCGAAGAGGACCACGGCGAGCTTGTCCTGAGGGCGCAGCGCCGACACGAACTCCCGCGCGCTCGCGATGACATCCGACTCCTTCTTTTTCATGCTGCCGCTGGCGTCCAGAGCCAGAACAATGGAGACGGGTTCGACGGCCTCCTGGAACAGCTCGAGCTTCTGGACGTCGCCGTTCTCGACAATCTCGATGTCACCGGCGGCGAGATCCAGGTATTGACCCGCCTGGTCGGCGGCCGTGAACTCAATCACCGGCCGGATCGGCGGAGGTTTCCTGGCGAAGTATCCCGGCCGGGTCCGGACGACGTGCTCCGGATCCGTCGTCGCGACGGTCAGGGCACGCCAGGTTCCATCCGCCTTCTGGTCCTGTGGTGTGAAGCTGATCAGATAGCGGTTCTGAACGTCCTGCGTCAACACGTCATGTACTTCCGCGAGCTCCGCGTCGCGCGACGGAAAGAAGAAGCGCCCTCCCGTCTCGACCGCGAGTTGCCGCAACAGACGTTCGCCCTTGATGGATATGCCCGCGACGCCGCCGATGCCGACCACATAGACTGTCGCGCCCGAGGACTTGACGGCCGCGAGCGCCTCGGCGAACGACGTCGAGCTATGTTCGTCGTAGCCGTCGGTGATCAGGATTACGGCGCGCCGCCCTTCCGCCGGCGCGAGTATCTGGGGCAGCTTCGAGAGCGAGTCGAGGATGGCGGTGCCGCCGTCGGGCTGGATCGCGCGTACTGCCTCGACGATGGTGGCGCGATCGCTGGTCGGACCCGTGACGGCGCGAATCTCTTTGGCGAAAGGAGCAATCAGCATGCGATCTCGCGGGGTCATGTAGCCCGCAAGCGTGGCAGCCGTGCGCTGTACGAAGTCCATTCGGCGGGACATGCTGGCGCTGCTGTCGACGAGCAGCGCGAACGTCGCGCCGACGACTTCCTGGCTGACGAGGTCCAGCGATTGTTTGACGCCGTTTTCGAAGACGGAGAAGGCGCTGCCGTCGATGTTTCTGACGAACCGCCCGCGCTTGTCCTGGACCGAGGCCTCGAGGAGCACGCTCGCCACGTCAGCGACCTCGGTCACCTCGAACGGCTCGAGGACGATGCGGTCCGTCACGGCATGACCCAGGCTGTCGACCGCTTCGACCGCGATCTCACGGCGCTCGAACGGGTTCTCGTCCACCCATTCCAGTGCGTAGGGCGGCCGTTGCACGGAGCCGAGCAGCTGCTTGTCGACGAAGAAGCGCACCTGGCCCGGAGGAGCCGCGTCCGCGTACTGCACCTGCGCGACAATCCGCACCGGCGCGGTCGTTCCGGTGCGTCCCATTGGCGAAGTGATCCGCACAATCGGCGCCGCAGGGGCAGTAGCCGGCGACTGAGCCGCGACCGCCGTGTAGCCAACTGCGGCCGCCAGTGCCGCTACGAGAGACTGACGCAGCGCCATGACATCACGCGTACGACGCCGGAGCCTCGCGGTCGTCGACGAAATAGCTCGCACAGGCGGCTTCCAGGACTTCCGTCGTGAGCTCTGGAGGTTTGCCGTAGTACTCGGCGAGCGAGATGGCCTGGTTGATCAGATCGCGGGGCTGGCAGCCGCGAAGCTGGATCTGCCGCGGGCGATAGTAGCTGACCAGCAGCTGTTCAACGACGTCCGGACGGTAGTCGATGTTCTTGTCGCGGCAGCAGTTCTGGAAAATTTGCAGGAACTCGTCTCGCGTCGGGCTCTCGGCAAAGATCTTGTACTGGATGCGGCGGAGGAACGCCTCGTCCACGAGATCCTGTGGCTTGACGTTGGTGGCAAAGACCACCAGCGTCATGAAGGGAAAGTCGAACTTCTGCCCGGTTTGCAAGGTCAGGAAGTCGACCCGGCTCTCGAGCGGCACGATCCACCGATTCAACAGGTCGCGCGGCGAGCAGGTCTGGCGGCCGAAGTCGTCGATCACCAGCACCCCACCGTTCGCCACCGCCTGAACCGGCGCCCGATAGAATCCCATCGTGGGGCTGTAGCTCAATTCGAGCTGATCGAGCGACAGCTCGCCGCCAACCATGACCATCGGCCGACGGCACCGGATCCAGCGGCGGTCCGTATTCGCGCTGAGATCCAGCGCGTCCTCGACGTCGGCCTCGGGGAGCGGCTCATGGTTGACCGGGTCGAAGAACCTGATGATGCTGCCTTCGACTTCGAGCGCGTGCGGGATGTAAATCTCCCCTTCGAGCAGATTGTGAATGGCCTGCGAAATGACGGTCTTGCCGTTGCCTGGCGGGCCATAGACGAACATCGAGTGTCCGCCATTGATTGCCGGCCCGAGCTGGTCGAGGACGCGGTTGCTCATGACCAGGTGTGAAAAGGCCCTTCGCACGTCGTCACGGCCGACCTTGTGTCGAACCGACTTCTTGAATTCGGCCATGTACTCGCAGTACTGGCGCAGCGGTACCGGCGCGTACCCGACGTAGTGGTTGTGCTCCATGAAGAGCATCGCGCGCGTCCGTCCCGCGTCGGTGATGCGGTAGCGATAGGTGGGGCTGCCGAGCGCGCCGCCCGAAATCTCGCACTGGTGCTGCTGCTTGATCACCGTCAGGATCGGTTCGATCGCAAAGAACGGAAGACCGAGGCGCCGCGCCAGCTCCGTACCGGTCAGCTCACCCGAGAGGTGCAAGGTCTTCAGCACCAGCTGGGTGACGAG
>Ga0307408_100003342_pt1 | contig 11013 bp, 5 predicted proteins | sample 322Cmetagenome_FD_202116 | JGI IMG/M metagenome (GOLD analysis project Ga0307408, IMG submission 202116) | Maize rhizosphere microbial communities from greenhouse at UC Davis, California, United States - 322HYB-C-3 | ecosystem: Host-associated > Plants > Roots > Rhizosphere > Soil | place: USA... | reverse complement strand
CGCGTAGCTTATGAAGAAGATAGTAATATCCAACGTGGCTGGCATTATCAACAATGTTGAAGAGCGTTATATCTGCAAAATAGCCATTTACTGCATAGCCAATAATGCCTCCTACAAGCACTCCGTTCTGATAGGTTTCAATGCTATGGGCTACCCCAAGCTCATGCAATTCAAGAGCCGCATTGATGTATTCTTTACTTATCCAGGTTCTTGAAGTGTTTTTACGGGGCATTGCGCAGTATTCAATAGTCCTTTTAAAATTGTGATTGATTTTAACTTCAAAGCGGCCTTCTGCTTCTGCTGTCAAATTCTTTTTTAATAAACGAATCAGGCTTTTTCGCGCTTTGAAATCATTGATGGGAACAAGCCCTCTGATTTCCGGGTCATGCCATTCTATTTTTCGATTATTCGACATATTGGGGAGAGGAACCACACCTTGAAAATAGCCCTTCAGCATGATGTTTTCAGGCGTAAGTTCCAATTTTCGGTAACCCCACAAAATGCTTTTAAGGGCGTCTCCGCTAATTTTTGCATGAGCCGCAAAAAGGGCACTCAGCATTAAACCTTTTGTGTTTCTCCAAAACTCAAGTAGGTGGTTAAAATCGTGATGGTTGAAATTTAAATTCATAGGAGCTAGTTGGTTAACACCAAGTTACATAGTAAAATTTTTTCATCATATAGCTGGGGTACAATTGTAAAGAAAGTAGTACGTAAGTGTGTTTTGTGTGAAAATTTGTGCAGGTTTTGAGTTTTTCGTAACTAAGAAATTACGTGATTTCCGGGTGTGTACATGACGCTTCATCGGCGTTTTTTTTCTAATCTTGGCACCGTTAATAAACCTGTTTCAGTGGCCAAATGAAAAGGACCCCATTTTTCTTAGTATGCATTTTAGCCTCTATGCTGGTAGGCGAGGCTCAAGCCAAGATTGTCTTGCCAGCAATTTTTGCTGACAATATGGTATTGCAGCAAAACGGAAAAGTTACGCTGTGGGGCTGGGCTGATGCCGGCGAAAAGGTAACCATTAAACCTAGTTGGAGTAAAGGGTTTAGCACCGTAGCAGCTGCCGATGGAAAATGGACGGCCTCGCTAAAGTCCCTGAAAGCTGGCGGTCCGTACTCTGTAAAGTTTTCAGGGAAAGATAACACCTTTGAATTAACCAATATTCTGTTTGGAGAAGTCTGGCTGTGTTCCGGACAATCAAATATGAATTTCCCCTTGCAAAAACAGGGAGGCTGGCGCACAGGCGTGATTAACTATGAGCAGGAAGTAGCAGCAGCCAATTATCCGAATATTCGTTTTTTTACGGTAGAGCAGAAAGTAGCTGATACCCCTCAAAAAGATTGCAAAGGAACCTGGGAGGTTTGTAGCCCTAAAACAGCCGTTAACTTTTCGGCCGTCGCCTATTATTTCGCTAAAGATGTCCAGCAGCGGCTGAATGTGCCCGTGGGCATTATCCATTCATCTTGGGGCGGCACTCCGGTGGAAGCCTGGACAAAAAATGAGGTTCTGGAATCTGATGTGGATTTCCGTCCGATTTTAGAACGTTTTAAAAAGCAAACGGAAAATCCAAAAGAAGCCACTGATGCTTATAAATTAGCCGTAGAGCAGTGGAAGAAAGACGTAGCCGAAGGTAAATTAGCGGGCATTGTAAAAGTGCAGGGGCCTCGCGAAGTTCTTACTAAAACCAGCAATAAAGCACCCTCCAACCTGTACAATGCAATGATTGCCCCACTGGTTCCCTTTACCATAAAAGGCGCATTGTGGTATCAGGGAGAATCAAACATGGAGCGGGCATATCAGTACCGCACTCTGTTTCCGGCAATGGTAAACAGCTGGCGCAAAGACTGGAATGCCGAATTTCCCTTCTACTTTGTACAGATTGCCCCGCATAAAGGCCAACATGCTGAAATCAGGGAAGCACAGCTGCTTAGCTATAAAACCTTGAAAAAGGCAGGCATGGTAGTTACAACGGATGTTGGCGATTCCGCAGACATTCACCCAAGAAACAAAGAGGCGGTGGGCAAACGCCTGGCACTTTGGGCTCTTGTCAAAAGCTATAATAAACAGATGGTTTATTCCGGCCCACTATATAAATCTATTACGGTTAAGGACGGCAAAGCGCTTATCTCGTTCGATTTCTCGGAAGGGTTAACCGCTAAAAATGGCAGCCTCAAAGAATTTACCATCGCAGGTGCCGACCAGGTTTTTCATCCTGCGAAAGCGGAAATTAAAGGAAATAAAGTTTTAGTATGGAGCGATGAGGTAAGCGCCCCCGTAGCTGTGCGTTTTGGCTGGAAGTATGTGCCTCATGCAGAGTTGTATAACCGGGCTGGTTTACCGGCTTCTCCATTCAGGACAGATAGCTGGAAAGGCGAAACAGACAATAACAGATAAGGAGACCTCCAAAAAAATCCATATATCCCCTTCTCTTTTGTCCAAAGGACTCCTTCGGAGGAGACCTGTCCCGAAAATTCGGGAAGGGATAGGGATGAGGCAAAAAAATACGGTTTTAGAGGTCGCCATAATTCTATATAATCTGTGTAATCACATTGAAAGAAAGTAATTCCAAAATAATGAAGATAGGAAAGAGATTAGTGTTGTTACTTCTACTGGTACAAATTGCTGCTTTTAACCTCAGGGCAGCAGAGCCAGACTGGGCAGCTAAAGTAGGAGCAAGGAATCAAAAAATAAGCAAAGCGATATTTAACGCCAATAGCTACGGAGCGGTAAACGATGGCAAAACGCTAAATACCAAATCCATTCAAAAAGCAATAGACGTATGTTCTGCCAAAGGTGGAGGCCTGGTAACTTTCGCCCCGGGAAAATATGTAACTGGTTCTTTGTTTGTGAAGAAAAATGTCTTTATCCGCCTGGATAAGGGAGTTGAGCTATTAGGAAGCCAGAATTTAAAATACTATCCGGAGATTGATACCCGTGTTGCTGGGATTGAGATGAAATGGCCCGCGGCTTTAATCAATATTATCGGGCAAAAAAATGTGGGCCTTAGCGGCGAAGGCACTGTGAACGCGCAGGGTAAGCCATTTTGGGATGCGTATTGGGATTTAAGAAAAGAGTATGAGCCAAAAGGCTTGCGCTGGATTGTTGATTATGATGCAAAACGTCCGCGTACCTTATTGATTGCCAGTTCTGAAGATGTTTCTGTGAAGGGTTTAACATTTCAGCAAGCCGGCTTTTGGACGGTACATGTGCTTTATTCTTCTTATGTAAGTATCGACGGAATTGCCATTCAAAATAACGTTGATGGGCATGGCCCAAGCACCGATGGAATCGATATCGATTCTTCTTCATGGGTGTTGGTGCAAAACTGCGATATTGATTGCAATGATGATAATTTCTGCATTAAATCTGGCCGCGACTGGGATGGACTACGAGTAAATAAACCCGCCGAATACATCGTAATTAAAGATTGCGTTTCCCGCAAAGGTGGAGGCCTAATCACTTTCGGCAGCGAAACCTCGGGCGGAATGCGCCATATCATAGCCAAGAACTTAAAAGCCGACGGAACCAAAGTTGGCATGCGGTTTAAATCGGCAAAAAATCGCGGCGGTACAATAGAAGATATTTATCTGTCTAATATTCAGATGAGTAATGTTGGCGTAGCACTAGAAATTACACCCAACTGGAATCCAGCATATAGTTATTCAACTTTACCGGCAGGCTACGACATTAATAAAGTGCCAGAGCATTGGAAAAAGATGTTAATGGAAGTTAAGCCAGAAGATGGAATCCCGGTTTTCAAAGACATTTATATTTCCGATATCAAAGTTACGCAAGCCCGCAAAGCCATCTTCGCTGACGGATTATCAGAGCTGCCGCTTAAAAACTTCCAGCTGAAAAACATTAACATGAGCGCTAAAACAGCAGGGTCAATTAAAAATGCCGAAAACTGGATAATGGAAAATGTAAACATTCAAACTAGTGATAAAAGCAAGGTAGTAATTACTGATTCAAAAAATATTGGCGCAGTAAATAGTACGAGTACAAATCAGTTGTAGTTTCTGAGTATGGAATGGGACGATATACAGGGTAGTCCGCCTTGTCATTCCGACGATAGGAGGGCCGCGAAGAAGCATTTGGACCTTTAAAAACAAACAAGATCCAAATAATCTTAGTCGACTTGCAATGTTTAGCGCTTTGTCATCTCTCCTTCCGTCGAGATGACAAAGCTTAGTATTTAAAAAACTTAAATCCACAAAAAATTAACCAATACATGCAACGAAGGCAGTTCATTTCAAACACACTTCTGCTATCAGCAGCGGCAATGCTACCCGATCTTTCATTCGGTGCGTTAAATGTCGGCGATAACCTTTCCGCTTTTGCCAAAAGGCTAAAGCCAATAGGCCGCGCTCTGGAAATGGACGGATATTATGTTTGGTGCAACAGCCCCATTATAGGCGAAGACGGCAAAGTGCATGTGTTCTTTTCGCGCTGGACTTCTAAAAAAGGAATGGGCGGCTGGATAAACAGCTCAGAAATAGCTCATGCGGTAGCTGACACGCCAGAGTCTCCCTTCGAATTTAAAGAGGTAGTATTGGCACCGCGTGGTACTGGTTATTGGGATGGAACGACCTGCCATAATCCTCATATTAAGTTTGTTGACGGAAAATATTGCCTGTTTTATATGGGTAATTCAAACGGAAAAACCAATACAAAAAGGATAGGTTTAGCAACATCCGAATCGTTAAACGGCCCCTGGAGCCGTCCAGATAAACCCTTGTTAGAAGCCGGGCCAGAAGGTGAATGGGACGGCCATTGTACAACCAATCCGTCTTTTATGAAGCATCCCAACGGGCAGTACTGGCTATATTACAAATCCTGGAACAACAACGATTACTATAATTCAAGTGATCCGGTAATTCGAGGCAATCGCAAATACGGTTTGGCCATAGCCGAAAAACTCGAAGGCCCATACACGCGCTATTCTGGAAACCCGGTAATAGACTATTCAAAAAAAGGGGGCAATAAGCAATTTGAGGACGCCTTTGTATGGCACGAAAAAGGGAAATTTAAAATGCTTGCCCGCGATATGGGCGTTTATAACCATGAAGTAGGCTTATATGTAGACTCAAAAGATGGACTTAACTGGAGCGAGCCTTTAATCGCTTACAAAGCCATGAAAGAATATGTGCAGGAACCTCCTGCACCACCTCATTTAAAACGTTATGGCCGTTTAGAGCGCCCTCAGATTTTATTCATTGAGGGCAAGCCAGCCTACCTGTTTACAGCAGCGCAAGGCGGAAAATACAGCACTGCATCTTCCTTTATCTTTAAAATAACATAGCAAACACACTCGGAATCAATTTTATGTTTTCAAAAAAGCATCCCATTTTACTATCAGTTTCTGCGTTCGCAATAGTTCTATTCGTATCTGCAATAGCAAACCAGCCGAAAGTTTGGAAATCATCGGCAGAGCCATTGAATGAAATGGCACAATTGCGTAAACTGATAAAAGCACCTCAATTTAAAAAGCAGGATTTTCTGATAACCAATTATGGCGCTGTTAACGATGGCAAAACTAAAAGCACAGATGCTTTTAAAAAGGCTATAGAAGCCTGCCATAACAGCGGTGGCGGAAGAGTAATTGTACCAACCGGAACTTTCTTAACGGGAGCAATTTACCTGAAAAGCAACGTGGAGCTCCATTTAGAAGATAATGCCAAAATCCTCTTTAGCCGCGACCCGAAAGATTACCCAATTGTTTTTACCCGTTGGGAAGGTATGGAGTGCATGAACTATTCATCTTTAATCTATGCCTACGGCGAAGAAAACATCGCAGTTAGTGGCAATGGAATTTTAGATGGCAATGCCGATAAGGAGAACTGGTGGAATTGGAATGGAAGCAAAACTCACGGCTGGAAAGAGGGAATGCCAAAACAAACCCCGGCAAGGATTGCCCTTCATGAAATGATGCATAAGGAGATTGATCCGAGAAAACGTGTTTTTGGCGATGGCCATTACTTGCGCCCTAATTTAATTCAGCCTTATAACTGTAAAAATGTTCGCATTGCGGATGTTAAAATGGTGAATTCGCCCATGTGGTTTATTAATCCGGTACTGTGCGAAAACGTAATTGTTGAAAAAGTTCGAATCGTTTCTCATGGCCCGAATAACGATGGTTGCGATCCTGAATCTTGCAAAAACGTATTGATAAAAGATTGCTATTTCGATACCGGCGATGACTGTATTGCAATTAAATCTGGCCGCGATGAAGACGGAAGAAGGATTGGCCGTCCGGCCGAAAATCACATTGTTGAAGGCTGCGAAATGAAAGATGGACATGGCGGTGTGGTTATCGGAAGCGAAATTGCCGGTGGTGCCCGTAACATTTACGCCATTAACTGCATTATGGATAGCCCCAATCTCGACCGCGTTCTGCGTTTAAAAACCAGTTCATCCCGTGGTGGCATTATCGAAAATATATTTATGAAAGATGTAAAAGTTGGAGCCTATAAGGATGCTGCCATTACCTGTAATATGTTCTACGAGGCTCCAGGCAACTTTATTCCAACCATCCGTAACGTTTGGGTAGAAAATTTAGATGTAGCCAAAGGCGGAAATTATGGCTTATTTGTAAGGGCCTACAAAGCATCGCCGGTGCAAAATCTGAAACTAATTAACTGCAACATTCGCGGAGTAAAAAAGCCAATGCAGGTAGACTACGTGAAGAATCTGAAATTCGAAAATGTTAAAATTAACGGCCTCGAAGCCGCTTTACCGGATACTTTAAATAGGCAATAGAGGGATTGAGCGATTAGCTGTTAGCCGGTTAGCGATTAGCTCAAAGCTAACAGCTAATCGCTAACAGCTGCCCCGCTAACAGCTATAAAAAATGATAAAAAACATTGCATTTATTGGCGCATTTGTGTTGACGCAGGTTGCAGTAGCCCAAACTTCAGCACCGTTGTGGCATGGTAAGGAAAGAGCCATTCATTATCGCCCAGATGGTGAGGATTTTGTGTTAGTTAATGGCAAGAAACGTTTCAACCGGGCTTTGTATGGAACCAATACAGCGTTTAGGGTAGAAGCCGGAGATTTGCCGGAATTTGCGCTTTACATGCCCGGGATGGGCGGTAACCTGAAGTTTGGCATTATTTCGGGCAATACAAGCAAGTGGATAATTGACGCGGAGAATATCGAAAGCCGCTATCGGCCCGGCTCCATGCTTTATACCATAAAAGACCCTATTCTTGGCAACGGAGTTTTAAAACTTAGCGTTCTGGCTTTAGCCGAAGGGGAAGGAATCATAGTAAAAACAACTTTCGAGGGCGATAAAAAGGATATCCAGTTGCTTTGCGCATTTGGAGGGGCTACCGGCAAGAAGTTCTCCCGCGATGGCGACATCGGTGCCGACCCTGAATCTTCTTTCTATTTAAAGCCAGAATACTGTGCTGATAATATCTTCCAGCTTTCCAAAAATACCTTTAGCCTGTTTTACGGAAAAGGGAAGATCTTATCGGAACAAGAGCAATATGAAATTCAGCACTTTCCTAATAAAGCTAAAGAGCAGGGTAGCGTAGTAGAGAAAAAGCAGCTTGCAGGGATATTTCCCACGAATGCAAAACTCAAAATCGGCGATGCCGCACAACTGAACTCGCCCTCAAGCCTCTTACAATCATCACAAAGCAACCAACCGGTACTTAGTGCTGCTGTAATCTTATCTCCCGGAAAGGACCTTTTTTTCACGGTTCAAAATTCCAAAGGCCAGAAAGTAAAGGATTATCAGTCGCTTCCTTCTGTTTTTATTTCGGCAGAAGCAGCAAGACAAACGTTGGCGGGCAGAATCAAGGTAAAGACTCCTGATGCATTTATTAATACACTTGGTGGTGCACTTTCGGTTGCTGCCGATGGAATTTGGGAAAACCCTTCGTACTTGCATGGTGCCGTTGCCTGGCGAATGCGCTTAAATGCCTGGCGTGGTGCCTACGTGGCCGATGCTTTGGGCTGGCATGATAGGGCTAAGCTTCATTTCAGCAGCTATGCTAAATCGCAAGTTTTAAATCCAGAACAAGGGCCGGTTGTTATGGATACCGTACTTCACCTGGCCCGGCATCAGGAGAAAATGGGAACATCGGTTTTTAGTAACGGATACATTTCCCGTAATCCAAACGACAACAGCAAGCCGCACCATTACGATATGAACCTGGTCTTCTTCGACCAGATGCTAACGCATTTTTATTACTCCGGCGATATTTCCTTCATTAAAGAAATGTGGCCTGCAATTAAACGGCACCTTGCCTGGGAGAAACGTAATTTCGACAACGACGGCGATGGCTTGTATGATGCTTATGCAGCCATTTGGGCAAGCGATGCCCTTCAATACAGCGGTGGCGGCGTTACGCATTCGTCAGCTTACAATTACCGTTCGCACAAAATAGCGGCTCAGCTGGCTAAACTATTGGGTGAAGATCCAGCCCCATACCAGCAAGAAGCCGATAAGATTTTAAAAGCCATTCAGTCAAAACTTTGGATGCCGCATTTAGGCTGGTATGCCGAATATAAAGATCTGCTGGGCCTGAAATTACTGCATCCATCAGCTGGTTTGTGGACTATTTATCATGCTATTGATTCAGATGTACCCAATCCATTTCAGGCTTATCAGGCTTTGCGCTTCATCGATACGCAAATTCCGCATATACCAATTGTGGCGAATGGGCTTCCGGATAAAAAGTATTATACACTTTCCACAACCAATTGGCAACCCTACGACTGGTCGCTTAACAACGTTGCGCTAGCCGAGGTGCTGCATACGGCGCTTGCTTACTGGCAGGGAGGCCGCCCGGAAGAAGCTTACAAGCTTTGGGAAAGCATCATGGTTGAAAGCATGTATTTAAGTTCGAGCCCCGGCGGCTTTGAACAGCTTTCTTATTACGATGCAATTCGTGGCGAACTGTACCGCGATTTTGCCGACCCTATCGCAATGGCAGCACGTTCCTTAATGGAAGGATTGTACGGCATAAAGCCAGACGCTTTGGCGGATACTTTAACGATCAAGCCTGGATTTCCTTCCGATTGGAAATATGCATCGGTAAGTACGCCTGATATTATTTTTGATTTTAAAAGAGATGCTAACACGGATACCTATCAAATAGCCCAGTCTTACAGCAAGCAGATGAATTTAAAACTGCAATTGCGGGCGGCGAAAGATAGAATCAAGGCAGTGATAGTAAATGGGCAACGCGCCAACTGGAGGCAAATAAGCATTTCCGTCGATGTTCCGGTTATTGAAATCGCATTTACTAAAGCCTCTAAATATGAGATTTCCATAGAATGGGAGGGAAATGATCTGCCACGCTTTGCAGCACAAAAAGCGGTACATCAAGCAGTATTTAATCCCGAGTTAGGCAAAGCGACAGCGCTTGAAGTATACGACCCGCAGGATGCATTAGAAAATGAGCGCATAGCGAATGCAAAACCAAGCGCAAGGATTAAAGCCACAGAAGGAGACAAAACAGTTTTCTTAAAGCTTCAGCAGGGCGATTTTACCTGGTGGCAACCAATTGATTTCAAGGGTTTAAAAGCTGTTGAAATCATCGCCGATCAGGAACAAACGGGAGAAGGCATAACCCTTACATTGAAAAATAATGCCGGGCAAGTAAATGGAAAACTAGTACTTAATAAAGGCAAGAATGCATTCTCAAGGGAAGTTAAATTGGAGCCGAATAGTGATTTAAGCGTTCAAATACCAGCTAGTTTTGTTAGTTCAGGAACAAATCTAATCCGCCTTGAATATGGCAAGCAAGCAATAGAACACAAAATAATCAATTGGTCCGTAAAGCCAGCCGGCGATGCTAAATGGCAGAAAGTAGATTTAACAGCTGTATTCAACGATGCTGTAACCAATATCTTTAAAAATAAGTATTTGTCGCCACGGCCAAAAGGCCCAACGCTGCAACTTCCATGGCAGGGAATAGGCAACTGGTGTTATCCACTAATAGATGCCAATATTGACGATTCAGGCTTGCGAAAAGCTGTTGCCGGCTCCGATGAGATCAGGTTGCCTAACGGAGTGCCAATTGCCAGTCCGGCAACCTCAAAAAATATTGTATTTACTTCCCAATGGGATAATTATCCAGATTCGGTAGGTATTCCGTTGAAGGGGAAATCTTCCCATGCCTATTTGCTTATGGCTGGTTCCACCAACCCCATGCAAACCCGTATTGACAACGGCGAAGTACTTATTTACTACAAAGATGGCACTTTCGAACGGCTCGCTTTGCGCAACCCCGAAACCTGGTGGCCTATAGAACAGGATTATTTTACAGACGGCTTTGCCTTTACAACAGATTATCCAAAGCCTTATCGCTTGTACCTGAAAACCGGAGAGATCACCCGCAATTTTAAAAGCTTCAGCTCTATAAAAGGATATTCAAACTTCGCCATAGATGGTGGAGCGGCTACTATCCTCGACCTGCCCCTTAATCCTCAAAAGGAATTAAAGGAGCTGAGACTGAAGGCTCTCGCGAATGATGTCGTGATTGGATTGATGGCAGTGACGTTGCAGAGGTAGTTGATGGCTGAGGACAGAAGTCGGATGAAGGCTTGAAGACAATTAAGGGCAATAATTACCGATTTGCAGTGGGCGCAATGATATTTCTCACACTTTGGTCCGAAGGACTCCTATTGAGGAGGAGAGATGCTAATGCTATTAATAAGTTAAGGCGTTTGCCCGGTGTGCGGCAGCTTTTCTCTCCCTTTGGACTACTGTGTGTACACAGTTTTATATTAAGGCGAATTGCAGGAAGGCGTTCGAAATAGGCAGAACCCTTGATTCGGAGGCAGTGCCTTGCGAAGTGCCTGGATAGAAATTCACTTATCAGCGAGCCTGTGTATGGGGAAGGTGCATTGTCGGGCTTTCTGAAGCGAAGGGATGTGCGGAAAGGGAAAGGCCGGCGCAGCACCGTGCGGCTGATAAGAGAATTTGCGCAGAGAACGTGCGAAAAAGGCACCTCGCAAGGCACAAGATTTTTGTTTCTTTTCATCGAATGGAAAAGA
>Ga0307408_100003340_pt1 | contig 11015 bp, 7 predicted proteins | sample 322Cmetagenome_FD_202116 | JGI IMG/M metagenome (GOLD analysis project Ga0307408, IMG submission 202116) | Maize rhizosphere microbial communities from greenhouse at UC Davis, California, United States - 322HYB-C-3 | ecosystem: Host-associated > Plants > Roots > Rhizosphere > Soil | place: USA... | reverse complement strand
GGTGCAGCCCAATTAGCTGATCAGATGTGTGTAAGCCCAAGCTTGCTTCAAAAGAAGATTTCCAGGCTGGCTAACCATTCGCCTACCGAATTTATAACACTTCATAGAATGAAGAAGGCTCTTGAGTTAATTAAGCAGCCGGGGGCAACGGTTGCTGAGGTTGGAGAAAAGTCCGGCTTTCGTGACCCTTATTACTTTAGCAGGTGCTTTAAAAAGCATTTTGGCAAGAGCCCTAAGGTGTTTGTAGAATCGTTAAACCATTTGGATGCTTAAGCTTTAGGCGAGCTTGATTGCAGCCTTACCTGGGCGATTTAGCAGCATCCAATACAGTCCTCCAAGCTGGCCGAGTAAGTAGTACGTTTGCTGGTTCGATTTTTCAACTCGGACCGTTTTTAGCTGCTAGTTTATTAACTTACACGAAGCCAGATTACAATGAGTAGGGAAGATAAGTTTTATAATAAAGAGGGATTATATTTTGTCCCAAAGGGACTCCTTCGGAGTCAGCTTTGCCACGGTGTACTGGGTGGATGTCTTTGTGAGAGAGAAGTATTTTGAAATATTGATAGAGAGTCTTGCATTTTGTAGAAAGGAGAAAGGTATGGAAATTTATTGCTGGTGCATAATGCCGAGTCATGTTCATTTAATTTTTAGAGCGAAAGAGCATAATCCCGGTGAGGTTTTGAAAAGTTTCAAGATGTATACATCGAAGTCGGTGCAAAAAGCTATAGAAGAAAATCAACAGGAAAGCAGAAAAGAATGGATGCTTTGGTTAATGGAGCGTGCGGGAAAAAAGAATAGCAATATAAAAAACAGACAATTCTGGCAACAGCACAATAAACCGATAGAGTTATGGAGCTCGGAGGTAATAGATCAAAAAGTGGAATATATACATCAGAATCCAGTAGTTTCTGGTTTTGTAACCGAGGCGCATCATTGGAAGTATAGCAGTGCAATTGATTATAGCGGAGGAAAAGGGGTACTTGAAATTGATTTTGTGTAAGGGACCAAGTGTACGAGTTGAAAACTCGCACCAGCATACTGAAAAGCTCTGACTAGCAATGGGGGCAGAAGTTAAGGCGCCAAATGCAATCGGGAGTGTTAAGGCCTCAACCAGTGTAACAATAGGTTTAGAAGATTAAAATATGAGACTTGTCATTGTAATTTTTTGTTTTGCTCTTTTTGGCTGTTTTAAGGCACCTAGATTTAATTATCAGGATTCTAACAATCACTATTTATTGGAAATTAAAGAGTCGAATAATGAGGGTTTAATCGATACTTTGTACTTGTTAAGGGATTTTGACGAAAAGTCTACTATCAGGGAGGTCGGATTTTATAAAAACGGGTTTCGTAATGGTCGATGGAACTATAATAGTGAGAGGGAAGTTATTACTATTGATTGGGCACTCTATGAAGATACATTGCTACATTTCAGAACTTCTACTTTTCCTAAGATTGATTCAATTAAGCGTGGTGAAAACTACACGCGAATGGAATTTCTTGTGAATAAGGAAAGAATTAATCTAACTATAAAAATAAATAGATCCACCAAAGGCTCTATGCCGGCGACTAATTATAAAGAATTAGTTGATAAAGAGTTAAAAAATATTGGTCACACATTGGTTTTTTTTGAAACAGACACATTCTCGAATTCTAAAAATGCTATTTATATAAATAGGATGAAGGTGAGAGTAAGAGATGGAACTTATAAATATGTAAAGTCGTGTGTAGCGTTCCTTGAGAGAGATTATCTCGAGTTTTCAGTAGTAACTCCCCGAAAGGAGGATTTTTTTGCTGATAGACTTTTTGATGCAGTCTTGACTGATTTAGAGTATGGAGGGAGCAAAATCTATAATCCGCTATCTGGTTCCAAGCTGATGCGAGTATATTAGAACTTTATGCTGGTGCCTAAGCAGGTGCGAGGTGTGCCGAGAATGAAAAGCAGGCCATAAAATAGAGTATTTCAATGCTATATAAAAGATGGAGGAAGGCCGCCAAGCTGGCGCGAGTAAGTAGTAGTACGTTTGCTGGTTCGAGTTTTCAACTCGGACCATTTTTATTGCTGCTAGTTTACTAACTTACACGAAGCCAGATTACAATGAGTAGGAAATAGAGATTGATTTTGTGTAAGGGACTAAGTGTTACGAGTTGAAAACTCGCACCAGCATACGAAAAGACCGGATTTCGTGACCCTTACTATTTCAGCAAGTGTTTCAAAAAGCATTTCGGAAAGAGCCCTAAGGTTTTTGTAGAGTCGTTAAGTCAATTGGATGCTTAAGCAATGAGGCCAGCTTGGCTGCTGTTTACCTGGGCGAGTGATTTAGCAGCATCCAATACAGCCCTAATTCTGAAACAGCTTTTACAAATTCTTCGAATGTTACAGGTTTTACAACATAGCTGTTTACTCCGAGTTTATAACATGTTTGAATATCAGGGTCTTCTTTTGAGGAAGTAAGCATAACAACAGGAATTTTTTGGGTACGGCTGTCGGATTTTATTTTTTCAAGCACCTCGATGCCATTAACTTTTGGCATTTTCAAATCGAGCAAAATTACTCTGGGGGTATTTTGTACATCTCGGTGGGCATAGCTTCCTTCTGCAAAGATGAAATCAAGTGCATCGGCGCCATCTCTGAGATGTACTAATTTGTTAGCCAAATTATTTTTACGCAGGGCTCGAATAGTTAGTTCCGCATCACTTTCGTTGTCTTCCGCTAAAAGAATTTCCACTTCCTGGTTCATATCATATTTTAGTTTTTAATCGAGAAATGAAATGTAGCCCCTTCATTTACTTTTCCTTCTGCCCAAACCTTGCCCCCATGTTTATTAATTATTCGTTGCACTATGGCGAGCCCAACTCCAGTGCCCTCAAAATCCTCTTGCGAATGGAGGCGCTGAAATACACCAAATAGTTTGTTAGCGTACCTCATATCGAAGCCTGCACCATTGTCTTTTACCGAAATAATAACTTCACCGTTGTGTTCTTTTGATGATATTTCTACTACTGGATTTTCTTTTTTCGCAGAGTATTTAACCGCATTTGAAATAAGATTATACATTGCCTGTTTTAGAAGGACGTAGTCTGCCTTTACTTTATGTAGCTCGTCAATTTTTATCTCAGCCCCGTGCTCCACCGACTTATTTACATCCGTAACCACTCCCCGCACCATCTCGTAGATATCTATTTCTGTTTTTTGTATTTCTTTTCTGCCAAGCCTTGAGAACGCAAGGAGCTCATCTATCAGCGTTCCCATTTTTGCAGTATTATCATTGATACATTCAATAATGCGTAGCCCATCCTCATCCAATTGTGGGCCATAGTCTTCCCTAAGTATCGACGCATAACCACTAACCGCTCGTAGCGGTGCCCGCAGGTCGTGAGATACGGAATAGCTGAATGCCTCTAATTCCTTATTTATATTTTTCAGTTCCCTGTTGAGGTTGTACAAAGCAGCTTCCTGTTGGTGTTTGTCGATAAAGAACTTGACCTTATTAATTAATATTTCCGGCTGAAAAGGTTTGGTTATAAAGCTGAAAGCTCCTTTCTCGTATCCCTTAAAAACATTCAGGTTGTCTGTATATACTGCAGAAATAAATATAAAAGGCAAGTGTGCCGTTTTCTCTTCGTCGCGGAGTATTTCCGCTAGCTCATATCCGTCCATCTCAGGCATTTGAATATCCAGCAATGCCAATGCGAAATCGTGGTTGAGGGTTGCCTTTAATGCGTCGTTACCACTTGTAGCTTCCACCAGTTCTATATCCAGGTCTTTAAGTACTGTTTTAAGGGCAACTAAATTCTCGGGCTTATCATCCACGATTAGTATTTTGGGCTTAGTGTTCATGTACAATGCTTTTCAATGTTAAAGACTTAAACTTTACCTTATTGTTAATGATTGGTGCAGGTTTTTTATCTGCTTAACCACACACGCATTAAGGATAGCAATCGTTCCACATCAACGGGTTTTGCAATGTAATCGTTAGCGCCCGCGTCAATGCATTTTTGCCTGTCATCTTTCATTGCTTTTGCTGTAAGTGCAATTATAGGCAGGTTTTTAAATCTGCCTTGTAATCGTATTTGTTTCATTGCCTCGTAGCCATCCATTTCAGGCATCATTATATCCATCAATATTAAATCGATAGCAGGCTGCTTATCCAGCATTTCCAATGCTATTTTGCCATTTTCTACCTTTATAACCTCCATTCCGCGTTCCTTTAATACTTTTGACAAGGCAAACACATTGCGCATATCATCATCAGCCAGCAATATCTTTTTGGAATAGAAAATCGCTTCTTTATCATACAAATTGTTTATTATCACTTGTTTTGATTCCGGTAGATTGCTAATGGCCCTATGGAGAAAAAGGGCGGTTTCATCCAGTAAGCGTTCTTCTGATTTCACCCCTTTAATAATGATGCTGTCTGCATAGTTTTGCAGTTCATTATTTTCTTCACGGGTAAGTTCTTTGCCGGTATAAACAATAATAGGAGGGATGCGGCCCTTAATTTTTTCCAACTTTTGTATCAAGTCAAACCCGCTCATGTCTGGTAGGCCCAGATCCAGCACAATGCAATCAATATGGCTTTTCTGATATAAATCCTCGGCTTTTTTTCCAGTTTCGGCCTCCAGGCAGGTTACATCGCCATTGCCAATTAGTTTTCGGATTGCTTTCCTGGAGTTTTCGTCATCTTCTATAATCAGCAGGTTTTTCATCTTCCGATTAACAAAATTTTCAATTCTGTTAAAGGCATCCTCCAAGTCTTTTTTATTTACCGGCTTCACCAGGTATTCAATGGCACCGTCTTTAATGGTGTCCAATCTCCGTTCGTTTACAGACATTATATGAACCGGAATATGTCTTACTACTGGGTTTGCCTTTAGTTCAAGCAATACATTATGCCCTTTAATACCCGGCAAATCCATGTCCAGGATAATGGCATTGGGCTTGTATTTTAAGGCAAGCGCTAATCCATCTTCGCCGGTTGCTGCTGCCAGGCATTTGAACCCTTTTTGATGGGCCTGGTTTAAAAGAATGGAAGCAAACTGCAGGTCATCTTCAATAATAAGCACCACCTTATCATTGGCAGTTATTGCATCTCTGTCGTCTTCTATAGCCGGATAGTTCAGAAATGTGCTATTGTCTTGAGAGTTTGAATTATTTAAGACTGGTTGTTTTTCGGGCTTGCTTTCCACCCGTTCATTGGGCTGGTGTATTTCCAGCGGAACAATTACCGAGAAAACCGAGCCCTCATTTACTTTGCTGCTCAATTTTATTTCAGCCGCTAATAGCTTTGCAAGTTCTTTTGATATGGATAGCCCAAGCCCCGTGCCTCCATATTTTCTTGAAGTGCCCCCGTCTGCCTGTTGGAAGGCCTCGAATATTGCCATTTGTTTGTCTTCAGGAATGCCAATTCCTGTGTCGGCTACCGAAATAATTATTGTATTTTCTGTGTGCCGTTTAATGCTAACGCTTACGCTACCTTTTTCGGTAAATTTTATGGCATTAGACAAAAGGTTTTTCAATATCTGGTTGAGGCGTTGCGAATCAGTGCGGATATATTCAGGTAGTTCTGTATCGAACTTTGAATTCAGGCTTAATCCTTTTTGTTCAGCAGAATGTTTAAAATCACGAAGCAGGGAATCTGTAAAGCTTCTTAAAGAAACCCGCTCTATATTGATAACCATTTTGCCCGCTTCAATCTTTGAGAGGTCAAGAACCTCGTTGATCAAATTCAGGAGGTCGTGCCCGCTTTTATAGATGATGTTGGCACTTTCAACCTGGTCTTGGTTGAGGTTTTGGGGCCGGTTTTCTGAAAGGTCTTTTGAAAGAATCAGCAAGCTATTAAGGGGAGTCCTCAATTCATGAGACATGTTTGCGAGAAATTCGGACTTATATTTACTGCTTAGTTCCAGTTGCCGGGTTTTTTGCTCTATGTCATACTTTGCTAATTCAACCTCCTTGTTTTTCATTTCCAAAGATTGCGTCTGTTCTTCCAGTTCCTCGTTAGACATCTGCAGCTCTTCCTGTTGTTGCTTCAGGTTTTGTGTTTGTTCTTCCAGCTCTTCATTCATTTGCTTCAGTTCTTCCTGCTGAGTTAGAAGTTCTTCGCTTTGGCTCTGGGTTTCTTCAAGCAATTCCTGAATGCGTTTTCTTGCGATGGCCGAATTAATAGCTATTGCAATACTCTCCATTGAGCTATTAATAAATTCTTTTTCTGTTTCAGAGAAATTGCTGAGCCGCCCAATTTCTATTACACCCAGTGTTCGGCCTTCGAACATGAAGGGCGTAATGAGTAAATGTTTAGGTTTTGCATCTAAAATCGAGGACGTGATGCGTATTTGCTCTTCGGTTATATCTGTTATAGAAATTTGCTTTTGTTCTTGCGCAGCCTGACCGATCAGTCCTTCATTTAATACAAATTTTTCTTTGGCATCTGGCGGCGATAAATAGGCATGTTGGCCACTAAGAATCAATGTATTTTCAATACCGTCAAGCAGGTAAACCGCACCTATATTGGCTTTTAAGTAAGAGCATAAAAAGCTGATGGTATTGTTTGCTAATTGGCTTATGCTCTGGTCTCCCCTAAGCTTTTCATTAAGCAGGTTTTGGCCGGCTGCAAGCCAGTTATGCTTTTCGTTCGTTGCTGTTTTTTCCCGCAGAGAGCTGGTCATCTCCTTTAAGGCATTTCCCAACACATCTTTGTTTGACCGGGGAATGAGGCTGACAGTATAATCTCCAGAGGCAACAGCGTTTGCGTTTTCGGTTATTTCGCGGAAGCTTTCGTTAATGTTGCTCAGCGAATTGAAGATTACTTTTAATTCATCATTCGTATTGTCTTCTAACTTACCCCCGCTGAATTCGCGGCTTGCTATTTTTTCGGCTTCTTTTGAAATAAAGGTTATTCGTTTACCAATTGCCCGAATGATCCAATAGGATATAAGAACCGATACTAAAACACCTGTAAGAATTAAAGCTATAATAAGGGCGAGAGAAAGTTTGTACGATTCATCGCTTTTTAGCTTATCATCAAGCATCTTCGCCTCATTGCGCTCTACAATTCTTTGTATAATACTAGTTGCTTCCTCGCGTGTGTTGTACCCCTTTGTAATTGATAGTTCAAAAGCCCTGGCCGTTTCATTTTTTAAGGCCAGCCCAACAATTTCATCTATAGTAATTTTATACTTGTTCCATGCTGTTATAAATTCATTCAGGTCTTTGGCTCCTTCAGCATTTAGCAAGCCTTGCAATGATCGAATCTTTTTATCTACGGCAGAATTGGCTTCGTTCATTCTATTCTGAAAAAAAGCTTTTTTCTCAAGGTTCTTTTCCATGATCATGTTTTTTTCTTGCCTGGTAGCTTGCAAAACATCCACAAGCAGGTCTTTAGAAAGACTAACCCTTTTTGAGGAGACATCTACTAATTCATTTAACCTGTCGTTTGCTTCTGATAATTTATTGATCATGATGAACCCGACAGATGCAAGGAGAAACGTGATTACTGTGAATCCTGTAAGTAATTTTGCTTGAATAGATAGGTTCATAAATCTGTTTTCTTAAGGGGCACCTCTAAAAACAGAGTATATTTTTCGAGGGATTTTCTGAATATAATTTTCAACGGCTTTTTTTAATTCCACTCAGTTATGTTTGGCTAGCTCTTGCGCCTTTTATTGCCAGGTGCATTATCCCCCCGATGAAAAACCAAACAATTAAGTTTGTTTTTTTGTCCTTCTCTGCTTTACGAAACCATTGATGGAAAAATATTTAACAAGCAGGCAATTAAGTTGTTTGTTTTTTTGAGTCAACATACGTAAAGAGGCTTTTACAAAACAAAGCCCCAACGTAATTTTTAGCATCAGGCCTCTTTTGATTGGCTAACCGGCGGAAGCAGGTTTTAATGTGTTTAATATTGCTTACGGGAACCTCTAAAAACAGCTTTTTTTAGCCTCATCCATCACTTCCCGAATTCTCCTACCGGGTGTACACATCTTCTGCACATTCAGTTGTTTCTTTTTCTTTTCCATTCGATGAAAAGAAACAAAAATCTTGTGCCTTGCGAGGTGCCTTTTTTCGCACATCCCTCTGCACAAATTATTGAGATGTTAATTATTCAATATGGACTCAATGAGTGCTTCGCAGTTCCCTCATCAGCCACACGGTGCTGCGCCGGCCTTTCCCTTTCCGCACATCCTATCGCTTCAGAAAACCCGACAATGCACCTTCCTCATACACAGTCCCGCTGATAAGTGAATTTCTACCCAGGCACTTCGCAAGGCACCGCCTCCGAATCAAGGGTTCTGCCTATTTCAAATGCCCTCCTGCAAATCGTCTAAATACAAAAACTTGTGTACACACGGTAGCTCTTCCACAGGAGTCCTTTGGACAAAAAAGAAGGGTTATATGGAGTTTTTAGAGGTTCCCTTATCTAATCGTATCAGTAAATCGGTGATGCCTTGCAATGGCAAAATGAAATCTGTATTAACAGCTTTTGCTGCGGATGTGGGCATGAATGATGATTCTGCAGTTGTGGGATCCTGTATAATGGCGAGTCCGCCACAGTCTACAATTTTTCTTAAGCCTTTTGTCCCGTCATTGCTTGCGCCGGTAAGTACTACACCGATCAGCTTATGTCTATAGGCTTCGGCAGCTGACTCAAACAGCACGTCAATGGAGGGCCTCGCATAATTTACACGGCCTTCTATCGAAAAGGAAAAGGTTTTATTTTTTTCTATTAGCAGGTGATAGTTGGCTGGCGCAATGTAAACCCACCCTTTTTCAATTTTTTCCTTTTCATCAGGTTCTTTTATACCCAGGGCGCTTGTGTTATTCAAAAGTTGTATCCATTGGTTGTTAGAGCGGGGGCCAACATGCTGAACAATAATAATTGGAATGGTGAAATCTTTTGGTAATACAGAAAATATAAATTTTAAAGCACTCATGCCACCTGAAGACACCCCCATCACAATCGCCTCGTAACGCATATCAATATTTCTTCTTAAATATTCGATGTTGTTTATCTAATTCAGTGTATTGGCTAAACATATCTGTAAATCGCAAACTCTCTTTAGCACCGAGGCATAAAATTCCTCCATTAATCAGGCTGTTAAAAAATAGTTGTTGTACCTTGTTTTGTAAGTCCCTGTCGAAATATATAAGCACGTTTCGGCACAGCACCAGATGTACTTCTGCGAATACGCTATCGGTAACTAAGTTGTGGTTAGCCCATACGATATTTCTTTTTAAAGATTGCTTCATGATGGCATGCCCATAATCGGAAGTATAATAGTTTGAGAAAGGTTCTTTGCCCCCGGATAATTGATAATTCAGGGTATATTCTTTAATTAATTCGTTCGAGAAAATTCCCTCTTTGGCTTTATTCAATACTTTTTGATTAAAATCTGTGGCGTATATCGTAGTCCTGTCATACAGGCCTTCCTCCTGCAAAATAATAGCTACCGAATAAGCTTCTTCTCCGGAAGAGCAGCCGGCATGCCATACTTTTACAAAAGGGTATGTTTTTAGTATGGGAATGACATTTTCGCGAAGTGACTTGTAAAAGCCCGCATCGCGAAACATTTCTGTTACGGTTATGGACAAATCCTGCAGAAGGGCTGAGGCAAATATTTCATCATTCAGAACTTTTAACTTCATATCCGAGAGAGAAGCCAGTCTTGACATTGCCATTCTGTTCATTACTCTGCGCCTGATATGAGCCTGGGAGTATTGCCTGAAATCATAGCCGTATTTTTGATAGATGATTTGCAGGATGTCTTCCAGAAGAGCTTCTGTGTTGGACGTATCGTGAATATTCAAGTCTTCTTCCAAGTTGAAAGTTTGCCCTATATAACCAATAAAGGTAATTTTTGCTTGTTTTGATTAGATATTTTATATGCAAGTTAATATTAGCGGATATAAATAAATCTGCGAAAAAATCAATGTAGCTGAGAAACTCATTAATTGGGCAATATCAACTTCGGTGATTAAGGGTTTGAGGGGCACAGATGGTACGATTTAATGAGAATTGCTAATCACAGAAACTCTCCTCAGTACCTTATTGATATTGTAAAAAGACGTGCGCCGGCTTCACAACACGACTATTTGCAAGCACGTTTAAGTGATACAAAATACTGGTACCTGCCTTATAACGCCAATGAGTTGAAGCTTAACCCAAATCTAAAACAGAAAGATTATTAATGAAAGAGGCTGTCTAAAAAGGCAGCCTCCTTTTTATGATACAAATATTTAAACATTTGTACCACTAATTGCTACAATAGTGCAAGCCTCCATCTTTTCTTCAATCTAATTTTGTAGCACAAAGGCTGGGGAAGCTTTATGCTCAAGATTTCTGCTATTGAGAATGAAATTGACAAAAAAATCGATTTGCCCAGCAACGTATGCTCGACGGGGATTTATAATCTCGTCGCTGTTTACTGCGGATTTGTAAACCGCTAATACTTGCCTGAAATCCCGATATGATTTTTATAAACCGTTTAAGAAAATGAAGAAACTCTGCTCTATCCTGCTATTTATAATAGTTCTCACTGCTTGTAAAAAAAAGAACGAGGCTGAAAATACCGCATATTGCGGTTTTACCCAATCAGAAGTTACTCTTTCCAATTTATCAGGTAAGGGAACTTTTACCGTAAAGTGGTCTTATACAGAATGGGAAATATCAACAGCCACTTCTGGATTTATTTCCAATTTTACCTACCTGAAGGGTGGAAGCGCAAACCATAACAGTTCAACCAGGGTTACTTTTGACTATTCGGCTAATACATCTTCCGAAATTCGGCAGCAGGAAGTATTTCTGACTAACAAGGTAACCGGACAAAAGAGCAAGCTTATTATAAAACAGAATGCTCAGCCTCCGGTAGAGATTACGGTTAATTCAGACATCCAATATCAACAGATAACTGGATTCGGAGGGATGAACAATGTGTGGGCAGCGGGTTTTCTCACCTTGGATGAGGTTCAAAAGATGTATTCGGCAGATGGGCTTGGATACAATATGATGCGCATCATG
>Ga0307408_100003337_pt1 | contig 11020 bp, 6 predicted proteins | sample 322Cmetagenome_FD_202116 | JGI IMG/M metagenome (GOLD analysis project Ga0307408, IMG submission 202116) | Maize rhizosphere microbial communities from greenhouse at UC Davis, California, United States - 322HYB-C-3 | ecosystem: Host-associated > Plants > Roots > Rhizosphere > Soil | place: USA... | reverse complement strand
ACGCAAAAACAGGCCAGGACTTCTTCCCACTGACCGTCGATTACCTCGAAAAGACCTACGCAGCGGGCAAGATCCCTGGTGGCTTCTTCAAGCGCGAAGGCCGTCCTTCTGAAAAAGAAACCCTGACTTCCCGCCTGATCGACCGTCCGATCCGTCCTCTGTTCCCAGAGGGCTACATGAACGAAGTCCAGGTGATCGTGCACGTACTGTCCGTGAATCCTGAGATCGATCCGGACATCGCCTCGATGATCGGCGCCTCCGCCGCCCTGTGCGTATCCGGCGTGCCATTCAACGGCCCAATCGGCGCTGCACGCGTCGGCTACAAGAACGGCCAGTACATCCTGAACCCAACCGCTACCCAGCTCAAAGACTCCCAGATGGATCTGGTGGTTGCCGGTACCGAATCCGCCGTTCTGATGGTGGAATCCGAAGCACAGCAACTGTCTGAAGAAATCATGCTGGGCGCCGTTGTGTACGGCCACGAGCAGATGAAGGCAGTGATCGACGCAATCCACGAACTGGTGCGCGACGGTGGCAAGCCTGAGCAAGTGTGGACAGCACCTGCCAAGAACGAAGCCCTTATCGCACGCGTTGCCCACTTCGCTGAAGCGAAGATCAACGCCGCTTACCAGACCAAAGACAAGCAAGCCCGTACCGAGAAGCTGCGTGCAATGTCGGCTGAAGTGCTGGCTGACCTGGCGGCCGAAGCCGCCGCTCACGGCGCTGACGCTCCTGACTCGGTCGAAGTCGGCAACATCCTGTTCGAAATGGAAGCGAAAGTTGTTCGTTCCCAGATCCTGCAAGGCGAGCCACGCATCGACGGCCGCGACACCAAGACCGTGCGCCCGATCACCATCCGCACCTCCGTGCTGCCACGCACCCACGGTTCCGCCCTGTTCACCCGCGGCGAAACCCAGGCACTGGTCGTAGCGACCCTGGGCACCGCGCGCGATTCGCAGAAGATCGATGCCCTGATGGGCGAGTACACCGACGACTTCATGCTGCACTACAACATGCCTCCGTTCGCCACCGGCGAAACCGGCCGTGTTGGCACGCCTAAGCGCCGCGAAATCGGCCACGGCCGCCTGGCCAAGCGTGCACTGGTCGCTGCACTGCCATCGCAGGAAGAGTTCTCGTACTCCGTGCGCCTGGTGTCGGAAATCACCGAATCCAACGGCTCCTCGTCGATGGCTTCCGTCTGCGGCGGCTGCCTGGCACTGATGGACGCCGGCGTGCCGATGAAGGCACACGTTGCCGGTATCGCCATGGGCCTGATCAAGGAAGGCGGCCGCTTCGCCGTTCTGTCCGACATCCTGGGCGACGAAGACCATCTGGGCGACATGGACTTCAAGGTTGCTGGTACCGCCAACGGCATTACCGCACTGCAGATGGACATCAAGATCCAGGGCATCACCAAGGAAATCATGCAGGTTGCACTGGCACAGGCTAAAGAAGGCCGCCAGCACATCCTGGGCGAAATGCAGAAGGCCATGCCGACTGTGAAGACCGAGCTGTCCGACTTCGCTCCACGCCTGATCACCATCAAGATCAACCCAGAGAAGATCCGTGACGTGATCGGCAAGGGCGGCGCCGTTATCCGCGCGCTGACCGAAGAAACCGGCACCCAGATTGACATCAGCGACGACGGCATCGTCACCATCGCTTCCGTCGACGCAGCTGCCGGCCAGGAAGCCAAGCGCCGTATCGAAGAACTGACCGCTTCCGTGGAAGTTGGCAAGTGCTACGACGGTACCGTGCTGAAGCTGCTGGACTTCGGCGCCATCGTCCAGGTTATGCCTGGCAAAGACGGCCTGCTGCACATCTCGCAGATCGCCAACGAGCGTGTGAACGCCGTTGCCGACTACCTGAAAGAAGGCCAGCAAGTGCGCGTGAAGGTCCTGGAGACCGACGAGCGCGGCCGCCTGAAGCTGTCGATGAAAGCTGCCGCTGAAGAAGCTGCTGCTGCCGCACAGTAATCAGCCAAGCTTGAATAAAAAGCCGCCGGTGCGAAAGCCCGGCGGTTTTTTTTTGTACGTTGTATTTTGATAGTTTGTGAAAATTCGAGAGATTCAAACCGCCTCAAAGACGGCATGATGCTGTGCGGCCAAATGGCGCCGTCCTTGGCTCCAAGGCCCGCTGCTCGGCCTTCGCGGCTGACGGTGGCGTTTGGGCCGCAGGCGGCGCATCCAACTTTGGCAAGCGCACGCTGGCACGGTATGCTGCCATTTTTTCTGGCGCATTCGCGGATGCGCAATCGGTTGGTCATTCGTTGCGAGTTCACGCGCGTGTCCAACTTCCCGCTCAACCGGACGGCTTACGCGCTGCGCGCTCCAGCCGCCGGTTAGCGCAACGTTAGATTTTTATGATGCGCTTGCTGATTGTTGCGATTTGCTTAGGGATGGCTGCTTCAAGCGGCTTCGGTAGTGGGCCGAAGGACACTCAAAAGCCTGAAAGCCCTAAGACGAAAGCGGACTGCATTTCTAAGCGCGGAAAGTGGATCGTCTATCCGATGGGGCAGTTTTACTTCTGCGCAGTAAATACGAACGACGCTGGAAAAATCTGTTCGGATGACTCGCAATGCCAAGGTGACTGTGAGCCGGTGTCCAATGACAGCAAGTTACTTGGGCGCTGCGCGCCTACATTGCCTATGCCAGGCGGATGTCCGCGACATATGGAAAAAGGGAAGATCATTTCCGAGCCATGTATATAGACAATTCTAACTTTCCAATCAACCGGACGGCTTCCGCGCTGCGCGCTCCAGCCGCCGGTCAACATCACGTTGGGCTGCAAGGTGAAACTGTGCGAGTTGTAGATGCTTTGTCCGTGGTGAATTCAGGGGTTAGCGGTGACCTTTCTATCGAAGGCGTCCTGGTGTCGGGGGCTGAAACCTGGATAGTGGACTCTTTGGGTAACGAACCGGACTGCGAGCGCCTATATCTTCCGCATGAAATTGTTCAAGGCGCACTGCTTGACGAAGTCCCCGTTTCGATGGGCGGGCGGCACCTATATTCGGAGCCATGCACTTTGTATGGGTACACGTCCGCGAAGCGGTTCTTTCCGCTTCGCGCCGAAGTTGACTGTGACGGCACAAAGTACAATGTTTCCTTCACGGGTGTAAATGCCCAACCAAACAATCCAGCGGACGCCTGACGGCGCCGCTGATCGTAGAACGTTAAGCCTCAATGATCTTCACCCGAGAAAACTGCAAACCCGTCTTCGCTCCTGGCGCAAGAAAGCTTGCTCTTGACCTGTCGAGGACAAAGCAATCATTTGCAAATTTGGCTGCCGAAGATGGCTCCTTTATCCAAGTGGCTGGCGGCCCAGGATTATTCCTGCTGGAACGCAAGGAGCCCTCGGGGTCACATAGCCGTGCGTATCAGGATCATCCGGTTGCGATCCACCCTGATGGAACACTCCTTCAGTCCAGCGCCGGCAATTTTAATCTGGCACAAGACGAATGGTTCTTGCTAAGGCAGGTCGTGGAAATCTTTGAGGCATTTTCGAATGGTCAGCCAATGCCACCGTACGTACGTTGGCGAGAGTTGGGATACAACTATGCTGTTAAAGCTTAACTATTCCGTCGAACGGACAGCCAACGGGCTGCCGCTCACGTCAAACGTTGGGCATCAATGTTTCTACCATAATTGAAGATGGACGTTGACCTCGAAGCATACCTTGCTGGTTCAGATCCGGCCCCAGCAGTTGAAGCGATCGCCTCCGTGCTCGGCCCACTCACTCGTATTGAATCGGGTGCCGACTATATGTCTATTTACACGTCTGGCGGTGGCTCGCTTATCGTTACGCCGAGCGCAGATGGCTATTACAGCTTTTGGTTGCGAGGCTGTTCTTTATGGAAATCTCATGTTGAGTTTGGAAGATTCTTGTCGCAAAGGGTTTGCGGAAAGGTCCGCTGCGATCCAACCTCCACATTTCCCGAAATTAGTCCGTACTCGGATGTCTTCCTAGAGATTTACAATGGAAATGAATCGTTTGTGAACTGGGTTTCATCGGAAGACTGTGGGCCCGGAGACGGATAACCCAACACATCAATCAACTGGACGCGCCGATGCGCGCCAGTTATCTCAACGTTAGCCTTTCAATTCCCTATGTCCACTTTATTCTCCTTTGTACCGCTAGTCTTGGCTGTGTTGCTCTTTGGATTGTTCGCGAAGCTTGCTGCTCGAATTCTGCGACGAACTAGTCTGGCTTGGTCACATGCGCTGTTTTTTGGTGTTTTTACCTTTTTGCTTGGCGCCGCCGGCACATTACTGAACAAACTTTCTGGGTTCACGCTCCCTCTGCCGGTTGCGGTCCTTGCCGCATTATTATTGCAACTCGGATTCGGCGGCTGGTATTTTGGGCCTAGGGCTACGAACCAAGCCGGAATGCCCGTCATGTTCCGTGGCGGCGTCGTGCTCGCTCTCATTACCTACCTTCTCGTCATTGCGCTCGGAATCATGGGAGCTGTTGTTCTTCCATTCTTTCTACGGGGTGCAAATGGCTAACCTTGCAGTCAACTGGTCTGCCTACACGCTGCGCGTTCCGGCAGCCAGTTACTTTGAACGTTGGGCCTTTTGATGAGCATTTCCGAAGAACGAGCGATCGCTTTGGCTAGAACGTTTGCCGAAGCAGCATACCGAGCCTCGAAATTTGGACTTCGCATTGGTGACGCAAGCGCTCGTTTCGAAAATGGCGGCTTCGGACACGAATTCTTGAACCTCGGCTTTGCCTACTGGTCGGTGCTTTTTAATCTGGTATCGCTTGATGAAAATGTTGCGGTGATGGACCCTGACCACGTCATCGTCTTAGTCGATGCCGAAACCGAAAGGACCGTATGGTTCCCCGTAATGTAAGGCCCAACCTTGCAGTCAACAGGAGGGCTTCCACGCTGCGCGCTCCAGCCGCCTGTTACTTTGAACGTTGGGCCACATGATAGAACTTGATAACGACGAAGATATACTCTCGCATTTGGTCATCGTTGAAGGTTTGACCGAAGGTGCGACTTCGGTTTTGTCAGCTCACTTCAGGGACCTGCACTTCGGTGTCAGACCGGAAGATCAAAGCCAATATTCATCGATTACTATCCAGCTGACTGACCTTGATGAAAGTCTTACTTGGATCAAAACTAACTTAAGCGGGCGCTACCGAAAACTCGCAGTACTGACTTGGATCGAAGCAAATCTTAGTTGGTCGAATATAGCGTTTTTGCCGACCTTCTTGGCAGTGCTGGTACAACATGGGGTTGAACATCAAGTCTCGTTTGCAAGTCCGCCTTGATATGCCCAACAATTTATTCAACGCGGACGCGCTGACGCGCGCCGGTTAATCGTCACGTTGGGCCCATGAAGAATTTTGAAGCTATCTCTCACGTGAGTCTCGGTCCGGTCCATATCGGCGCCAATCGCTCAGTGATCCACTCGACGCTGGGGGTTCCGGAAACGACCTTCGAGAAGGCACCGGGCTCCGTTCATCCGACTGACGCATGGTTCAACAATGCGCTCCAGGTCTTTTACACATCGGAGGGCGTGGTTGAATTTGTTGAAGTAACTGGCGATTCGGGGATTGAAGTTCTATGTTTCGATTTTCCAGTTTTTGCTACTGACGCTGAATTGTTGATGGATCGTTTTATGGAGCAGGCCGATTTCCAAGTAGAAGGAGGTGGATGCAGTTTCCTTTCAGGCGCTCTCGATATAGCCTTGTGGCGGCCAGATTCCGAGGGTCCTGAAAACAAATTCTTCGCTAGAGCCTGTCAGAATTTTAGTGTGAATCCGGGGTCATGAAATAATACCGAAAGGGATTGTCCATGACCGACGTAATGACCACGAAAAAGCCGAAAACCAAGAAGCAGTACCCGTTTCCCGTTGAACTGATCGACCAGTTGCTGGCACAGGTCGAGAACAAAGATGCTGAATCCATTCTCGGGGAATCAGGCTTGGCCGGCCAGCTCAAAAAGATGCTGGCCGAGCGCATGTTGACAGCCGAATTGACCCACCATCTCGCCACCGAAGGCGACGCAAAGAACCACCGCAACGGCAAGAGTCGCAAGACCGTGCTGGCGCCAGGCGGCGAGCTGGATCTGGAGATCCCGCGTGACCGTCTTTCCAGCTTTGAGCCAAAGCTGGTCGCCAAGCACCAGCGTCGTATGCCAGGCTTCGATGACCATGTGATCGGCATGTATGCACGCGGCATGACCGTGCGCGAGATTCAGGCGCATTTGTTGGAGCTGTACGGCACCGAAGTGTCGCCAGACCTGATTTCGACCATCACTGACGAGGTCATGGACGAAGTGACGCAATGGCAGCAGCGACCGCTCGAGACGATGTACCCGATTGTCTACTTCGATGCATTGCGGCTGAAGATCCGCGATGAGGGCACCGTCAAAAACAAGGCCGTGTATCTGGCGCTGGGTATCCGTGCCGATGGCCGCAAGGAAGTGCTGGGCCTGTGGATCGAACAAACCGAAGGCGCCAAGTTCTGGCTGAAGGTCTTCAACGAGCTGCGCAACCGTGGGCTGGAAGACATTCTGATCGCGGTAGTCGATGGCCTGCGCGGCTTCCCTGAAGCGATTGAGGCGGTGTACCCGCAAGCGCAAATCCAGACCTGCATCGTGCACCTGATTCGCAACTCGATGACGCTGGCGTCCTGGAAGGACCGTAAGGAGCTTGCTGCTGCGCTTAAGCCGATCTACCAGGCCGCTAACGCCGACGCGGCAGCGGCGGCGCTAGATGCCTTTGCAGACGGCCCGTGGGGGCAGCGCTTCCCGACCGTGCCGGCGATGTGGCGGCGCCAATGGGAGCAGGTGATTCCATTCTTCTCGTACCCACCGGAAGTACGTTCGATCATCTACACCACGAATGCTATTGAGAGCCTGCACATGCGATTGCGGAAGATCGTGAAGAACCGCGGCCACTTCCCGAGCGACGAGGCAGCGACCAAATTGCTGTATCTGGCCTTGCGCAATATCGAAAAAGATTGGAAGATGCCGCAGCGGACCTGGAAGATGGCCGCCAATCAGTTTGCCATTCTGTTTGGGGAACGCTTCACCAACGCGATTAACTAACTACGAACCGCGACCCCGGCACACAAAATTCCTGACAGGTCCCTTCGCTACGTTTGGCCTGGGCGAAAAAGGCTACTATGCATAAGCCCAACCTTTCAATCAACCGGACGGGGTACGCGCTGCGCGCTCCAGCTGCTGGTTGTCGCACACGTTAGGCTCAGGAATGCACGCTCTTGGAATTGCAATTGCAGTGGTAGGTGCGGTACTGTTCATTGCGCTACTTGTTCGTCACTTACGCTGCTACGGTCGTTTTCTCCGACACCTTGAAGCGAACCATCGTGACCATTGGAACTCCATTGGCTCCCCGGTACAATTTGAGGACGAACCCCAGTACGGATCAATTGGATATGCCAAGTACTTTTCAACTCGGCGTTATGCCGAACTCGGAGACGCTGAACTCTCTGCTCTCGGAGACCAGGTATGTAATAAGCGCAAGTGGCTGTTCGTTAGCCTTGCGGTCATTGTTTTCGGCACAAGTATAGCTTCGGGAGATATCAAATGAGTTCCGCAAGTCAACTCTGGTCGCTGCTAACTTTGCCTAACCGTTCGCTCCAGCGGATGCTCTACAGCGGGCGTTGCCCGCTTCCGCGCGCCGCTGAGCACGTTAGGGACTTCTCGATGCTTCGACTATTGATCGCGTCTTTGCTCTTGGCGGTGCTCTCCGCTCGCGCAAGCGAGATGCCGAAACTAGATATTTACTCGGTAGAGAACAATACATGCGATCGCTGGACAGAAATCTCGGCAGATCCCGCAGCAGTAAAGGCGCAGTATTTTTGGTTCATCGGCTTTGTTTCGGGGAACAACTTTGCGCTTCCCAATTCACAGGTTGCAGCGAAAATGATGATCGACGAAAAGGGTTTTGTTGACTTGGTTAACTCGCGCTGTAAAGCTAGCTCTAAGTACACGATTACTCTCGTGGCGATGGAGTTCATCGAATACAACTCGCCATCTACCAATGCAAAACAAAGCAAAAAACAACCCTAACAATGCGTTCCGGCCGACGTTAGAGGGCACCGATTCAGTTGGACATGCTTGCGAAAATTTGGGAATGGGACCGATTTTACGAGAGGGATCAGCTCATGCCGGCGCTACGTTCATCTTTTGGATTAAGTCCGGATACATTACTTGTCTAGAGTCGTACACCCATGAAGGAAATTGGCCGGCTAATGAGAACCTCTTTAAACCATCTGTCTAACCATTCGCTCCAGCGGACGCGCTACAGCGGGCTTCGCCCACTTCCGCGCTCCGCTGAGCAACCACGTTGGGCCCACTGAAGAATGGCTGGACTGCAAAACTCAATTCCGAAAAAGGCGAACTGTCCCCGTTGTGGATCCAAGGATCACGTCACTCGAAAAGTTCATGCTTTGCCATCTGGGCTGGACTGGAGTGATCCCGTGCAAGGACTGGCCCCGGCTGGGGCCTTCGTGAACGGGTATTGGTGCTCTCGCTGCGAAGTCGGCTTCGTCCCCGATATACTGCTTAAAATTTTCGGCCTAGTGCAGATCAGGGGCATTTGATGAATGCGTATTTGCCCAACCTGTTACGGGACAGCTTACGCGCTACGCGCTGCTGCGACCGGTTACGTCCAACGTTGGACCATTAATCCATGACTTACGATCCTATTTCCGAAGTAGAAGATGAAGTGCTCTCGATCGACGATGCTGTTGTCGAAGATCTTGTCACATTCCGGAACACTCCGAAGCTTGAAGATTTGCCTGGTGAAGACACACAGGCTGAACGAGAGCGACTGTCTAGCATCCTCGATGAATTGATCGACAAACTCATTGCTGGTGTCAAAGAGAATCCGAGCAAGCTCTGGGTCCTCACTCAATTCCAGCAATCGCTGGAACTGGTCGGAGACGAGGATACTGAAGGCCGAGATCATTTTGGGATGGAGGTCGAGGAGATCATGGACATCCTCGGCATCGATAGCTCGGATGGCTTGCTCAGTTACTACCTTGGTGGCATCTAATGCAGTTTTTGCCGACCCTGCTGTCGATTGGGCTGCCTCCACACTGCGCTTTCCTTGCAAGGACGGCCGGCTGCACATCTCGCAGATCGCCAACGAGCGTGTGAACGCCGTTGCCGACTACCTGAAAGAAGGCCAGCAAGTGCGCGTGAAGGTCCCTCGAGGCCGACGAGCCAAGCGGCCTGAGACTGTCGATGAAAGCCGCCGCTGGAGAAGCTGCAGCTGCCGCCGCACAATAATCAGCCGTACCCCTGAAAAGGCCGCCAGCTGCGAAAGCACTGGCGGCCTTTTTTTTCGCGGGAAGGCCTGGTGGAGATTGGTGAGCCTTTACTGGGCCTTGGTCAGTTATGATGTGCCGACTTTTTTTCGGAGCCCATCGATGTCCCTACGCCCAATCGCCGCCGCAGCGCTGTTGCTGCAGGCCTGCTTCGCACATGCTGACAGTACTTCCCTGGAAGGGCAGCTGGATGCCAAGCTGGCACCCATGTTCAAGCCCGGCGCCCCAGGCGCCGCCGTCATTGTGATGCGGGATGGCGAGACGGTCTTCCGCAAGGCATATGGCCTGGCTGACGTCGACAAAAAGGTCCCGCTGCAGGCGGATATGCAGTTGCGACTGGGCTCGATCACCAAACAGTTCACCGCCGTGGCCGTCCTGATGTTGGCGGAGCAAGGCAAACTTTCGCTGCAGGACGACATCACGCGGTTCGTACCGGATTATCCAACCAAGGGCAAGTCCATCACCATACAGCAGCTGCTGCAGCACAAGTCCGGCATCCACAATTACACGGCAATGCGTTCGTTCTGGTCGGTGGCGAAGAAGGACATGAGCGTCGCGCAAATGATCGACTTCTTCAAGGATGAACCGCTGGACTTCGCGCCCGGTGAACGCTGGGCCTACAGCAACTCCGGCTACTTCCTGCTTGGCGCGGTAATCGAGAAAGCCTCCAGCATGCGCTACGCCGATTTTATTGCCCGGAACATCTTTGAGCCCTTAGGTATGGTGGATACGGCCTACGAAGGCGTGGAGCGCAGCACCAAGCGTCGTATTCCAGGCTATCGCGACGGCTTTTTCTCGGGCTACAGCCAGGCCGATCAAATCAGCATGTCGTTGCCCTACGCCGCAGGTGCGCTGGTTTCCACCGTTGATGATCTGGCGCGTTGGGATGCCGCCATTAGCGCTGGCAAACTGCTGACGGCGGAAAGCTGGAAGCAGGCTTTCACGCCATGCACCCTGCCTGGTGCGGCGGCCTGCAATTACGGTTTTGGCTGGACTATTGGCAAGCTGCGCGGGCACGAGGAAATGGCGCACGGCGGCGACATCCCTGGCTTCAATGGCTATGTAATTCGCCTGCCAGGCGATAAAGTCTTCGTTGCTGTGTTGAGCAATGGCGAGCGCGCGTTGCTCAATTCGGAAATGGTGGCGCAGCATGCTGCAGCCATCGCCATTGGCGATCCATTCCCAGAGCGGAAAGTGATCGCCCTGGCGCCAGAGGCGCTGGACGCATTCGTCGGTACTTATAAGCTGGCCGATAACAGCACACGTACGGTGCGGCGCAAAGGGGCGATCCTGACCTGGCAGCGCGAAGGCCGTCCGGCGACAGACCTGAAGCCGTATGCGTCGACCAGTTTCTTCATGGAGGGAACGATGAATAACGTTGAGTTCCGGCGCGACGCTGGCGGCAAGGTCACCAGCCTGTTGATGCAGCAGACCATTGGCGACCAGGTGGCAGAGCGCATCGCGGACTGAGCGCTTTGAACGTAAAACAGATCAGCGACTTGAAGAGTCTTGGGCCGAAGTCCCAGGAGATGCTTGCGCGTGCCGGCATCCGCACAGTGGCCCAGCTTCGTGAACTTGGCTCGGTCGTGACCTGCTCCCCAATTTAGTACGACCCCGAACTGGAGTCTACGGTTAATAATCCTTCGGCAAACTGCTTCGGTGTCAGATTCCTCAGCGTACTGTGCGGCCGTTCCTCGTTGTACTCCCGACGCCA
>Ga0307408_100003336_pt1 | contig 11022 bp, 8 predicted proteins | sample 322Cmetagenome_FD_202116 | JGI IMG/M metagenome (GOLD analysis project Ga0307408, IMG submission 202116) | Maize rhizosphere microbial communities from greenhouse at UC Davis, California, United States - 322HYB-C-3 | ecosystem: Host-associated > Plants > Roots > Rhizosphere > Soil | place: USA... | reverse complement strand
ATGTTCAAAAATTAGCCAGCGATGCTGTTCAGGAAATCCGGATAAAGTATCGCTGGGAAGCCATAGAGCAGGAAAATAAAGAAATAGAGCTTGCCAAAGAAGTGAAAAAGCCATTTGTTGCTGATGTTCTGGCGAATGGCGATACACTCAAACAATTACTGGCCCGAAGCCGCTATTTGCTTTTTAAGGATGATGCCAAATGGACACCATCGCAACAGCACCGTGCTGAAATCCTTTTTCGCTTGTACCCGACATTAGAAACCGGATATAAGATAAGCCGCAAACTGTCCTACATACTTTCAAACACCAAAGACAAAGGCGTCGGCTTTACCAAACTCGCCCAATGGTACGATAGTGTAGAAAAAGCAGGCGTCAGCAGCTTTAATACTATTGCAAGGACAATTCAAAACCATTATATAACCATCTTGAATTACTTCGACAATAAAAGTACGAATGCGTCTGCCGAATCATTCAATGCAAAGATAAAAGCACTAAGATCGCAATTCAGGGGGGTTAGAAACGTAAGCTTTTTCTTGTACAGGCTTGCTAAGATTTATGCGTAGTCCCCAACTTTTTTGCTTGATCCACTTTTACGCTTGACCCATATAGTAAGCTTCTGAAGTTGTTTGAGTTTTTATCTATTCTATTACCTTTGTTTTCAGAAACCTTATCACTCTGCAAAAGAAATCGTGGGAATAAGGTGCGATTGCTTCTTAGGAATATTTACCCAAAATGTCCGTCAAAGACACTTAAGCGGATTTATTCTATAAGAGCTCGGAGATGAGTTTTATTTTTTTTACCGTATCGTTGTCACGTCTAGAGACGAAGCTCAAAAAACGAAGATTTATCACTAGATGCCAAAAAAATCAAATAATATGCGACGCCTTGCTTTCGTCTTTGTTTATTACTTCTCGATTAGCTGCACCTTCGGTCAGGCTTCTAAACCTATAGCTATGCGAGTAATCACTGGAATAGTAACCTCAAATAGCAAACCTGTGGTCTGTCCGATTCATTTGATAGGTACAACAACTAATGTATGGTCAGCAAAGGTATCGGGAAAATTTACTATAAAGGTTCCTAAATATATACCTGTATTATTGTCCATAAAGTATGCCGATCACAATTACTATATAAGAATCACACCTGACCTTGCTTTCTTCCCTATTAAATTGGATAAAGCCGCTCTTGCGTTTTCCGATAGTTACTATGAACGATGGCAGAAGACTGAGGGGAAATCTTATATATCTTCTTTAAAACCCTACTTTAAAGCAGGCGTATGGCGAGAAGAGGATATGGCAAAACTTATGATCGATGACTCCATCAAGGAACTAGATGAACGATTCAATTACTTATATGAAGCAGACCGTACACAGCCTCAAACCCGTTTCAAAGGCGGTCCAAAAGCTATGATTGACTTTATCAAGACAAATATTCAACATCCCGAAGATGTAAGGACCGGTTATCTGGAAGGCTTTGTTTCTGTTTCCTTTAATGTAGAGAAGGATGGAAGCTTATCGAAGATTGAATTAACTGGTTCACTTAGCGATGAATGTGACGAAGAAGCGTTGCGGCTTGTAAAGCTTTTCCCGAAATGTGATCCCGGAATGATTGATGGAAAACCTGTTAAAACAAGCGCAATGGTAAATATTGTGTTTCCGGCTACTAAATATGAAGAAGGAGTTAAGTATTCTACTCTATCTCAGAAATAGCCTACTATGTATATGATGAAACTATCTTGTCCCTCTTTTAAGGCAATATTTATTATTTCCTTTTCCTTAATTTTTAATATTCATGCGTTTTCCCAAGATTGGACACCTGTTTTTGTAGATCGCGATGAAGAGTTTACCAACTATTGGGAGGTGCCTTATTCCTTAGCGACCGATAATGAAGATTTATTCGTATCTATTGCCCCCATAATGAGCAACCGCCGTCTTGTTGTTAAGAAATTTGATCAAACTAGCTCGAAATGGATAAATTTAGGAGGAAGTAGTATCTCTGATGGCGAAGTAATATTCTCTTATTTAACATTCAATAAAGGAACTCCTTATGTGATATATGGCGATGCGGCTAATGAACAAAAAGTTACAGTAAAGTTTTTGGATAAAAAAACAAAAAGTTGGATTACATTGGGCAATCCTAGTTTTGCTGAAGGAGGAAGCGCATTAAAACTAGTGTTTGATAATAAGGATATTTTTGCTTTAGTTGATGGTTTGCTTACCAAATTCAACCCTCAGAAAAACATTTGGGAAGACCAGGGAGAAAAGTTCACCGGGGCAGGCTGTTCTGTGAAAGGCATATGCTATGGGTATTTTAATAAAACGCATTATATAGCCGCACAAACCGGATGTAATTTAGAGACAGAGGTGAGGAAAATGGATACAGGTTCTGGGAAATGGGTAAGATTAGGTAAATGGTACGCTTCCGAAGGTATGTCAAATCAATTATCATCAACAATGATCGATTCAATCCCTTACATTTTTTTTGAGGATTTCTCCTTTGCAGGAAAAGGAACAGTAAGAAAATATAGGACAGACGGTAGCGGATGGGAAAATGTTGGAAAACGAGGATTTTCAAGCGGAATAGCTTTTTATAATTCCATAACAGTTAGAAATAATGTTCTTTACGCTGCCTATTGGGAAGGTGGGCAGAACGGAAGGCTTACCGTTCGAAAGTTTGATACATTAAACAATACCTGGATATATGTAGGCCGCCGTAATGTGTCTGATAGCAAAATTGTCAATCCTGCCCAGATGGTCTTTATCGGAAATATGATGTATATATCCTATTTTGAAAAGTCTTCCAAAGCTATATTTAATTTGAAAAAAATTGAGTTAAAATGACCTATTGATTTCCTTGGCCATTAAAGTATCAAACGAAACCCACTTAGTACTTAATGAAAGAACTGTTTCGATCCGTTAGAATTTTTATACTTAAAGTCAATCTTCTCTCATAAAACTTGAAGATGAGTTTGATCTTAACAGCATTGTGGGCTATGGCTTTACCATATTGCAAACGATAGATCGAACGCAGAATTAGTAATACTAATTTGCGTAATATGAATGGCAGCTAATGTTTTTTCTGTAAAACGTCTTTGATAACTGCCAATATCGTAGAAAAGTGTTCTAATAGAGTCCCTTTATCCCCGCTGATAGAAAATTAAAGCCCAACGATAGTTGGGCTTTTTTGTTTTGTATTCTTTGCAAGTCTAAATCAACAAGGACTGGGCGCTGGTTCGTTTGGATTGTACAAGACGTCGTTTTAAAAAAACTCAATCAAACTAAAGCTGGCAACTTTTTCATCACATTTGTTTCGCGGTGTTGCAATCCCCATTTAACCATGGCCTCTAGTACATCGCGAAGTTGATCGCCAGATTCGGTAAGCTCATATTCAACTGTAACCGGTGTTGTATTAAATACTGTCCTTTTTACGATTCCATTCATCTCCAGGTCCTTTAATTCCTGCGACAACATCCTGGGAGTAATCTTTGGTATCCCCCTTTCAATTTCCTTGAACCTTTTTTTACCAAACAGCAAAACCCCTATGATGGGCATTTTCCATTTCCCCTGAAAGGCATTCAGAGTATCTTGCACAGCCAGAACATATGAATTAGGGCACCTCTTTAGTGACTCCATCTCGGCCTTGAATTGTGTTATCATCTTTTGTCCTGCTATACTTTTTTATACTACTATAGTTTTGTATACCGCTATACTTTCAATAGCAAAAGTAACATAAGTTTGTTGAAAATTTAAACAGATGATTTTAATTACCGGAGCAGCAGGAAGTTTAGGAAAAGCAACCATTAACTTCCTTTTAGAAAAAGGCTATCAAGCCCAAAACATTATAGCCTTCGTAAGAGATGAAGCCAAAGCGTCAGACTTAAAAGCCAAAGGCGTAATCATTAAAATTGGTGATTATGATAACTATGATTCATTATTATCGGCAATGGCCGGAGTTGAGAAAGTTCTGCTGATATCTGGCAGCGATGTAGTGAAACGAAGCACCCAACACGAAAACGTTGTAAACGCGGCAAAAGAGGCGGGTATAAAGCATATCCTGTACACGAGTTTTCAAAGAAAAAATGAGTCAGACAGTTCACCTATCGCATTTGTAGCTAAATCTCATATTGATACCGAAAATATGGTCAAAAGCAGCGGCATCGCTTACACTATCCTGCGTAACAATATTTACCTTGATATGCTACCTATATTTCTAGGTGAGAAAGTGCTTGAAACCGGCGTTTTCTTCCCTGCCGGTGAAACAAAATCGGCTTTTGCTTCCAGAAGTGATATGGCAGAAGCTATTGCAAATATTTTAATCGGAAAAGGCCATGAAAACAAAGAATACGATCTTTCAAATACAGAGAGTGTTTCATTTCAGGATATAGCAAACAGCTTAAGTTCATTAACAGGAAAAGGTGTCAATTACTTTTCGCCAGATAAGGAAACCTATCATCAAACTCTAGCCACTGCGGGAGTTCCGGCAGAATACATTGGTATGTTCGCCGGTTTCGCTGAAGCCATGAAGCAAGGAGAGTTTACAGAAACGTCAACAGACCTTGAAAAATTATTAGGAAGAAAGCCGGCAACTGCACAGGAATTTCTGGCGAAGGTTTATGCATCCTAATAAAGGATATTTCAAAAAACACTCCCCAGGATACTGGTTATTATTCTCCTCAAGGGCGTTTGGCTAAAGCAAATGCCCTTGACTTTTATATCGATAGGGTATTGCCTGATATTCCTGTATATTTTGTAGCTTCTTTTAACGCTGAGCGAATGACGGTAGATAAACTGTTAGTACTTGCAAGAATGCGTAATGGGGTGCTGAAATAAATTCAGCAGGAAAATTCAGTGAATTGAGGCCCAATAGCATTTCTGTGAAAAACTCCGCGTCTTTGCGGACAACATAAAGGACTGTAACGAGCAAAGCCTAATCCATCCGTACAAATCCTTTTTCAATAAATATAGGCAGCCACACAAACAACTCTGCCATTAAGGTCGATGCTGATGTATTGCATTGAGCTGCGGTTTTACTCACTGCATCAAATATAGAAGTGCTTTCTTTGCAAGAATTGAGGAAATGATATTGCCATTCCAACAACTCCTCCATTTGAAGGCGATAGTTTATTCGGCTTACCGCCAGATAAGTTTGTTTTACATTGGGAACCTCAAGCGGTTCGGAAGTATTAAACTGATAAAAAAGAGGTTTTAAAGAAAACTTCAATTCTAGCAGCCGGAGGCATTCAGGGGCGGACAACATGATCGATTGCGGATTAAACAAAATTTCTTCCGGTTGAAACTGGCCGCGTGGCTCTCCCCCTTCCAATCCGCGGGAACGGAGTACTTCCTGCCTTGCCCTTTCAACCCTGGCTATTTCTATTGGTAGCTCCAGAAAAATGCTTTGCAGATCTTCAGCCGATGAATTCTTTGGCCGGGTTCCTTCCATGAAGCGAATAAATGTTTCGCCAAGATCGTACAATGAATAAGAAGTTGAAGGGCTCCATGTTAGGGCAGCCCGGGCAAATTTATCGAACACCTCCTCTCCCATAAATTTCCTTAACACAGGAAAATCGGCATGAATACATTCAAGCAAACGCATTACATAACCTGAAGTGTATACATGAAGGCGGGAGTAAATGGAAACGTCCCGGGTATCAGCAATAATATCTTGCTCATTCATGTGGTACAAATTATTGGCCCGGTACAATTTATGCTCCATATTTCCCTGGCAGGTAATTACATCATTCAACCAGGACTGCAAACGGGCCGTTTCTGAATTAATCATACTGTGTGGACAATTGAAAGTTTATCGGGTTAGAAACAGGTAGTGTATCAGATACATTAATTTCACTTTCAGGCATTTCTCCCTTTAAAACCTTTTTTGCTTTAAAAAGCTCCTCAACAAGTTCCGGATATTCGGGGATATTGGCATCCCATTCGAGCAAGGTGCTAACTCCTCCTGTTAATTCCTGCGCCAGTCTGTACAATTGCCATACCTTATGGGGCACTGGCTGGTCATGAGTGTCAACCAGCAAATCGCCATAATCAGTTGGCCCTGCAATATGCATTTGCACAATATGGTTATGCGGTAAATTCCGAATGTATGTTTCGGCATCAAAACCATGATTGTAAGAGGAAACGAAAACATTGTTCACGTCAAGTAACAAACCGCAGCCGGCCCTTTTAGCCAGTTCAGAGAGGAATTCCCATTCGGGCATTTCCGAAGCCTTAAACTCCAGGTAAGATGATGGGTTTTCAAGCACCAGAGGCCTGTTTAAATATTCCTGCACTATTTCAACCCTTGAAGCCACATGATGCAAGCTTTCGCGAGTTAAAGGCAAAGGAAGCAAGTCATGAGTGTTTGTCCCCATAACACCCGTCCAGCATAAGTGATCTGAAATCCATGCCGGCTCGATCTCTTCTGCAAGCCTTCTTAGCTTTTGCAAATATTCAACATTCAGTGGGTCTGTACTGCCAATAGACAGTGAAACGCCATGCATCACTACCGGAACCTGGCTTCTCACATGATTAAGCACGTGGCGCACAAATCCAAAATCGTCCATGTAGTTTTCGCTTATTATCTCGAACCAATCTACCTGAACCGGATTGTTTAGCAGATGATTAAAATGTTTATTGCGTAAACCAACGCCCAGGCCTAAATCTGGTAGGCCTAAGCGAGGTAATAAATTAGTTTGCATTCAAAAATCTATTATGTTGATGGAGGGAAAGCAAGGCGAATATCGCTTGGTTTCGGTTTAGCCGGAATTGGCCTGTTTCTCTCCTGAAGCACGGCAATGTAAGCATTCCATGCCACATCATACACAAGGTCCCCTTCATTATAACTCATGGTATTAATTGGCATTGGCTGGAATTGAGTACCGATAAAATTAAATAGTTCCATTTGCCCTGTAGTTTCGCCTGTAGCCGGAGCAGGGAACATCTGCGACGCCGATATTGGCACAGCACAGCCGCCGTAAGAGGCACATCTATTATCTGAAGGCGCGCTGTAATAAACCGGCACTGACGGACTAGGAGGCGTTGGAGCACCACATAGGCCCTTCTCTTTGGGTTGTCCGTTTGATGGAGCTCCACAGCCGGCCTTTTCTGCCTGAACAGGAGCATTTTTGCTGGAACGTGTAGCGGCTACCATTTTAGCTTTGCTGCCACACCCCTGCGGCGCACCGGAAGTTCCGCACGATGAGCCGCCACTACCGCAGCTGCCACCACCTTTTACGCTTTGAACGAAGCCGCAACCACCTTCAGCTGCACATGTATTTGAGCCTTTGCAGGTGTGGAATACTTCAACTGCAGCGCATGAGTTAGGGTCTCCAGTATTATTGGCATCTAAGTTCATTCCCTGGCAGGCGTGGTATAATATTCCTGAAGTTTTAGGCTGTACCCCTAGAGACAGATCTGGAGCTTTACCGAATATAGCCCAGCATAGTGACATTCTATCGCCAGAGCCTGCCATCGATGGGAATGGGAAAGTCTTAGTTTTACCGTTCCAATAATCGTTAAGAACAGTTGTCACCCCTTTAATTGCACCGGCAACTACTTCACTTAGCATTTTAAAATTCTGCTCAGTGTCGTTCTCTTTCAGCCTGTTTAAAGCACCAGCAATGTCGCTCGCTGGAGGGATAGGATACTTATTATTAACATGTTCAGGAGTTTGAAGCAAATCAGCTGTCCAGGTATTTCCTTGTGCATGCCACTGGTCCCATGTCAACAGTTCACCTGCTTCCAACAGTTGCTTTACTTCTGCAAAAGTTTCGTAGTGGTCAATCTGTCCATACTTAATCCTTGCCGCCGCATCGCGAGATTTGGGCATTTTTTCACCTTTATCGTTGTAAGATGGATAGTCTTTCTCTAATGCCTCTGCGCTAGGTTGAAAGTTTTTCTGTACATCATTAGCTAACAATAAATTAGCCTTCTCTTTGTTCTTTAACAGTTTAACAGCAGCTTGCCGTATCATTGGAATAACTCCCTTGCCTTCCCCCTGGTCGGTAATACCTTGTATCATATCAATTACCTGGAATAATGCTTTATCCTGGTTGCTAGCCGTAATGGTAGCACTCATTCCAGGATATTCCGGATAATGTGATGGCGGATTGTTCTCATTGAAAACATCCTGCTGAAGGCTGTTTGCCTTGAATACGTAATCCCACAGAGTTGTACCATCTGTATAAGTAATTTGCAGGTACTCAAACAAACACAGGTACATATGCCCTATTGATCCGAACATTGGCAGATTTTCAGGCTTGCTTTTTGCAGTCCAGTCGTCGAATGGAACCGATGGAAAATACTTCTTCTTACTTCCCTCTGCAATAATTTTCTCGGCATCTTCCTCAGTTTCTTCAATTGCAAGGAATAAATTAATCTGATTCTGGTCAACCGGGCCAAGGCTTACTTTCAATTGATTATAAGGAGCAATGGTATCCTTTAAATCCAGGATATGAGGAATCTCCGTTTTATCCGGGCCATAACAGGTCCAGCCGTAATTTGCATTCTGCAAAGAAGGACTCGTATACGTTGGAGCAACCCCAATGGCTTTACAAATATTTGATGCCAATTGTAAATGCAGCATCTCTGCGATAAATACACTAAAAATGGCGTTGAAAGCCTTTTGATTACCAGTTTTAGGCTCAGCGGTGGTAGACATGCCCGGCCACATACGCCCTAGGTAAAAGTCATTTTGGCCGGTAATCTGGTGAGTTCCTTGTAACGAGTACAATGACGTCATGTACAATGGGATAGTAAACAGCTCCACATCTACTGCGGCTTGTGCAACGGCATACAAAGCCGACTTATCGGCTTCTCTGAAAGACAAGTCTCGCTGATTTGTGGCTTGTAATGAAAGGTCACTATCAACAAGCGGGTCTAATTGATTTTCCATAAATCTTTCTTAATAGGTTTTGTTAGTTTTTTATTTAAAGCTTTTTTATTTTTCTTCCAACTGAAACGCCTCTGCTTCAACCAACAGTTCGGGTTGAGTTGTTATTTCAGGACAAATGAATGGATAATCCTTATTGTCGATGATTGGCTTAATACCGAAGAAATCGTTCAATACAGATTCTGCAGTGCAGTATGCGCCCTCTACCCATGCCTGGTCGTTTGAGTAAGCCTCGCCTACTATAAAAATATTGGCATCAGCACCTTCAACCAATTGCGAAGGCTTTCTGATTTTACGCTGCACATCGCCAACATCATAATGAGCGGCATAAGCGTGATAGCCAGCGTTAAACGGAGGTAATGACCAATCCATGTACCTGGTTTCCAATGGCTCGGGAACCATGCTATAATCAGAATTGGGCCCGAAATGGATAGCTGCAAGCTGCTTACGCAACATTTTAACCATTACTTCAGGAGCCTTTTTAGGGCCTTTTAGAGTTTGGTAATTCTCAGAGAAGGGAGTTTTCTCTACCGAATCGGTACTATACTCCAATTCTTCCCAGAAACTGGTGAACTGCTCGTCATCATAGCTGGCCAGTAATCCATATACTTTCTTGCCAGATTTATCAAGGGCATTATTACCGAAGTAAACCACCTGGCGGGCAGGCATATCAGTAACGCTTGGCCCTATGGTATTACGTAAAGAAGCTTGCAGTAACTGTTCTTCCTCAACTATTGTAAGCCTTTCTCTTATCGTTTGTTCAACGGACTTAATCAGGCTAGGAGCGGATGCATAAGCCGTTTCAACTAAAGAAGGATTTTTACTTATTGCAGCAATATATTTCTCAGGGAAGCCGGCGCTTGCCAGTTGCTTCAACACATCCTGGGTGATTTCGTAACTTGTAAGCTGCGGTGCGTATGGAGTATTAGGACTCATCCACCATTCCTGCTCAAAGAACATTCCCACTTTGTAGGATGGCTGCAATACAGCTGACTCAAGATACAATTGAACCTTACGGTGATTCAAAACATCTGTACCCTCATGCTCTGTATAGCGAGTAGCTTGTGCAACCAAATCAATAGCAGCTCTTGGCATTGCTAACCATGCAGCATTACTAATTTTCGAAGCAGATTTTTTGTTCGGTTTCTCGCGGGTTGCAATAGTGTAGTGTATTAAACCATCTTTCGCTAAAATTGAGTGCAAACGAGTATTTGGATAATATCTAAAGTCGACGCCTTTTTCTTTAGCCAGTTTAACAATGTCGTCAAACAAGGCATTAAACATCGACGAATATCCCTGAGTTAAGGTTTTATATTCTGTACCAGGAGTAAATTCGTTATTGGCATTAAAGGCAACAGCTGCATTCCAGTTAATCACATTTGATGTATAGCCGTTGCCATCTGCGGTATAGTTAAATCCGTCAGAGCCTAGCTGGTCGAACATTAAGTTCCAGTATCCGATATTCTTAAGAAGGTCGCCTTTTTTATATACCGAAGAATCTGGCATATCTGCAGTAATGCGGCCATTTTGATAGAACTCGCACCATTCTGCACGTGTTTGCGGCCCTGAAGTAGCGGTAACAGCAAGGTTTTCAACGATATTAAATCCGTTATCCGGCGATTCAGTTTCACCAAAATGCTCAGCATGGTAGGGAGCCGGATTTGATGAACTGATCTGGTTAAGGTACATGTTTTTAGTACGCAGATAGTAAAGCGGATTGGTGGATTCGTTAAATGGAACTGAATATTTATCCAGTCCTAGCTGCGAAATAACAGTGGTAACTAAACGATGCCCGCCGCCATTTGGAGTACCATCCCAGTCGGAGTAGCGCATCCCGCCCAGTTCTAAGTACGATTTACTTTTATCGTTCTGATAGTGCCAGGTACAGATACGGGCACCGGCTGCACGCGAGCCTTTATTTTCCTGGTTGAAATCGTATTGCCCCCAATCGTAAAGTTCTAGCACATCGCCTTCACGCAGTGCCAAAGATTTCTTTGATTCATCAACGGTTTCTCCGTTAAGCAAGCGCCAGGCGGTATACAAGCCGGCTGCTCCTGCTCCAAAAATTGAATAGGTTTTGTTTGACATATATGGAATATTGTTTTTCTAGTTTACTTTTTCAGACTATTGCCTCTT
>Ga0307408_100003335_pt1 | contig 11026 bp, 9 predicted proteins | sample 322Cmetagenome_FD_202116 | JGI IMG/M metagenome (GOLD analysis project Ga0307408, IMG submission 202116) | Maize rhizosphere microbial communities from greenhouse at UC Davis, California, United States - 322HYB-C-3 | ecosystem: Host-associated > Plants > Roots > Rhizosphere > Soil | place: USA... | reverse complement strand
GGTCCTTGACCATCAGGCAACCCTGCAACTGGGACGCCAGCTTTTCGTTGAACCACTTCACCGTGGCTTCTTTCTTGACGCCCTGGTCCGGGTCATTGAAGTACACATTGCCCTTGCCAACGCCGGTCAGCACGATGATATGGCCGACGCCGAACCAGTAACCGGCGCACCACACCGGGCCGCCCGCCGTCAGGTACTCATGCAGGTCTTCTTCCGTGTGCTGGTTTTTCACCGGCAGTTTGTACAGGCCGACCTTCTCAGCCAGTGTGATGAACTCGGTGGGATAGAGGCCGACCTTGTCGGCGACTTCATACTTGCCGGCCACGGAATTCATCGGACCGGAGCCCTTGCCGTTTTTTTGCCAGTACAGCCAGATCATGTGGGCGCTGGTGTGCCAGCAGCAGCTGGACTTTTCCTGCGCTTCGAGCGGAACATCAAGCTGGATACTCGGCATGGCACACTCCTTTCGGGTTGGACGGGCAAGGTTGGCGGCAACATCGTAATGTTGCCAGGCAGATATTTGACTCTAGCACACACCCGTTCCGAAAAGAACAGCTTAATCCTGTTCGTCCGACTCGCTGTGGCGCGGTTGGCGCGGGATGACTTTCACCAGCAGGATGCGGGGGCCACTCATTTTCTTGACCACGATATCGAAGCCATTGAATTCCACGCGCTGTCCCTGCTTCGGAATGTCGCCCAGCTTCAGCATGACCAGGCCGCCCACCGATTCGATGTCCTGCAAGCCCATCTCTTCGTTTTCAATGTCGAGGCCCAGCGCGCGTTCCAGCGACACGATCGGCAGGCTGGCCTTGCCGACCAGCGCGCCGTCTTCCTGCTTGAGCCAGTCGTTTTCATTGAGGCGGAATTCGTCGTGGATTTCACCGACCATGGCGCCCAGCAAGTTATCGAGCGTCAGGAAGCCGACCGGGCGCTTGCCCTTTTCACCGATCAGCGCGAAGTGCGGCGCGCCGTCCTTGAGGCGGCGGAACAGTTCCAGCGCGGGCGTGCGGGCCGAATAGGTTTCCACCGGGCGCACGAACGGCGCCAGCGACGACAGGTCCTTGCCCGACTGCTCGGCAAAGAACAGATCTTTCAAGTGCACCATGCCCAGCACGGTCTCGCCATCCTCGTCGTAATACGGATAGCGCGAAAAACGGTTGCGCACCACGGTTTGCAGGTTTTCCTCCATCGGCTTGGAGGCATGCAGCGCAATGACTTCATGGATCGGGCGCATCAGGTCGGACACCGACATTTGCGAAAATTCCAGCGAGTGCGCCAGGATATTGCGCTCATCCTTGTTGAACTTTTCACCCGGCTGGCTGGTGCGCAGGATCATCTTCAATTCCTCGGTCGAATAATGCGCATCGCCATGGCCGCCCGTGCCGGCCAGGCCCGCGATCCTCAGCACCATGTTGGCGCTCTGGTTCAGCAGCCAGATGGCGGGGTACATGGCCCAGTAAAAGCCATACAGGGGCACCGCGCTCCACAGGCCGACCGTTTCCGGCATGCGGATCGCCAGCGATTTGGGCGCCAGCTCACCCACCACGATGTGCAGGAACGAGATGGTGACGAAGGCGAACACGAATGAAATGCCATGTACCAATTTCGGCGACGTGACGCCAAGCACATGGAACACCGGCTCCAGCAGGGAGGCAAAGGCGGGTTCACCGACCCAGCCCAGGCCCAGCGATGCGAGGGTAATACCTAATTGGCAGGCCGACAGGTAGGCGTCGAGTTCGCCGTGCACCTTGGCCAGGATGCGGCCGCGCAGGCCTTGTGTTTTTGCGATGGCGCGCACGCGGGTGCGGCGCAGTGTGACGATACCGAATTCAGCTGCAACAAAGAAACCGTTCAGCGCGACCAGGAACAGGGCGAGCAGAACGAGCAATAGATTACCCATATGAATCGCATTACGCGACCGTAGTTGAAACCTCTATCTTAGCCGACCCGGCATGCGGCCGGATGCTGTTTTGGCATTTTCTCCGGCGCTGACGCATTTTGGTAAGGCCAATAATAAAAATGGATTGGCCAAAATATTTATTTGGTCAGTCCAAATGTTGTATTTTGGTCAGGCCATATAGACTTTTTATTGTGGAAAACGCATGCTGTCCCCTGGTGCCCGGCCGGCCCAACATCCAACATCCCAAAAAACGAGACAGGAGATAGACGAATGAAGGTTATGCATCTGAAAACGCTGTTGATGACTGCCGCACTGGCAGCCGCCGGGGTTGCGTCGGCCGGGCCGGTCGGTTATGGCGCCGCCACCACCGGCGGCGGCAGTAAAGCCGCCGTCAATGTGGCAACCCTGGCGGAAATGCAGGCGAAAATCGACGCTTACACGGACAACTCGGGCCTGGTGCTGAATTACACCGGCAAGTTCGATTACAGCCAAATTACCGACGTGTGCGCCCAATGGCAAAAACCGGCGCAAACGCTGGAAGTGAAAAACAAGAGCAACATCACGATCCGTGGCGCGGCCGATTCCAGCGCGAACTTCGGCATCCACATTGCGGGCAATGCCCACAACGTCATCGTGCAAAACATGATGATCGGCTTGCTGCAAGGCGGCGAAGCGGCCGATTCGATTTCCATTGAAGGCATGTCGTCCGGCCAGCCCAGCAATATCTGGATCGACCACAACACGATCTTCGCTTCATTGACGTCGTGTCCGGGCGCCGGCGACGCGTCGTTCGACGGTGGCATCGACATGAAAAAAGGCGCGCACCACATCACCGTGTCGTACAACCACGTCTACAACTACCAGAAGGTGGCGCTGAACGGCTATAGCGACAGCGATACCGCCAACGCGAATGCCCGCACCACATACCACAACAACCGCTTTGAAAACGTCAAGGCGCGGTTGCCATTGCAGCGCTTTGGCCAGACCCACATCTTTAACAATTACTTCAACAATGTGGGCACCTCCGGCATCAACGTGCGCATGGGCGGTTTGTCGCTGATTGAAGCGAATTATTTTGAAAACGTGAAAAATCCGGTCACTTCGCGCGACAGCAGCCAGATCGGTTATTGGGAACTGCGCAACAACTACGTCGGTCCCGGCATCACGTGGGACACGCCGAGCGGCGCCGTCAATGCCACCAACTGGGGCACCACGCAATCATATGGCTCGACCGGCTATGCCTACACCGCGATCCCGGCCGCTGATGTGAAAGCCAAAGCCATCGCCACCGCTGGCGCGCGCACCAACCTGGCTGAATAACCCGCGTCGCTTTTCAGACCGGCCATGCCGGCGGCGTCATGCCGCCGGTTTCGATCGCGGGCGTCACGTGACATGGCGCACGCCGGCAAGGCATGCGCCAGCCTTCATGCCAGCCGGTTGCGGAACAGCCAGGCGGCCAGCGGCAACGTGATGGCGGCCATGATGGCCAGTGGCAGTAAATCACCCGCGACCACGCGCAAACCGACTCCCTCCAGGTATACGCGCTGCACCAGGTCGATGGCAAACCGCAGCGGGTTGGCCATGGTCAGCGTTTGCATCAGGGGTGGCATGTTGCGCACCGGCGTCGTCAGTCCGGACAACAGCATCATCGGCATGATCAGCACAAACGTGTACAGCATGGCTTGCTGCATGTTCAGCGACACGGCGGAAATCGACAGCCCGATTCCGACGCTGGCCACGGTAAACAAGGCCAGCCCCGCATACAGCGTGAGCAGGGAGCCGGCCATCGGCACGCGGAACCACAGCAGGGTCACCAGCAAAATAATGGTCGATTGCGCCAGGCCGATCAGCACCGGCGCCAGCGCCTTGCCGGCCATGATTTCCAGCGGCGACATTGGCGTCACCAGCAACTGGTCGAAACTGCCTTGCTCCCGTTCGCGCGCCACCGACAGCGCAGATAACAGCAAGGTTTGCAGCGCCGACAGCGCGGCAATCAGGCCGGGCAGGATATTCCAGCGCGTTTGCAGGTTCGGGTTGTACCACGCCCGCGTTTCAATCACCGTCGGCATGGCGGACGGGCTGACGGAACTCCCATGCCGCGCGCGCCACAGGCGGTTGAATTCCGCCGTGACCGCGCTGACGTGGCCGGCCGCGGCGCCCGCCGTATTGGAATTTCTGCCATCGACAATCAACTGGATCGGCGCCGTCAACCCCGCCTGCAGGCGCCGTTCAAAATCGGGCGCGATGACGATGGCCGCCATCGCGTCATGGGTGGCGATCAGGGGCGCGATTTCCTGCGGGCCGGCCAGGGTGGCGACACGGCGGAACACGCCACCACCCTCGAGGCGCGCAACAAAGTCGATCGCCGCCGCGCCCCGGTCCTGGTCGACCAGCACATAGGGGGCGTCGGCCAGGTCGAACGTGGCGGCATAGCCGAACAACATGCTTTGCACCAGCGCGGGGACGACCAGGATCGCGCGGCTGGCCGGGTCTTTCATGACGGCCAGGAGTTCCTTGTGACACATGTTGGCGATACGGCGCAGCAGCGCGATGAACGTGGCCATGGTCTCTCCTTCAATCGAGTTTCTTGCGCGTGACCGCGCGGGCAATGGCCAGCAAGACCAGCGCATACAAAGTCAGCACCGCGCCATTGCGGACAATCAGCGGCCACACGTTCCCCGCCAGGAACAGCGTCTTGATCAATTCCATGAAATAGGTGGCGGGCAGCACGTTGCCGATGGCGCGGATCACGGCCGGCACGCTGCGCAAGTCAAACAGGAAGCCGGACAGCATCAGCGACGGCATGAAGCTCGACAGCAGCGCCACCTGGCTGGCCAGGAACTGGTTGCGCGTGACCGAGGAAATCACCAGCCCCATGCCGACCGCCACCAGCAGGTACAGCATGGAACTGAGCAGCAGGACCGCCAGCGAGCCTTGCAGCGGGACGTCAAACAGCAAGCGCGCCGCGCACAGGCACAGGACCAGCCCCAGCATGCCGACCATGAAATACGGGATGATCTTGGCCAGCAGGATTTCCACCGGCCGTACCGGTGTCACGAACAGCGCTTCGAGCGTGCCGCGTTCCCATTCGCGGGCCATCACCAGCGCGGTGAGGAAGGCGCCCACCAGTGTCATCACCAGCACGATCAGGCCCGGCACCAGGTACCAGGTGCTGGTATTGGCCGCGTTGAACCACATGCGCTGTTCGATCACGGCCATGCCCACGCCGGGCGCCGCTGAGGTCGCACCGAGCCGCTCCTGCTGGCGCGGCTGGGCCAGCGCGCCGCTCACGTAGCGCGCAATGATGCCTGCGCGGTTGGCGTCCGCGCCATGCAGCAGCAACTGGATGCGCGCATCGCCGGCGGCCTTGCGGCGCGAAAAATCAGCGGGTATGCGCACCACGGCGTCGACCTCGCGCCCGCGCATCAACGTTTCCGCGTCATGCATCGAGGCCAGCACCACGGGCGCGAAGGCATCGGACAACATCAGTCCCGCGACGGCGTCATGCGCGCCTGGCGAGGCGTCTTCCATGACGATGGCGACCGGCGCGTGTTTGACGTCCAGCGAGAGGCCGTAGCCGAAAATCAGGATCAGCGCGATCGGCAGCACGATGCCGATCATCAGGTTGCTCGGATCGCGCAGCAACTGGCGGAATTCCTTGCGGACCAGCGCTTGCAGTCTGTTCCATGCTGGCGCCTTCATGGCTGCTCCTTTTGCCGGTGTTGCCGATGTTGCTCCACGATGGCGATGAAGGCCCGCTCCATGCTACTGGCATGGCCGGCCTGCGCGCGCACGTCGCGCGGCGTGCCCAGCGCGAGCAGGCGACCCGCATCCTGGATCACGATGCGGTCGCAGTATTCCGCTTCTTCCATGAAGTGCGTGGTGACGATGATGGTGACGCCACTGGCCGCCAGCGCGGTGATGCGGCGCCAGAAATCGAGCCGCGCCAGCGGATCGGCGCCGCTGGTGGGTTCGTCGAGGAACAGGATGTCCGGCCCGTGCAGCAAGCCCACCGCCATCGCCAGGCGTTGCTTGAAGCCGCCCGGCAGCTGGCCGCCGGGTACGTCTTCGTGGCCGTTAAGCTGGAACTGGCGCAGCATGGCGGCGGTGCGGTCGCGCAGCAGGCTGCCGTTGAGGCCATAGGCGCCGCCAAAGAAGCGCATGTTTTCCGCCACCGTCAGGTTGCCGTACAGGGAAAATTTTTGCGACACATAGCCAACCTTGCGGCGGGCTTCGGCGCGGGCGTGGCGCAAGTTGACGCCCGCCACCTTCAGCGTGCCACTGGTGGCGGGCAGCAGGCCGCACAGCATGCGGAAAGTGGTGGTTTTGCCGGCGCCGTTCGGACCCAGCAAACCAAAGATTTCACCGCGCCGCACGTCAAAGGTGGTGCTGGCGACGGCGGTGAAGTCGCCGAACTTGCGGACCAGGTCATGGACTTCGATGACCGGTGCGTGGTCTGACGCCGCCGCCGGTGCCTGGCTGACGGAGCCGTCACCGGTGTGCGCTGCCGATCCGGCGGTCGCTTCGGTGGCCAAGCCGAATTTCAGGCTGAATTTCAGGCCGCACGCATGCGCCAGGCGGGAGAGCCAGCCGGCGCCGCTGGCGGTGTGGACGTGGGCCGGGCCCGCCGCGTCCGCGCCGAGGGCCGGCTCCTGTGCTGCCATGCCGCGTAGGATCAGCATGAAGCCGTCTTCCAGCCGCGCCGGTACCGGCGCCGTGTGTGCGCCGTCGAGCAGCGCGGCCACGGCGTCCGCCGGGACGCCGGGCTGCAGCATATAGCGCACCTTGCCGCCTTCCGGCACCGCGTCGGCCACCAGCGCGCGTGCATCGAGCAGGCGCGCCTGCAAGGCGCGGGCGGGCTCGCCGTCCGGCGGCACAGCCAGGTGGCACAGGCCGTCGGCCCTGGCGCGCAACCGTGCGGGCGCGCCGCTCGCCCGCACTTGCCCTTCGTGCAGCACGCAGACGTGCGCGCAGCGTTCCGCTTCATCCATGTAGGACGTGCTGACCAGCACCGTCAATCCCTGCGTGGTGACCAGTTGCTGCACGATGTCCCACAGCTCGCGCCGCGACAAGGGATCGACGCCGACGGTTGGTTCATCGAGCAGCAATAATTCCGGCGAGCGTACCAGGGTGCAGGCCAGTCCCAGTTTTTGCTTCATGCCGCCGGACAGCTTGCCCGCAGGGCGGTCCGTAAAGCGCTGCAAGTCCGTCATGTGCAGCAGTTGCGCATAGCGTTCGCGCCGCACATCGGGCGGCACGCCGTGCAAGTTGGCATACAGGTCGAGGTTTTCCTGCACGCTCAAATCTTCATACAGGCCGAAACGCTGCGGCATGTAGCCGATGCGTTCCTGGATCTGTTGCGGATCGCGCCGGGTATCGATGCCCAGCACGTGCAATGATCCCTGCTCCGGCGTCATCAAACCGGCCGCCATGCGCAGCAGGGTGGTTTTGCCGGCGCCGTCGGGGCCGACCAGCGCCGTCAGCGCTCCCGGTGCCACCGACAGCGACACCCCGCGCAGCGCATGCGTGACCGGGCCGCCGTGTTTGGGCGTGAAGGACTTGTGCAGGTTGTCGCCGTGCAGGGAGGGCAGGGTGGTCATGATGATGCCGGTGCGAGGGCTTAGCGGTTTGCCGAAGCCGTGCCGGCCACAGCCCCGTCACGCGTCAGCCGCACTGTTGCCGGCATACCGAGCCGCAGCCGGTCTTCCCGGTCTTCCGCCAGCACCCGCACTTCATACACCAGCGAGGTGCGCAATTCTTCCGTTTGCACGGTCTTGGGCGTGAATTCCGCCACCGACGATACATAGCCGACCCGTCCCGCGATGGCTTTGCCGGGCAGGCTGTCGATGGCGATGGCGGCGGCCACGCCGGGCTTGATCCAGGCCAGGTCGGTTTCGCCGACATAGGCGCGCACCCATTTCGGGTCGGTGATGGCCAGTGTGTAGACCGGCCGCTGCGGCGACGCCATCTCACCCGCTTCCATCAAGCGGGCCCGCACCACGCCGGCTTGCGGCGCGACCAGCGTGCTGTCGGACAGTTGATGCTCCAGCAGCGCGATATCGGCGCGGGCGGCATCCACCTGTGCCTGGGCCTGGGCGATGTCTTCCCTGCGTGGCCCGGTTTGCACCAGTTCCTGCGCCTTGCGCGCGCCGTCCACCTGCGCCTGCGTGGCCTTGCGGCGGGCGGCGGCCTGGTCAATATCCTGCTGGCTGACCGCGCCAGCCATTTGCCGCTGTAACGAGGTCAGGCGGTTCAACTGCTGTTGCGCGAATTCCGCTTCCGCCTGTGCCGCCGCCGTGTGGGCGCGCGCCTGCGCGACTTCTTCCGGGCGGCTGCCGGTTTGCAGCCGCCGCAACGCCTGCAGCCGGTTTTCCGATTGCGCGCGGGCTTGCTGCAATTTCAATTCCAGCGTCCTGGTATCGAGCTTGCCAAGCACCTGCCCGGCGCGCACGTGATCGCCTTCCTGCACCGCCAGGCTGGCGATGCGCTCGGCGCCATTGAAGGCCAGCGACACTTGCCGCACATCCACATTGCCATATAAAACCAGCGGCCCGGCGCCGGGAACGGGGCGGGTGAAATGCCAGCCAGCCCAGCTGGCGGCGGCAATCAGCAGCACGGTGGCGGCAATAATGGGTTTCTTGTTCATGTTGCAATCCTTGGACATATGGAGATCGGCGGCTGAAAATATTTTACATCAAATTTAAATTTGAATTTAAATTTCATCGAATCCAGTGCCGTGTCCTACAATGTTCGCCATGACCTCATCCCGTGCCCCGACCAAACCCGCCACCGCGCCCGGCCGCGCCGCCCGTTCGGATGGCGACGCCACCCGCCAGCACATCCTCGATATCGCCGGCCTGGTCTTCGCCGAGCGAGGCTATGCGGACGCCACCAGCAAGGAAATCTGCGCCCGCGCGGAAGTAAACATGGCTTCGGTAAATTACCACTTTGGCAGCCGTGGCGGGTTGTATGAAGCGGTGCTGGTGGAAGCCCACCACCATTTGCTGCAGCCGGAAGCCATGCTGGCGATTGCCCAGGCACAAGGCGATCCGCGCGACAAGCTGCGCGCGGTGCTGGGCCGTATCGTTGAACATGTGACCGGCCCGCGCGCACACTGGGGCAGCCGGGTGGTGGTGCGGGAATTGCTGTCGCCGACCGAACATGCGCCGGTGCTGGTGCACCAGGCGATTGCGCCCAAGGCGAAAATCCTGCTGGGCATCGCCAGTGACATCCTCGGGCTGCCGATGACGCACCCGGGCTTGCAGCGGGCGCTGTTTTTCATGATGTCGCCGTGCCTGGCGATGCTGATGTTGCCGCGCGAAGTGCGTACCGGAGTGCTGCCGGCGATCGCCACGGATGCGGAGGCTTTGCTGGACGATTTGCTGACGTATGTGCTGGCGGGATTTGAGGCGATTGCGCGGCGTTACCGCGACTAAGGATGTGAGCTATGCGGTAGTTGGCGCGGCGATCAATCCGTGCCGTTGCGCCAGCGAGTGATTGAGTACAGCGACGGTTTGCGCACCCAATGCCAAGCTTTTTGCAAAGACGGCCAGTTTCTGGTTGAGGGCATGCTGAATGGGTGGCAGCCAGTCTTCGCGATGGCCGTTGATGACCAGGATGAACTTGATGGAGATGGCTTGAAGATGAATGGCTTGAAAAGCTTTGGATAACTCGTCTGTATTTGTATGGCGCTTCAATATGGCTGCCAATAGTATCTGCAGGGTGTTGGTCATTTTTTGTGCAATATCCGCTATGAACGTATCGAAGCCTGGAAGCGTTCCTGGTCTTGGGGAACTGGATTTCGCCTCTACGAGCCAAAGGGCTTGACCCTTCCTGCTTTCGCGTAATAACGCAAATTCTCCAATTTGTAAGCCTTCACCCAGGCCAGCGTACAGCGCACTCTTTTCAATATAAAAGCAATGTCCTTCCGGGTAAGGACCGAAAGACATTCCTGATTCTTCGATAACCTCGTTCATGCCAGCGTTTGTGAAACTTCTTCGCGATACAGTTCAACCGATTCGGCGATGATCGGATTGTCGGGCATCCCGGCTTTTAAATCCGCTTGCTGCCAAGTGTTGTCCACTGCCGAGAGCAAAGGAATGGACATGGAATGCTCCTGGGCAATAAGGTATAGCTTCTTGATGACAAAGTACGAGTGCGTCGCGATAAAGAATTGGATACCTTGCGATGCCAAGGCGGCGACGATATCCAGTAACTGGACGATTGCGGCCGGATGTAGTGCAGACTCAGGTTCGTCAATGAAAATGACTGATTCCGGTGAGAGGAAGCGATTGCCTAGCAGAGTGTCGAGGATGGCAATCTTTTTCACACCTTCTGCCGTTACCCCGATATTGAAGCGCTGATTGCCCTTTTTGAATTGCCAACGGTTGGCGTTCTCATCAAACTCAATTTTCCCATCCAGCATCGATTCCAGGTGAAAGCGGGCGTCGGCAAAGGTCTTATAGTTTATGCCGCGCTTGGTGGGGATGCGCAATGCTTTCACAAGGTCATAATAGGTATCGTCAAATCCAAACACCTTTTCTTGCTCGCGGGACGTGAGGATTATGTGCTGAAGTGAAAGAACTTCCTTTGGAGGTAAGAAAATCGAATTGCTTTCTCTTGGTGTCACATGATTTTCAACGAACGAAATGTTCTTGGTCGTGCCTGGACCGAAGCTGTAGTGAAAATGCTGGTTGTCGACACCCATGTGGCATGCTAGTGGTGCGTCGGCACCTTTGGAAACCAAGTCACCAATCTTATCTGCCTGAAAGGTCCAATAAAGCTTTTCGGCCAGAATTTCGGCGGCGGTGCGTGGTTCATTGCCGCGTTTGTATTCTTCCAGCGCACGCATCCCGCAGTACAGCGCCTTTAACAGAAAAGTTTTGCCGCTACTATTCTTACCGATGATGAGATTGATGCCTTGCAGATTGGCCCAATTCAATTGGTGCAAGGGGCCAAAATTCTGCATGACAACGTGATTGAGCATAGATTCTCCTGCTCCCCCGGCGTCAGAATAGTTGTCGCGTCATCTGAATAATCAAAACCATACCGGGGGCGGGCAAGAGAAAGCAAGTGAAGCAGTATTCAGCAGAACGGAAAGAAGCGCTGCTACGGCAGATGATGCCA
>Ga0307408_100003334_pt1 | contig 11027 bp, 8 predicted proteins | sample 322Cmetagenome_FD_202116 | JGI IMG/M metagenome (GOLD analysis project Ga0307408, IMG submission 202116) | Maize rhizosphere microbial communities from greenhouse at UC Davis, California, United States - 322HYB-C-3 | ecosystem: Host-associated > Plants > Roots > Rhizosphere > Soil | place: USA... | reverse complement strand
TCTCCGGTCTGGTCGAGTTTGTGGTTGCGCACGGTGAGCTGGGTGATCTTGGTATCGCCCTGGGTCACGCACCGCTGATCACCAGCTTGAAGCCAGGTCCGATTACTCTGACCAAGCAGGGCGGGGACAGGGAGGTGTTCTACATCTCCGGTGGTTTCCTCGAGGTTCAGCCGAACATGGTCAAGGTTCTTGCCGACACCGTGCAGCGTGCTGCCGACCTGGACGAAGCCTCTGCTCAGGAGGCCGTCAAGGCCGCCGAGAAGGCTCTGCATGAAAAAGGCGCGGACTTCGATTACGGTTCTGCTGCCGCACGTCTGGCCGAGGCCGCAGCCCAGCTGCGTACCGTCCAGCAGATCCGCAAGAAGTTCGGCGGCTAAGCCGTCTGCTTTCTGTGCGATTGATTAAAAAGGGTAGCCTCGGCTACCCTTTTTCTTTTTCCGATACTCATCATCTGGTCGCAGCCGCTGACCACCCAGGATTGGTAGCCAGTCATGTCTCTCGAAATCGTTATTCTCGCGGCCGGTCAGGGCACCCGCATGCGTTCGGCGCTGCCCAAGGTGTTGCATCCGGTCGCCGGCAATTCCATGCTCGGTCATGTTATCCACAGCGCGCGGCAACTTGATCCACAGCGCATCCATGTGGTGATCGGCCATGGTGCCGATGCGGTGCGTGAGCGCCTGGCGGCGGATGACCTGAATTTTGTGCTGCAAGACAAGCAACTAGGCACCGGCCATGCGGTGGCCCAGGCTGTACCGTTCATAACGGCTGACACGGTATTGATTCTCTACGGTGACGTGCCGCTGATCGAGGTCGAAACGTTGCAGCGCTTGCTCAAGCATGTCGCGCCACGGCAGCTAGGTCTGTTGACGGTCGAGCTGGTTGATCCGACTGGCTACGGCCGCATCGTGCGCAACGCAGAAGGCCAGGTCACGGCGATCGTCGAGCAGAAGGACGCCAACGAAGCCCAGCGCGCCATCACCGAAGGCAACACCGGGATTCTCGCCGTGCCGGCTGAGCGGCTGGGTGACTGGATGAGTCGCTTGTCGAACAACAATGCCCAAGGCGAGTACTACCTGACCGACGTGATCGCCATGGCCGTTGCCGATGGACTGGTGGTCGCCACCGAGCAGCCGCTCGATGCCATGGAAGTACAAGGCGCCAATGACCGCCGGCAACTGGCCGAGCTGGAGCGCCACTATCAATTGCGTGCTGCCCGTCGATTGATGGCCCAAGGTGTGACCCTGCGCGATCCGTCCCGTTTTGACGTACGTGGTGAAGTCAGCGCGGGACGCGACGTGGTCATCGACATCAATGTCATTCTCGAAGGCAAGGTCGTCATCGAAGACGACGTGGTCATCGGCCCGAACTGCGTCATCAAGGACAGCACCCTGCGCAAAGGCGTGGTGGTCAAGGCCAACAGCCACCTTGACGGCGCGGTCATGGGAGAGGGCAGCGATGCTGGTCCGTTTGCCCGCCTGCGTCCCGGTACCGTGTTGGAAGCCCGGGCGCATGTGGGTAACTTCGTCGAGCTGAAGAATGCGCACTTGGGCGAAGGCGCCAAGGCCGGCCACCTGACCTACCTGGGTGACGCGGAAGTCGGCGCCCGCACCAACATTGGCGCGGGGACCATCACTTGCAATTACGACGGCGCCAACAAGTGGAAAACCGTTTTGGGTGAAGATGTGTTCATTGGTTCCAACAACTCCCTGGTGGCGCCTGTGGATATCTCCAGCGGTGCAACCACGGCAGCCGGTTCGACCTTGACCCAAAATGTGGATAAAGGCCAATTGGCAGTCGGACGCGCCCGTCAGCGCAACATCGACGGCTGGAAGCGGCCGGAAAAGATCAAGAAGCCCTAAACTTATCCACAACCTCCTGTGGGAGCGAGCTTGCTCGCGATAGCGGTGTATCAGGTAAAGCAGCTTTGCCTGACCTGGCCCCTTCGCGAGCAAGCTCGCTCCCACAGTGATTTAGGGAGTTTCTGAATTTTTCTCCGGGCGCCTTGACGATATCGCTTCAATGGGTTTTGATTGCTTACGTTATCTTTCGAATCGAAACTTAAGCCGCCATGTCAAAGCGCAATACACCACAGCGTCGCCACAACATCCTCGCCTTGCTTCAGGAGCAGGGCGAAGTCAGCGTGGACGAACTGGCCAAGCGCTTCGAAACCTCCGAAGTTACGATTCGCAAGGATCTAGCCGCGCTGGAAACCAACGGCCTGCTGCTGCGTCGCTACGGTGGCGCGGTGCCGATGCCCCAGGAGTTGGTGGCCGATAGCGCCCAGACCGTGTCCAAATACAAACAAGCCATCGCCCGGGCCGCGGTCAAGCGGATCCGCGAGCATGCGCGCATCATCATCGACAGTGGCAGCACCACTGCCGCCATGATCCCTCAGCTTGGCAATCAGCCGGGGCTGGTGGTGATGACCAATTCCCTGCATGTCGCCAACGCCTTGAGCGAACTGGAGCACGAGCCGGTGCTGTTGATGACAGGTGGCACCTGGGATCCGCATTCGGAATCGTTCCAAGGCCAAGTCGCTGAGCAAGTGCTGCGCTCCTATGACTTCGACCAGTTGTTCATCGGTGCCGACGGCATCGATCTGGCGCGTGGCACAACCACCTTCAACGAACTGCTGGGCCTGAGCCGTGTAATGGCTGAGGTCGCGCGCGAAGTGATCGTGATGGTGGAGGCCGACAAGATCGGCCGCAAGATCCCCAATCTGGAACTGCCGTGGAGCAGCGTCCATACCTTAATTACCGATGATCGCCTGCCCGTGGAGGCACGCGATCAGATCCAGGCCCGCGGCATCAATGTCATCTGCGCGTCTGTCAGCCAGGAGAAATAGCATGTGTGGAATTGTCGGCGCCGTTGCTGAACGCAACATCACGGCCATCCTGCTTGAAGGCCTCAAGCGTCTCGAATATCGCGGCTACGACAGTGCCGGCGTGGCGGTGTTCACCAATGATGAGACGCTCGAGCGTGTGCGTCGTCCGGGCAAGGTGAGTGAGCTGGAACGAGCGTTGGATGCCGAGCCGTTGATCGGTCGCCTGGGCATCGCCCACACCCGCTGGGCCACCCATGGCGCGCCGTGCGAGCGTAACGCCCATCCGCATTTTTCCGGCGACCTGGCGGTGGTTCACAACGGCATCATCGAGAATTATGAAGCCTTGCGCGAACAGCTCAAGGCGCTCGGCTATGTGTTCACCTCGGACACCGACACCGAAGTCATCGCCCATTTGCTCACCCACAAGCTCAAGGATCTGGCGGACCTGACCGTGGCGCTCAAGGCCACGGTCAAGGAACTCCATGGTGCTTATGGCCTGGCGGTGATCAGCGCAAAACAACCGGATCGCCTGGTCGCGGCCCGCAGCGGCAGCCCGCTGGTCATCGGCCTGGGCCTTGGCGAAAACTTCCTGGCCTCCGACCAACTGGCGCTGCGCCAGGTCACTGACCGCTTCATGTACCTGGAAGAAGGCGATATCGCCGAGATTCGCCGCGACAGCGTGCAGATCTGGGACCTGAATGGCAAAAACGTCGAGCGTGAAACCGTCCAGTACCGCGACGGCGCCGAAGCCGCCGACAAGGGTGAATTCCGCCATTACATGCTCAAGGAAATCCATGAGCAGCCGGCCGTTGTGCAGCGCACCCTCGAAGGTCGCCTGAGCCAGGATCAAGTGCTGGTCCAGGCCTTCGGCCCGCAGGCTGCCGAGCTGTTCGCCAAGGTCCGCAACGTGCAGATCGTTGCCTGCGGCACCAGCTATCACGCCGGCATGGTCGCGCGTTACTGGCTCGAGGAACTGGCGGGTATCCCGTGCCAGGTCGAAGTCGCCAGTGAGTTCCGCTACCGCAAGGTGGTGGTGCAGCCCGATACCCTGTTCGTGACCATTTCCCAGTCCGGCGAAACCGCCGACACCCTGGCTGCCCTGCGCAACGCCAAGGAATTGGGTTTCCTCGCCAGCCTCGCAATCTGCAACGTCGGTATCAGCTCGCTGGTGCGTGAGTCCGACCTGACGCTGCTGACCCAGGCCGGTCGTGAGATTGGCGTGGCGTCGACCAAGGCGTTCACCACGCAATTGGTGGGCCTGCTGTTGCTGACCCTGTCCCTGGGCCAGGTACGCGGCACGCTGGCGGAGGGCGTCGAGGCCAAGCTGGTAGAAGAATTGCGCCGCTTGCCGGCCCGCCTGGGCGAAGCCTTGGCGATGGACAGCACCGTGGAGAAAATCGCCGAGCTGTTCGCCGAGAAGAATCACACCCTGTTCCTGGGCCGTGGCGCGCAATTCCCAGTGGCGATGGAAGGGGCGTTGAAGCTCAAGGAAATCTCCTACATTCACGCCGAGGCCTACCCGGCGGGTGAACTCAAGCACGGCCCGCTTGCGCTTGTGGATAACGACATGCCGGTCGTCACCGTGGCGCCGAACAACGAGCTGTTGGAAAAGCTCAAGTCCAACCTGCAGGAAGTGCGCGCCCGTGGCGGCCAATTGGTGGTTTTCGCGGACGAGAAGGCGGGCATGACCAATGGCGAGGGAACCCATGTGGTGCACATGCCACATATCCACGACATCCTGTCGCCGATTCTTTACACGATCCCGCTGCAGTTGTTGTCCTACTACGTGGCTGTGCTCAAGGGCACCGACGTGGACCAGCCGCGTAACCTGGCAAAATCGGTAACGGTTGAATAACGGCGTCGCGCGCGGGCACAGACGCTCAACCTGACGGTTGGCGCCTGGCCCACTGACCAAACTAACCCCCTGAATTCCGGGGGTTTTTTATGGCCGCGAGAAAATGGGTTTCGCCGTTTGGATCAGCAAGGAAATCCGAATTCGAGCTTTTTACTCAACCCTGTTCGTCGTATTCACGGTGAGTCGCGGAATAACTGCGTTGACAACATGGGGTAGAGGTGATGATATCCAGTCATACGACAACGTATGACATCAAAATAATAAAAACTAAAAGGTGCAGCCATGTCTCCTGCATTTGCCACCCAGAGAGTATGCAGTCCTCCGGTCCCACGCTTTAACGCCGTGCGCCGAGTACCTTCTTTCTTATCCGAGGAGTCCCGAGCGGGCTCACAGCTTCTACCGAACGCCTCGCTTCCCACACCCAAGCACTTTCGCCTGTCCCATCAGGCGTTACCACCGGGCGTGTCCGTTTCTCGTTCAGCTTCAATCCCCCAATGAATGGCAGCACCCGGAGAACAATAATGAAGAAAACACTCTGCGCCTCTTTGATCGCCTCGTTTCTGAGCCTCACCGCCGGCACCGCAATGGCCGCCGACGCCAGCAACTGGCCAAGCCGTCCGGTGCAAGTGGTGGTGATCGCCAACGCCGGCGGTGACACCGATTTCAACGCACGGATGATGGCCAAGTACTTCACCAAGGTCACCGGCAAGACCATGGTCGTCACCAACATGGCCGGTGGGGGCGGGACGATTGCCGCCGATGCGGTCAAGAGCGCGGCGCCGGACGGCAATACCATTCTGTTTACTCACACCGGCCAATTGATCGTCAACGAGGTCGCGGGGCTGTCCGAAGACCGTTTCGATGCGTTCGATATCTCCTGCATCGCCGGCGTCGACAAAGGCGCGGTGTTCGTCTCGGCGAAAAGCTCGGGTATCGACACCCTCGACCAATTGGTCGAGAAGGCCAAGGCCAAGCCCGGCACCATTACCTACGGCACCGAGATGGGCAACTTCTCGCACCTGCAAGGCTTGATGTTCGAGAAGCTCGCCGGCGTGAAACTGAAAATGGTCGACAGCGGCACCGTGTCCGAAAAAATCGTCGCCTTGCTGGGCAAGCGCATCGATCTGGGCGCCATCAGCTATGGCTCGGTCCAGGACTACATCTCCAGCGGCAAGATGAGCGCCCTGGGCCAGCCCAACGCCGAACGCAACGCGCTGCTGGGCAACGTCAAGACCTTCAAGGAGCAAGGCGTCGACCTGGTCCTGGACAAGCCTTACGTCGTCGCTTTCCCGAAAGGCACCGACCCGGCCATCGTCAAGAAAATGGCCGATACCATGAAGAAAATCACCGAAGAGCCGGAATACGCCGAGGAGCTGAAGAAGTCGTTCAAGCAGCCGGTCAGCTTCCAGGGCACCGAAGAAGCCATCGCCACGTTGAACAAAACCCGCGACAACTTCATGCAGTTCAAGGACGAGATGCGTAAAGCCAAATAATTTTGCGTAACGGTTCGGGCGCGTGCCGCGCTGGCAAGCGTCCGAACCCCGTCCTTACCCGCTAAAGGAGCCTGTATGGAATCCTACAAGAGAAACGAGCTGATCGCCGGCCTGGCCATGCTCGGCGCCGGCGTGGCGTATCTGGTCCTGACCATGAACCTGCCGCGTCGTGGAACGATCGATGCCGCGTTTGTGCCTTGGGTGCTCGCCGTCTCGTTGTGCCTGTTGGGCGCATTGCAATTGTGGATGTGGCGAAAGCTGCCGGATAAACGCGCCGAACCCGCAGAAAAGCCAGAGGCGATTGATTACCCAACCGTGTTCAAAACCCTGGCATTGGTGCTGCTTTACACGGCGCTGATGGAGCCGGTGGGTTTCCTGATCACGACCGCGCTCTATCTGTATGTCCAGTTCATCGTGTTGACCCCTGCGGAACAGAAGGTCAAGCACCTGCGCTACGCGTTGATCGCTGTCGTCTCGGCGGTCCTGATTTTCTACATCTTTCGCCATGGCTTCGACTTGCTCCTGCCTGTCGGTTTATTGGATTTCTAGGGGACGGCCATGATTGAACTCATGCAAACAGGCTTCGCAGCCGTACTGACACCCTACGTCTTTCTCCTGATTACCCTCGGCGTTGCGGTGGGGATCGTTTTCGGTGCGGTGCCCGGGCTCTCGGCCACCATGGCGATCGCGTTGTGCTTGCCACTGACGTATTCGATGGGACCCGGCCCTGGCCTGGCGTTGCTGGTGGCGTTGTTCGTCGGCGCCACCTCGGGAGGGCTGATATCGGCGATATTGCTCAACATACCGGGTACGCCGGCCTCCATCGCGACGACGTTCGATGGCTGGCCGCTGATGAAACAAGGCCATGGCGTCAAGGCCCTTGGCATTGGCGTGGTGTTCTCGTTTCTCGGCACAATCTTCAGTATCGCCGCGCTGATGTTCATCGCCCCGATTCTGGCGGAACTGGCCCTGAGCTTTGGCCCGCACGAATACTTCTCCATCGCGATTTTCTCGCTGACGTTGATCGCCACGCTGTCCACCGGCTCGCTGGTCAAAGGCTTGTTTGCCGGTGCCCTGGGTTTTGCCTTCTCCACCGTGGGTATCGCCCCGGTCGAAGCGATCCGTCGTTTTACCTTTGACCTGCCGAGCCTCAACGGCGGCTTCGCCATGCTGACCGTGATGATCGGTATGTTCGCGGTTGCCGAAGTGCTGAAGTTCGCCGAGAGCGCGCGCCTGAGCCACCGGGCCAAACCCCAGCACGTCAGCATGAAAGGCGTGAAAGGTTTTGGTTTCTCGATGAAAGAGTTTGTCGGCCAGTTGCCCAATGCCACCCGTTCTTCGTTGATCGGCCTGGGCATTGGCATCTTGCCCGGCATCGGTGCCGGTACGTCGAATATCGTCTCTTACATCGTGGCGAAGAAACGCTCCAAGACACCCGAGGAGTTCGGCAAAGGCAAGATCGACGGCGTGGTCGCCAGCGAGACGGCAAACAACGCTGGCATCGGCGGCGCGATGATTCCTTTGCTGACGCTCGGCATTCCCGGCGATACCACCACGGCGGTCATGCTCGGTGGCTTCATGATCCACGGCATCCAGCCCGGCCCCCTGCTGTTCATCAGCCAGGCGCCACTGGTCTACACGATCTTCGCCGCGCTGATCCTCGCTTCCGTGCTGATGCTGGTGCTGGAGTTCTACGGCCTGCGCATGTTCATCAAGTTGCTCGCGGTGCCCAAGCACATCTTGCTGCCAATTATCCTGGTGCTTTGCGTGGTCGGCGCCTTTGGCCTGAACAGCCGGATCTTCGATGTCTGGGCGGTGCTGCTGTTTGGCTTGCTGGGGTATGGGTTCGTCAAAAGCGGTCTGCCGATCGCACCGTTCATCATCGGTTTCATTCTCGGCCCGATGGCTGAAACCAACTTGCGCCGAGGCCTGATGCTGTCCGATGGCAACTTCGGCGGCTTCCTGACCAACCCCATCTCGGCGGGCTTCCTCATCCTGGCCGCCGCGTCCATTTCCTGGCATCTGGTGACGGTCATTCGCAACCGCAAAAGTGCTGCGATTGAACTGATGCGCAGCTAGCCCACCGCATTGGCTGCTGCAACGCGCGCCCGTGTTGCAGCCTTGGCCTTGGGCTGTCAGTGAGCGAGCTGGACGCCCGGCCAGCCAGGGTTCGGGCGGCTTCTGTAACGGTTGAGGAGAGAGGGATGTCTTCGTTGAACGATGAAGTGTTCCAGCGCATCGAGCGGGTGGTCGGGCAGGCAGGATGGGTGCGCGACCCCCAGCTGATGCAAGGCTATCTGACGGACTGGCGTAACGCCTATCAAGGCCAGGCCGCCTTGGTGGTGCGCCCGGCCACCACCGAAGAAGTGGCCGAGGTTGTTCGGATCTGCCACGACGCCCAGATTGCCTTGGTACCGCAGGGCGGCAACACCGGGCTATGTGGCGGCTCGATCCCCGATGCCTCTGGCAACCAAGTGGTGTTGTCCTTGACCCGGATGAAGCGCATCCGCGACATCGACCTGGCCAATGAAACCATTACGGTAGAGGCGGGGGTGATCCTGCGGCAGCTACAGGACGCCGCCAGCCAGGCCGGACGTTTGTTTCCGCTGTCGTTGGGGGCGGAGGGCAGTTGCACGGTGGGCGGCAATCTGGCGACCAACGCCGGCGGCACGGCTGTGCTGCGTTACGGCAACATGCGTGAGCTGACCCTAGGCCTGGAAGTGGTGCTGCCGGACGGTCGCGTCTGGAACGGTTTGCGGGGCTTGCGCAAAGACAACACCGGCTACGATCTCAAGCATTTGTTCATTGGCTCGGAGGGCACGCTGGGTATCATCACCGCTGCGGTATTGAAATTGTTCCCGGCGACCCACAGCACGGCGACCGCCTGGGTCGCGCTGCCTTCGCCTCAAGCGGCGGTGGACTTGATCGGCCATGTGCGCAGCCTGTGCGCTGATCGCCTGACAGGCTTCGAGATGATGTCGCGCCAGAGCCTGGATTTCGTCCTGGACCATGTGGCCGGCTGCACTGACCCTCTGGAAGCGAAACATCCTTGGTACGCCTTGATTGAACTGCGCGACACGGTCCCCGACGCCTCCTTGGCTCCGTTGCTGGAAAATGGCCTGGCCCATGCTTTCGAGCTTGGTTGGGTCATCGACGCGGTATTGGCCGGCAGCCAGGCACAGGCCGCGGCGCTGTGGGCGCTGCGCGAAGGCATTTCCGAAGCACAGAACCATGAAGGCCCCAGCCTCAAGCATGACATCAGCGTGCCCGTGAGCCGCATACCGGAGTTCATCGAGCGCACCGACCGCGCGCTGCAACAGGACTTTCCGGGCGTGCGCATCGTTTCTTATGGCCACATGGGCGACGGCAATCTGCACTACAACATCAGCAAGCCGATCGGCGACGCGGACGCCTCGTTCAAGGCGCGGGAACAGGCGATCATGCAGGTCATCTACCGGATGACGAGCACCTTCAACGGCAGCATCAGCGCCGAGCATGGCCTTGGGCAAGCCAAGCCTGAGGCGGCGGTTCGCTTCAAGGACCCGCTGGAGATCGAGTTGATGCGTGCTATCAAGCGCACGCTGGACCCGGCGGGGCTGATGAATCCGGGTAAGGTCTTTACTGCCGGGCTGGAGTGACTGAAGGTATTTCTCGATTATTCCCGCAATTATTAAAAAATAGTTTCATATGCTGCTGTGGATCAGCAGCAACGCAAACCACGAAGAAACTGGCGCAGTATTCACGCTTGCGCGCTAAGCGCTACTCCAGAAAACACCGGTCAAAAAGATAAACGCTGGCCGGTTTGAGATTTTCCACCGTGCGTTGCGGGCGGCCGCCTTCGCCGGCTTTTTTGCGGCCGGTTTCCTGCAGATAACCCGCCTCGGTCATTTTCAGCAGACGCTGGCGCATGCTGGTCTTGAGCACCGGACGACCGAGTACCACGGAGAAAATATCCACCGCTTCCGGCGCGCTGAATTCCGGGCCCAGGAACATCAACGGCAGGCTGCTGTAGAGGGCTTTGGACAGCAACCGTTCCTGGACCGCCGCCACCAGGCTGTTGTGGTCGAAAGGGAGTTTGATCGAGGCGTCTGCGACATCCTTGAGGGGAAAGAATCCCTGGTGTTCGGCGAGCTGGACCGTGTCGCTGAGAATCGCCAGGTAGAACGTCGAGGACGACCAGCAGCGCGGATCGCGGAACGCGTCGCCGACGGTGCCGACCTGTTCGATCCAGGCCAGCGGCATGCCGACCTTGCTTGAATTGCGCAGGCGCTCCACAGCGTCGTTCAGCGTGAGATCTTCGACGTCCCCATTGACCACGATCCCGGGCAACGCCCAATGGCCGGCGAACGGCTCGGCTTCCCGTCGGTTCAGGAGGATTTCCAGCGCCTGGGTCTCCCGGCAGAAGCGCAGCACACAAAGGTCGATGGTGTGCAGATAACCGCGCGCGGCGGCTGGGCTAGTGGGCATGTCGATTTCCGTGGGTAGCGTAAAGGTCATAGTTTAACGGGTTCATGCCCGGAGCCATCCAGTGGGTGGGCAGCGGCTTGCCCAAGGCCAGTCGTTCGCGAACCACCGTGCTGCGCACGTGGATCTTTTCCTCCACGCGAAGAATGGAAAAGCGCTCCAGCAATTCCTCACCTCGATAGAACGTCGGCAGCAAATCGGCGACATCCTGGCCCACCACCAACGCGATCCGCTTGCCGTCCAGAGCCAGGCTGTCGGCGAGGTGGGCGAGCAGGGTGTAGCTGTAGATGGCGCCTTCAACGCCACGGGCCACGACCTGTTCCACCCGGCTTGCGCGCACTTCGGCGCGGCACAGTGGTTGCACCTTTTCGACGATCGACTCCAGCCAGTT
>Ga0307408_100003333_pt1 | contig 11030 bp, 6 predicted proteins | sample 322Cmetagenome_FD_202116 | JGI IMG/M metagenome (GOLD analysis project Ga0307408, IMG submission 202116) | Maize rhizosphere microbial communities from greenhouse at UC Davis, California, United States - 322HYB-C-3 | ecosystem: Host-associated > Plants > Roots > Rhizosphere > Soil | place: USA... | reverse complement strand
CTTTCCTGATCTCTTTAGTTGTCATTCTCAATATTTTGAAGGTGCAAAGTTAATATTAGATATGAGATTGGGGAATACAGATTGGAGATTAGTGGAGAGGATTGACAATGGTGATTAAAGGTTGAAGATTAGGATCTTGCCTTGATCAGTTAATACCAGGAAGTTAGCCTGCAGTAAGCCTTTTTCTTTATCAGAACGAATGAAACTTGCAGCACATTTTTCCATAATGTGACTTTATTCAACAGCATTGCTTTTTACTTTACAAGCTAAAAAGCTAAAAATCAAACACTTAAACAAAGTAAGCTTTTTTTGGCACCGTATTGAACTAAGGTATATCAAAAAGGATACAACGTTTAGAATCGGGGAAAATAAACAAAAAAAAAGTTCTGAGAGGCAGCCTTGGTTTTGGAAAAAAACTTTATCCGAATAGCTAACAAAATCTGCAACCTCAATTTAAGTGTCTATATGTTTTGGCCTTGTGATAAATTTCACAAGGCCTTTTTATTTTATGAGTAACAAATTGCTGATGTTTTATTCAAAGTGGTAGTTTTCTTAATATTATTTGCTGAACAACCATGATGAGCCTCATTGCAATCTTTATTCTTACCAGCGTTATTCAAAGCTTTATTCAGAGAGTCGCCCTAATCCGATACTAATTAGATTTACAAATCATGAAAAAGATTCTCATCACAAATATCGTGTTGCTTATCACCTTTTACCTGTTTACTGCATTCAAAAAAGACGAACCTAAAGTTATTCTCAGCAATAATAAACTACTTTCCGAACAGGACAAAAAGGTAGACGATGTTGTAAAAAGCTATATGCAAAATGACTCAACGGTTGGATTGAGCATAGGACTGCTAAAAGAGGGAAAAACTTATCAATATGGCTATGGCGAATTAGTAAAAGATTCGAAACTAATCCCTAATGAAAATTCTGTCTTTGAAATAGGCTCTATTACAAAAACTTTTACCGCAGCCTTAATTATTAACTTATTTAAGGAAAAGAAGCTCAATCTGAATGCTCCAATAAATCAATTTCTGCCTTCAGGTATCCCTTCATTGGAAAAAAATAGTGTGGCAATAACCGTTCAACATCTGTTGAACCATACTTCTGGATTACCCCGTTTACCTCAAGACTTAGGACTAGGCTATGACCCGCAAAATCCGTATAAGCACTATGATAGCATCAAGGTTTATAATTACTTAAAAACGGTTAACCTAGTAAGGACACCGGGAGAGAAATTTGAATACTCAAACCTCGCTATGGGCTTAGCTGGATTAATTATAGAACGGCTCTCAGGAAAATCATATAGCAAATATTTGGGCGAAAAAATTTTGGAACCGCTAGCATTAAGCCGCACCAAAGCAGAAAATACGTTTACCGAAACCATCGCCAAAGGATATTCTGATAAAGGAAAAGAAGTTCCATACTGGAATTTCACAGGATTAGCTGGAGCAGGCTGTATTTATTCAAATGTTGGCGATCTTTTAAAATACGCAACTGCTTTGCTTAATCCAGACTCTAGTCCAAACCCTGATGTTTTTAATCAGGTAAAGGCCGTGACTTATCAATCTGGTAAGTTGAAAATTGCATCTGCATGGCTGTACTTGCCACTTGATAATAAGGAAGTGTTAATGCATGATGGTGGCACAGGTGGCTTCAGAAGCTTCATTTATATCTTCCCTTCAAAGAAAACCGCACTGGTTTTGCTAGCAAACAACGCTAACGACAAGATAAACGAGGTGGCTAACTCCCTCGCATTGAAACTTTTGCGATAAGTTGTTAAAATTTCAAACCTTGACATAGCGGGAGTACTCGCTGTGAGGGCCTCAGCAGTAAAAAAACACACCGAAAGTTGAAATTATTTTTCGCGATTCAACAGTAACAATATTAAAGTGAAACCTTCTAAACACTGCATGCAAAAAATACACCCTACATACTACACTTACACATTAAAATGAAAACTTTAAACTTAGTCCTCATTTTTCTAATTCCCACGCTATTTGTCCCGGTGGCAAAAGCACAAAAGAAAATAACCATAAGCGGTTATTTAAAAGATGCTGCCAACGGGGAATCGCTACAGGCTGCAGCAATTTCAGTGCTGCAGCCACCGATAAAGTCATCGACTAACACCTATGGCTTCTATTCTATCACCTTAATCCCTGGAACTTACACCGTTGCATACAGCTTTGTTGGTTACCAAACTCAAGAGAAAACCATCAACCTTACCAAAGACACAACAATCAATGTAAACCTACTTACAACAGCAAAATTAATGCAGGAGGTAGTGGTTACATCCTCAAGGAAAAGCAGCGAAAATGTACGCAAACCTATCACGGTAACGGCTTTGTCTATTAACAAGATAAAACAATTACCACCTATGCTGGGCGAAGCAGATGTAATCAAATCATTCCAATTGATGCCAGGGGTCAGCACTGTTGGCGAAGGAGCCTCGGGCTTCAACGTTCGCGGCGGTGGGGTTGACCAAAACCTGATTCTACTTGATGAAGCACCTCTTTATTTCACATCGCATTTATTAAACCTGTTTTCGGTGACGAATCCAGATGCGATGCGAGATGCTACGTTATACAAAAGTGATATGCCATCCCGTTTCGGCGGGCGATTATCGTCTGTTTTAGACACCCGCATGAAAGACGGGAACAATAAAAAATGGTCTACTACCGGAGGACTGGGCTTAATTGCAAGCCGTTTTACAGTGGAAGGGCCTATTAAGAAAGACAAAAGCTCGCTGATTGTAAGTGGGCGCCGGTCGTATACAGATTTATTTACCAAACAATCTTCAGACCCCGAAATACGAGACAACTCGGTTTATTTTTACGATTTAAGCGCCAAGCTTAATTTCACCTTATCTGATAAAAACCGCTTATACCTATCGGGATATTTTGGAAAAGATGATTTAAGTATTGCTAAAAGGTTTGGAATGGAATGGGGAAATGGCACTGGTACTATTCGCTGGAACCACGTTTTCAATCCTCGCCTTTTCTCAAACACGAGTCTAATTTACTCTGATTACAAATATGAATTGGGAATACTGAACGACCCAGCAACCAGTTTCACCTGGAAAGCCGGCATCATCGACTATTCAGTAAAGAACAATTACAACTGGTACATCAACTCTAAAAGCACCTTATATTTTGGTATTGAAGCGGCATTGCATGATTTTAGCCCGGGTAAGGCTGAACCGACCACTCCTGAGTCGATTTTTAATGTAATTGAAATGCAAGGGCAACGGGCAGCAGACTATAATATTTATGTGGACCACGAGCTCAGCTTCAACGATAAATTTAGTATGGAGTATGGTTTGAGATATTCGATATTTCAAAACATAGCCGATGGCAATACCACTATCTACGACTATGTTGGCGAGCTTAAAAAGGAAAAACTTCCCGTAAATCCTAAAAGCTATAAGGACTGGGAAACGATTAAAACCTATCATAATCTGCAACCCAGAATTTCCTTAAAATACCAGGCAAGCGAAAATTCATCGGTTAAAGCTTCCTACAGCCGCACAGTGCAAAATCTGCATTTAATATCAAACACCATTGCATCGAGCCCGCTTGACATTTGGACACCAAGTTCTTATAACATTAAGCCTGAAACCGCCGATCAGGTTTCGGCAGGTTACTTCAGAAATTTTAAGGACAATAAATATGAGGCTTCAGCTGAAGTGTATTATCGAAATATGGAAAACGCCGTGGATTTCATTAACAATGCGCAAACGCTATTGAACAAAGACCTTGCAGGCTCTATGGTATTTGGGAAGGGCCGCGCTTATGGAGCTGAATTTTTAATCCGAAAAAATGAAGGCAGGTTAAATGGCTGGATCAGTTATACCTTAAGCCGTGCCGAGCGTAAAACAGAATTATTCTCTGATTACTACCCAGTTAGGCACGATAAAACCCATGCGCTATCCGTTGTTGGAATTTACGAATTAAAACCTCGCATCAGCCTGTCGGGAACTTATAGTTTTGCCAGTGGTACCCCTACAACCATGCCCAATAGTAAATTTGAATTTGATGGCATTCCGATTCAGCTAAACACACAAGATATACGCAACAACTACCGCATCCCGGCATTTCACCGCCTCGACCTCGCAGCGACCTTTAAACCTAAATTCAAACCAGGCAGAAAATATACCAGCGAGTGGGTGGTTTCTTTGTACAATGCACTTAACCGCAAAAATCCATTCTCGGTATATCTTCGCCAGAATAAAAAAAGCCCTGCAGACTTAGAAGCTGTCCGCTTATCCATTTTCGGAACCGTAATCCCATCTGTAACCTGGAATTTTAAATTTTAATTGAACATGAAGACATTCAACATTATAGCTCTATTCATCGCCATCTTTATCTTCTCGTCATGCGAAGACGTAATTGATGTCAATATCGCTGAAGGAAAAAAATCATTAGTTGTTGAGGGCTGGATAACGAACAAACCCGAGCCACAATTCGTGAAACTCTATTACACCAATGGACTAAATGCAGGTAATAATTTCAGCATGGTTAACGGCGCTACTGTTAGCCTAAGCGATAATGCTGGCAACACTGAAGTACTTCAAGAAGTCACCCCCGGAAAATATCAAATCAGCGCCATGAAAAGTATTGAAGGCAGGGTTTACACGTTAAAGATTGAGTCTTCTGTAGGGAATTATGAAGCCGTTACTGAAGCCAGAAGGGTTTCAATGCCTATTGACTCCCTTAGGTTTAAGTTCGAAAAGAAATCTACAATTTATGAGAAGGAAGGCTATTATCCCCATTCATTTGGGCAGGAGCTTGAAGGCAAAGGCGACTTCATCCAGGTTCGTTTGTATAAAAATGGCAAGTATTTAAATCAAGACAGAGATTTTAACTTGTTTGAAGATGAGTTTGTAGATGGCAACTACATTGGTGATGCTGAACTTTCTGTAAAAGAACCTTTTGTTAAAAATGATATGGTTAAGGCTGAAGTTTGGTCGTTATCCGAAGATGCCTTCCGTTTCTGGACGGATATTCAGATTCAATTGCAAAATGGGCAACTGTTTGCTACGCCACTTGCCAATACGCGAACTAACGTTAAAAAGACAAGCTCCAATGCTTTGGATGTGGTGGGCTACTTTGGTGCATCATTAGTACAATCAGTTGAAGCAAAAGTGAAGTAAAAAATCAACACACGGGTATTTCCCAAAAACTAATGCCCGTGTGCTTCTAAATGCTTTTCAGTCAGCCGCAGGCTTTCCTCATCAAAACATACAAAAAGCACTTCAAGTTCATTACCCTCCGCTATAAATGATGCAACCGCATCTACTGCAACTTTGGCGGCATCGTCTTTAGGATAGCCATAAACTCCTGTACTTATATTGGGGAAGGCGATACTTTTACAACCGTTTTCAACCGCAAGTTTTAGCGAATTATAGTAACAACTGGCAAGCTTATCTGCCTCTTGTTTAGTGCCTCCGTTCCATACAGGCCCTACAGTATGAATGACATACTTAGCTGGCAGATCTCCCGCCGTTGTTATAACCGCCTCGCCTACTTTACAGCCGCCCTGGCGAGCTACAATTTTACGGCAATCTTCAAGAATGGCCGGGCCGCCAGCTCTATGAATCGCCCCATCAACTCCGCCGCCACCTATTAGAGATGAGTTTGCGGCATTTACAATTGCGTCAACTTCTACTTTAGTGATATCACTTTTGATTGCTTTGGGTTTCATAAAAGGGTAGTTTGTACTAGTAATAATTTTGCTAAACAGGGTTTTGTTTTGAAAAGAAAAAGGGCAACATCCAAATGGATATTGCCCCACAATTAAAGGTAGAGAGGAAAAAAGGTTTTATTTGATATAGAAGGCAAATCGGGATGGTATTACACCTGCGGTGAACGAATACTTCTTTTTACCATCGCTTCCTAAACAGTAAACAGTGCCCCGATTCTGATAATCACCTGCATCTGCAATAAAAATATCACCAGAAACAGGATCGATGGCAATACCATAAGCGGTATAGAAAGAATTTTCTGTACCATCCTTTATAAAATTACCGCCTGTGATTTCTGATTTGACATTAAGAGTTAAGTAGCCTATATCGTCGTACGATTGTGTAATCTTGCTATAGTTAGCCTTGTAGATGTACGCTATATCGCCCTTAATCGCAATTCCTGTAGCAGGGATATTTAGTGCAATAGCCACATCAGTAGAGGTATTAATGCGATACAGGTTTGCTTTAATATGTTCATAATCACCTCTTGTTGTCACATAAATATCTCCATATTGGTCTGCCACTACTTGATTCGGGTTTAAGCCAACTTTCACTTTCTTTAATTCAGTCAATGTATTAATATCAATTACAGAAACAGTAGAATCTGCCGGATCATTATAACCACCTGAATTAGCAACATAAAGTTTACTACCTACAACGGCTAAGCCTTCTGGATCTGCCCCGACAGGAATTATTTTTTGCACAGACAGAGAAACTGTATCTAATACATAAACATTATCGTCAAAAGCACTAACAAACACTTTTCCGTTTGAAGCTGCCAAATACCTTGGGAAAGCAGTAGCGGCTCCGACTGCGTTTAAGGTTATAGATTTAATAAGTTTGGCAGTTTTGGTATTAATTACGACAACATTATTTGAACCATTTACACTTATATAGGTTTTGGAACCATATATGTAAATGTCTTGCCCGGTATCTCCCAACTTGGCACCGGAATTTGCATCCGAAAATATATTTTCGGTAGTCTTTGAGCTTAAAAATTCATAGTAAGAAACGGAGCTATTTTTTGCCCCCCATCCACCTTCATTAAGCACATATACACCAGCACTTACAGGTTGTACGATTGTCGTCGGTTCATCATCATCTTTACGGCATGATGCTAAGCCAAAAACAGCCAGCGCCAGTAATCCAATTTTCAATTTTGGGGTAAGTTTAATTTTCATAATTATATTAATAGGAAACATTTAAGGAAACCTTGAAAGACCTTCCAGGCATCGGAAAGTTTCTTACAACTTCATAATGCAGGTCCAACAGGTTGTTAAGCTCTGCCAGGATTTTATAATTTGTACGCCTGTTTTTTAAATCCCAGGATGTAGAAAAGCCATGAATATACCAGGGTTGAGCATATTCATCTTTTAGGTTAGCCCGCATATTATAGTGGGCGCCGGTATAAATAAAATTGTAATTAATCCCTATCGCTTTCCTTCTAAGGCCTAAAATTGCGGATCCGGAGTGCGCGGGAGAATAAGGTAATTCGTTATTAAAAAAATTCCCAGGAGTAATATCAACGGCATTCTGTAAAGTATAATTTAAGCTTAGATTTATATCACTAATGGAGTTTAAGTTAATCGCTGACTTAGCATTCGCTTCCAGGCCTTTAATTTCTGCTTTGCCTACATTTTCCATGGTCCAGAAAATTCCACCCTTGGGGGTAGCAAGAATTTTATTAGTTACCCTGTTTAAATAACCGTTGACCTGTAGTGATACATATTTCAAATTTCCGTCAAAGGCCTTTATATAAGAAATTCCTGCATTATATTGCTTGCTATATTCAGGTTCCAGATCAGAATTGCCACTATATGTAAAATATTGATCATTAAAGGTTGGCAATCTAAAAATATGCTTGTAAAACCCTGAAACCTTCAGGTTTATTGATTCAAATGGTTGCCACATTGCAGAAAGGGCTGGCGAAAACACTCTTCTGTCATCAGCCTTAGCTCCCTTTTTTACTTTCTCAAAAAACAAAGTAGTTAACACGTTACCCTGCAGAAAAAACTGCCTGAATTTTAAATTTGACACAACCGACATCAACCCTACAAACCGGGTTGGTTCCACAAAATCAGGATCATTCTCGGACATGGTACTTCTTGTAAAATCGGCAGCAACCCCAGCATTCCAGAAAGAGTTTACATTAAATGAATTGGCTATTGAAAAATAAAGCTCATTCTGCAAATATTTATTATCTAGTCCCCCATTAGGATAATACGGGTCCATATATCTGTTATAGCTATATGAGTACTTCGCCAGCGCCAATAAATTCCAGTATTGCGCTATTTTTTTACGAACCGAGGACTGGATAAACAACTCATCGTCCCAATAGCGCTGCTTTGACTCTGAATTCTCACCAACCATTACAGCTGGAAGCCCCTTTTCGGAATTAAAATTGTAAATCTTAAACGTCCACACCAAGCTATCCGCAGAAACACCATTCAAGCCTGCTTCCAATCTAAGAGTTTGCAAATCGCCATTTTGCCGCCGCAAAGATGTGTCCAATAGCCCATTTTTATAACGGAATTTATATCTTCCGTCTGCTTCCAGATACTCTGTGCTTAGAGTAGCAGCCAATGACTTTTTAATTTTTCTCTGAAAAGATAATGACGGATTAATCAGGCAAAAAGAACCGGACCTGAAACTCAATTTTCCATGAGACTTTTCGTTCCCTTCAAAACGTGGTTTCCTTGATTCAATGAACAACACGTTTGACGAGGCAAATGCTTTTGCAGGCTGAAGAACAGGATTAGACTGACCGTTATAAAGGGATATTTCTTCGATGTTATCTAAAGAATATTTTGACAAATCTATTTGCCCATTTTGAACATTACTCAACTGAATCCCATCATAGAAAATTGCTGTATGTAGGCTACCTAAACTTCGTACGTTTATTGTTTTTAATCCACCAATCCCTCCGTAGTCTTTTAATTGAACACCGGAGAAGTGTCTCACTGCATCAGCTACGGTTGAACTATTTGTTTTTGAAAGCTCTTCGCTATTTAAAGATTGTGTTGGATTTAATGATTTATTGTTACCAGGTATTTTTCCCCCTACCACCGTAACTTGTTTCAAGGTGTCGGTCTTTTCCTGCAAACAATAGGCATTATTGCAAAAAAGAAAAGGGCCAAATAAAAATATGTAAGGCTTAAATACCAAAATAAATGAATTAAAGCAATACAGGGCTATATACCAGAAATGAAAATATACAAGAAGAGCATACAATCATCCAAGCTTCATTCCCCGAAAGCTATGAATAAATATGCTTGAGGCAGGTCTTCTGACTTACTCCCGGTTTGTTCTGCCTTCCCCATCGCATTGCGACGAGTGGCTTTAAGAATGAACAACCGTTTTGGAGAATACAGCAGCGGGACTGTTCCGGATTCGCACCGGTATTCCCTTTTAATCCCTACCGCAGCAGGAAACCAAAAGCAGGGCAAAGGTATAACATGCCCTCGTAACATCAAAGCTAAAAATCAGGATATGATTCCTTGCCTGTCAATTTGTCAACAATTCGTCATTTGGAACAAGGCTTGATAACATCCAATTGGAAATTTAAAAATCTAACTCGAATATAAAGTCATGCAAGAAAAAGGTACAATTTCGATTCACACCGAAAACATTTTTCCGATAATTAAGAAGTTTTTATACTCTGACCATGAAATCTTCCTTCGCGAATTGGTTTCAAACGCAGTGGACGCTTCTCAAAAAATTAAACGTTTATCATCACTTGGACAATACCAGGGAGAGCTTGGCAATTTACAGGTTGAAGTTGCCTTAGATACTGAGAAGAAAACAATTACCATTTCTGATCGTGGACTTGGTATGACGGCTGATGAGATTAAGAAATACATTAACCAGATTGCATTTTCAGGTGCTACCGAGTTCGTTGAAAAATTCAAAGATTCAAAAGATGCAAATGAGCTGATCGGTAAATTTGGTTTAGGTTTCTACTCGGCCTTCATGGTGGCAGACCAGGTTGAAATTCAAACTTTGTCTTACCAGGATGGTGCGGCACCAGCACGTTGGATTTGTGATGGAAGCACTGAATTTGAAATCACTGCAGGTAGCCGTACAGAAAGAGGTACAGACATTATACTTCACGTAAACTCAGATTCTGAAGAGTTTTTAGATAAAGCAAAACTTCAAGACATTCTGGATAAATACTGCCGCTTCTTACCTGTTGCAATCAAGTTCGGAACAAAAACAGAAACAGAGCCGGATGGCGAAGACGAAGAAGGCAAGCCGAAATATGCTACAGTTGAAGTTGATAACATCATCAACAACACTAATCCAATCTGGACAAAATCTCCAACAGAGTTAAAAGACGAAGATTACCTGGCTTTTTACAAAGAACTTTATCCGTTCTCTGAAGATCCGCTTTTCTGGATTCACCTGAATGTTGATTATCCGTTTAACCTTACGGGAGTTCTTTATTTCCCGAAAGTTAAAAACGACTTCGAGTTTCAACGTAACAAAATCAAGCTTTTCTCTCGCCAGGTATTTATCACCGATGAGGTAAAAGACATTGTACCAGAGTTTTTAATGTTGTTACATGGAGTAATTGATTCACCGGATATCCCGCTGAACGTTTCTCGTAGCTTCTTACAGGCTGATAGCAACGTTAAGAAAATCAATACCTACATTACTAAAAAAGTAGCTGATAAACTGTCTGAGCTTTTCAAAAAAGACCGTAAAGAATTCGAACAAAAATGGCAGGATATCGGCTTATTCGTTAAATACGGAATTGTTAGCGAAGACAAATTCTATGATAAAGCAAAGGATTTCGTTTTACTGTCTAACACTAAAGACGAGCACTTCACTTTAGAAGAATATAAAGAGAAAATCAAACCGCTTCAGACTGACAAAAATGACAACTTAGTTTATTTGTACACGGTTGATGCTACTAAACAGGACACGTTTATCCAATCTGCCAATAATAAGGGCTACGATGTATTGTTGATGAACTCCCCTATCGACAATCACTTTGTGAGCCACCTGGAGCAAAAGCTGGAAAAATCTTCTTTAAAGCGAGTTGACTCGGATGTAGTTGATAAACTAATTCAGAAGGATGATAACCCTGCTCACGTTTTAAGTGAAGAACAAACAACTAAAGTAAAAACGGTTTTTGAAGGCACTATTTCTAAGCCAAACTATAAAGTTGAAATTGAAAGCCTTAGCCCGGAAGAACTGCCTGTACACATCACAATGGACGAATTTATGCGCCGCATGAAAGACATGGCTCAAATGGGTGGAGGTATGAGCTTCTACGGTT